>MDSW01004292.1_pt1 | contig 12636 bp, 6 predicted proteins | sample 811171 | NCBI WGS metagenome assembly MDSW01 (sample SAMN05326641, study PRJNA326480) | marine metagenome | isolation source: seawater | place: Atlantic Ocean: North West | collected 2012
ATGGGCGCCCCTCGAAGGGCGCCCTCGCCGGCGCTGTCCGACACGACGCAGTGAGATTCCGAAGGGGAGTCGAGTCGAGGAACGACGCGTGGATAGATTCATCTCGTAGAAAGCAAACAACAGGCGGAGGGTTCAGGAGACGGACCCGCCGCCGCGCGAATGTAAAACACAACAAAAACATCCGTGAGAGAGCGCACCGAACCGATGTCGGCGAGTTGTTCGCTCCAGACTCCTGGCGACTGCCCCGAGATCTCTGCTGCCGTCTCGTTCGTCTTCTCGCCTCGGCGCCTCGCCCAATTGTTCCGCGCGCCACCGGCGGGTGCGTGCTCGGGCGTCGGCGTCGGCGGCGCGCGTGGTCGCGGGGCTCCGCCCGCGCGCGATGCGGCGGGGGGCGCGGCGTTTGCTCGTGGCGGCGCGCGCACGGGCCCCCGCGGGCGTCGCGGCGGAATCGCGCGGCGCGCGAATCGTCGCGCTCGCGCCTCGTTGGTCGAGCCGCGCGTCATGGCGCGGCAAGGCGTCGAGGCCCGGGTCGGGGGGCACGACCGTCCACGGCCAAGGCGCGACGTCCAATCCCCCGACGCGCGGTAAGCCCGGGATGGCGGCGCAGCTCGGCCTGGACGCGATCCCGGTCGAGCGGCAGTACCTCGAGTCGTGGATGACCGCCGACGCGCGGTGGAAGGTGAAGCGCGTGGTCTCCTCCGTGCCCGCCGCCGTCGACACGGGCGCGGGCGGGGGCGAGTGCTCGCTCGTCGTCCAGGACAAGCGCGTGCTGGACCGCACGGAGGAGAGCAAGTACTTCGGCGTGAACGAGCCGAAACCGGCGGCGGGCCCGGGCGGCGAGCTCGGCGCCGCCGCGGACCCTCCCTCGCACGCCCCCACGGCGTGGAAATGGCTCGCGCACGTCAACAACCACCTCGAGTACCCCGCGGAGGTCCCGCCGGTGTGGGTCGCGTGCGCGGTCATCCGACCCCCTCCCCGGTCGCGAAGCATCACGTTCGGCACCGCGCGGTCCGCGGCGTCCCGGCGCAAGCACCTCATGTACAACGTCAAGAACAAGGCGAAGCAGGAGCTCGACCTGACGCGCGAGGGCGAGGCCGTCGTCGACCACCTCGGCCTCAACGCGTTGTTGTTTCTCCACGGCAAGGACGTCTACTTCAACCGCCTCGGCGAAAACTCCCGGGTGTACGTCACGATCGCGGGCGCGGAGCCTCCCGGCGCGGAGCCCGGGTGGGAGGGGAGGGAGCTGCATTTCGCCGCGTCGGCGCGGATCAACGCGCTGGGCGAAAACCTCGGCCTGGACCCCGAGCGGCGCGCGCCGATCACGATGCTCAACGCCCCGCGCCTGCCGTTCACGGTCGCGGGGGGGGACCAGGCCCCGAACCTCATCTGGCACCTCTTCTTCATCGTCCCGCCGCCGAGCGCGCTCACCCCGGGCCAGCTCATGCGCCGGGACGAGCGCCTCGTGGACGACCTCGCCGAGGCCGCCGCGTTCGCCAGGCGAACGGGCGCCAAGCTCGCGGTGATGGGCCTGGAGCTCGAGGGCGTGCACGCGAGAAACGACGCGGCGTCCAGGATCGTCGCCGCCGCCGACGCGTGCGGTCTCGCGAGGGACTCCCCCTCGGCGCCCCCGATCCTTCCGGGCGCGCTGAGAGGCATGGTGAACGACCCGGAGACGGTCCGCGAGCTCCTCGCGCTGTCTTCCGACGCGGCGAAGGGCGACGCGGCGAAGGGCGACGCGGCTCTCGAGGCGCACTGGCTGCTCCAGCGCGACGACGTCGTCGGCGCGGTGGAGGCGGCGCTGAGGCGGCGCCACCTGCAGGACGCGCTTCACCACCGGCGGAGGGTGCAGCAGCACTGGCTCGAGGCGTGGACGCACCGCGGGATGACACTGTCGGACGCGGCGGACGCGGTGAGCGAGGGGAAGAAGGGCGCGAAGTGGGCTCGGGATTGGTTCGAGGGGTTCGCGCGCGCGCACCACGCGAGGTCCGCCGTCCGCGGCGCCGCGTCCTTCTTCTTCGACGATGCGAGGACGCGGCGGGGGCGCGCGTACGTCACGCGGAACGCGCGCGCGATGATCGACGCGACGAGGCGGTTCCTCGACGGGGACGTCACCGAGCGCGGTTTGCTGGAGGAGATGCTCCGCGACGCGGATCGAGAAAGTCACGGGGGGTGGACGCCCGCGGGGGCTCGGACGGCATGGAACGCCCTCGGAGGGGTCGGACCGGACGCGGGAGGAGGCCAACAGAAGGGTTCGAGCGCGAACGGGTCGGACGCGTCGAGCGGAGGGGGCGGGGCGCCGTTCAGCGCGGGGAAGCAAACCGCGGCGCAGAGAGCCGCCCTGCGCGCGGCGCGCGCGGCGGCGGACGGGGGGCTCGACGAGGGCGGAACCCGCGGCGGGAACGGCGCGAACGAGGAAGCCGCGGGGCTCCCGAGCGCCCAGGGTGTGGGGTCGTCTTCGTCGTCCGAGCTCGAGGACGACGCCGACGCGGCGTTGCTCGAGGACCCGGACGATATGTGGCGCGCGTTTTGGCGGTTCCGCGACGTCGTCGATTTGGTCTCCGCGCGCGACGCGGCGGCGGACGACGCGGACGTGTTCGAGGTGTTACTCGACGACATCGAGGCGCGCCTGGGCGCCTCCGGGGCCTCCTCCGGGGCCTCGCTCTCCCGGGGTCCTTCGATCGCGCCGTCGCTCGCTCCGCTCCACGTCGTGGCCGCCGAGCGCGTCGCGCGGCAGCTCGCGAACTACCGCCGGAGGCTCGCGGACGAGGACCGCTCGACGCGTTTGGCGGACGAGGACGACGTGCTGCGTCGATGCGGCGAGTTATCGGCGCGGGCGGGGCGCGTCTTGGAGGGGCTCGAAGCGCTTCGGCGGTCGTACGACGGGGCGCGGGCCGCGCTGGACGCGGCGTGCGCGGAGGGCGAGCGCGGGATGGCGGTCGGGGACCTCGACGCCATGGCGGGGACGGAGGCGGAGGCGACGTTCGAGGTCGGGAAGGACGACGCGCCGTTCAGCACGAGCGCGTGGCGGATCAAGCTCGACGCGCTCGACGCGCTGGTCGAGACGGTGCGGGCGATGCGCGCGGTGCGCGCGGACCCCTCCGAGAGGATCCGAGAGGGGGCGACGATCGGAGACGGGGGAGACCCGCCTCGGGACCCATCATCCGACGGGTCGGAAACCGATCGGTCGGTTCCGTCGGGACGCGCGCTCGCCGGGACCCCCGCGCCGCCGTCGGACCCGTCGGTCGATCGCGCGGATCTCATCGCCTCCGACGCCTCCGACGCGTCCGGCGTGGACGAGGAAGACCCGGGCCGGGCGGTTTGGACGGTGACGCACGCGAATTTGAGCGAGCCCTTCGAGCTCACGCTTGAGTCCATCTTGACGATTTTCGGCGAGCTCAAGTACCGCGCCCCCGAGCGTTCTTCCGCGTCGGTTTCGGGCGCCGAGTCCGCGGCGGCGGCGGAGGAGGCGGACGCGCGTCGCGTCGTCGCGGAGTGGACCGCGTTGGGCGACGCCGCGGACGCGACCCTTCGGCGCGCCTCGGATTTGCGCGGTAAGATGGCCGCCGCCGTGGACGTGATCGCGGCGAGCGATAAGATCGACCCGAGCGGGATCCGCGCGGCGATTGAGCGGGCGCGCGTTCGCGGCGCGCCCGCGCTCGTCGTGCAGGCGGCGGAGGCGAAGCTCGCGGACCTCGAGGAGGACATCGCCGCGTTCGTTCGGCACAGGCGCGCGGGCGAGAGCCTCTTGCCTCCGCCGAAGAAGTCGTGGAGCGGCGCGGGGCGGCATATCTGGTACGACGAGACGGCGGAGCTCGGGCGGGGGTCTCTGGGTACGACGGTGTACGCGGGTGTCTACGACGAAACCGCCGGGAGTTCCTCCGTCGTTCGGCGGCCCGCGGCGATCAAGCGCATCCCCCTGCCTCCCGGCGACAGGGGCGCGAGCGTCCGCGCCCTGGTCGAGCGCGAGGTCGCGCTGCACCGCCACCTGAACCAGAACTCGAACCGGGTCACGTTCTTGCTCGGCGTTCACTTGGACGCCAACGACGCGGTGTTCACGGCGATGGAGCGGTGCGGCGAGAGTTTGGCGCAGTGGCTCAGGAACGCCCCCGGCGGGAACGTCGCCGAGCTCTCCCCCGCGGAGCGCCTGCGGGCGGCGGAGGCGCTGACCGCGGCGGTCGCGGACGTGCACGCGGCCGGGGTGACGCACAACGACATCAAGCCGGATAACTGTCTGCGCGCGGCGAGCGGCGAGTTCAAGCTCGCGGATTTGGGTTTGGGCGTTCGCCTGAAATCCGCGGATCGCGGCGCGGAGAACGAGTACTCGATGACCACCTTCGCGGGGTACGGCGTGAACGTGCAGCTGCGGGGCCGGCCGCCGGAGGTGCTGCAGGGCCTCAACCTCACCAGCGCGGTGGACGTGTGGAGCCTCGGGAACCTCATCTACGCCACGTTCACCGGCGAACCCTCCCCGTACGCCGACCCGGGGTCCGAGGACGCGCGGGGGGGCCACGGCGGCGGCGGGGAGGCGGGGATCGAGGGGTTGTACGAGAACCAGCGCATCTTGCGCGGGAGCTTCTCGCTGAGGGCGCTGGAGACGTCGAAGCTCCCGCGGCACACGATCGCGGCCGCGCGGCGGGTGTTGCACGACATGCTCCAGCCGGACCCCGCGGACCGACCGACGGCGGCGGAGGTGTTGGCGCACCCCGTGTTCTGGTCGCCGGAGACGGCGCTCGAGAAGATCCGCGAGGTGCACGACAAGCGCCGCGTCCCGCTCCGGGAGCGCGGAGGCCACGCGCTCACCGCCGACGAGGAGCTCGCCCTCATCGCGGACGGCGCTCTCGGAGCTCTCGGGGACGAAGAGAGGCTTCATCAGAACGGCGGCGACCCGACGAAGGGGTCCGACGGCGACCCGTCGAAACCCCCGCGCTCGACCCCGCGCTCGCGCGCGACCAAGGGGGGCGCCTCCGCGCCTCCTCAGAGTAAGGCGGAGAAGGACGCGGCGAGACTGGTGAGCCTCGCGTCTCGGCTCCACGGGTGGAAGGATCTGGTGATTCCCGAGCTCTTGGAGCGCGTGACCAAGTTCAACATCAAGCGGCAGTATCAGGCGGGGTCGGACCAGCTCCAGCGCGCGAAGGACGAGGCGCGGGAGGCTTCGCTCGCGGCGAAGGAGGCGGAGGAGGGCCGGGGGGGGACGCATCGGGCCAAGGGGCGGCGCCGCGGGCGAGACTCGCTCTCGCTCCGCGCGGCGGCGGCTCGGGGGGACTGGGACGGGACCGGGTACGAGCCGACGCTCCGGGACCTGTTCCGGTTCGTTCGTAACGTCCACGAGCACCCGGGTTTGCAGGCGGAGCGGCACGCGATGGTGCGGGCGCTCGGCGGGGCGGGGACGAGGCTTCTGAAGGACACCGCCCACTCGGGGGAGGACCGGTGGGGCGCGGCGAGGAGGGTCACCGAGGCGTACGTCATGCACGTCTTCCCGGAGCTGCCCCTCCTCGCGCACGCGCTCCTGACCGAACGCGCGAGGGCCGCCGCGGAAAAAGTGGGGGGGAAGAGCCCGAGGTGAAGACGCGGACGCGACCCGAAGCCGGAGAGACGGGGAGCGAGCCTGTTATTACGCGAGGAGAAACGATTTTTTGGACGCTGGATTTTTCGGCGGGTGGCAAACGCCCGCGAGTCGGGAGAGGTCCGACGAGACGCCGTCGACGGATCAGCGACGGATGACGCCCTTTCGAACCGAGATGGAGATCGAAATCGAACGCGACCTATAATCGCGCGCGCCCCTCTCTCACCTCGCGAAGCCCCTCACAGGGGCTTCGCGCTCGCCCGCCTCTCTTCTCGGCACGATAGGCGCGCGCCTCCGCCGGCGAAAAAGCGCGCGTTTCGTTTTTGGCGGTACGCGAACCTCCTCACATCTTGTAGTTGAGCTGGACGCCGTACTTATACCTGTAGTCCGTGTACAGCTGCGCGCACGCCGTGGCGTTGAGCCCCTTGCTCACCTCTCCGGCGTACGTGCACTGCACGCTCCCGACGCTGCTCATCACGAGCCTGAGCGTGTGCCCGTTGTCCAGCTTCGTGCTCGCGCCGGCGACGAGCTTCTCGTCGCCCCCCGCGAGCGCGGCGGTGAGCTCGGCGGCGGCGACGGTGACGTCGTCGAGCTTCGTCGACGCCGACACCTTGAGCTTCGTCGCCTTATCCGCGAGGATCGCCGCGAGCGTCACGTCGTTCACCTTCGTCTGCGCGCCGATGGCGTACCCCGTGACGCCTCCTTTGTTGAACGTCGCCTCCGCGCCCACGACGCTCGAGTCGCCGACGCCGACGAGCGCCGACGCGTCCACCTTGGGCGCCTCGCCGAGCGCGCCCGCCACATCCGCCTTGACGCCCAGGGCGCCGTGGCGGTACGCGTTCGCGATCTTGAGCGTCTTCGCGAGCTTCATCGGCTCGGCCGTCACCGTCGTCTTCAGGCCGTCGACGAGGCCGGCGTGCGCCAGCACCGTCTTGACGTCGCCCTTCTCGTTGAGCGTGAGATCCGCGGTGAAGTCCTTGTCGATGGCGTAGCTCGCCGTCGCCGACCCCGTGGCGTCCTTGCCCTTGAACACGACGTCCGCCTTGACGTTCTGGCCGCTCACCTTGGAGCTGACGTTGAACTTGTTGTCGTAGCTGATGCCGCCGGAGAGGATGTCTGGATGCGAACGGAGGCGCGAGGGGGTTGAGGGGCGGGGGTCGGTCGGGGGCGACCGCGCGCGGGCTAGGTTAGGAACGTCCGAGGGAAGGGACAGGCGGCGGGGGACGGTTGGAAAGGGATCGCGCGTGGTGACGCACCCTTGCATCCCTTGGCGATGTCGCCGAAGTACTTGGCCATGATGACGAGGTGCGATGCAGTCTGCGGCGGGAGCGATGGCGAAGGAACGGGCGATCGAGAGGTCAGCGCGACGCGGAGCGGGGGGGGGCGTCGCGACGGGGGCTGAGAAGAAGAAGGGGGGAGGAAGAAAACTCCCTCCGAATCCTGAGTAGACGCCGAATTCTATCGGCGACGAGACCCAGGGTAGGGACGCGGCGGCGCCGGGGTGGCGACGTTTCGTGCGGCGAGCGCGCGTCCGCACCTTGCGTCAGAGACTTCGAGGAGACTCCTCGTCGGTGTGCGCCCGGGAAGTGCTCCTCACGCGCCGTCTCGCGCGGCTTTTCCGGAAGGCGGTGGTGCGCCCTGCAGGCCACGGGGCGCGTTCTGCTTTTTCGGCCGCGAAGCCCCGTCAGCGTTCGCGTCCTCGGCGTTTCTCGCTGCAGCGCCGATTTTTTTCACGCGGAGCCTCGAACCGTCGATCGAGGGGTCGCAGACGTCACTTTTCAGGGGACCCGACTGCACTTTTCCGCTCGCGGGCCGCGGGGTGGTTCCGATCGGCAGATAACACGCGCCGATCACTCGTGCGCGCGCGCTCGCCTTCGTCTCGCACGAAGCGACCCCCCCCGCCGCCCCCCTCGATCCGCTATGCGCTCTCTCCGCGAGCTCGCTCGCTTCGCGCACCGTGCCTCCTCCGTCGCGTCTCCCGCCCGCGCCGCCGCCCCCGCCGCCTCATTCGCGCAGAGCCGCGTGTTCACGATGTCCTCCCCCTCCGCGGTGGAGGTGGACGCGTACAAGGTGGGCGACTCCACGAACATCAAGTGGCACGAGGGCTCCGTGGACACGGCCACGCGCGAGAAGGCGATGAACCAGAAGGGCTGCGTCCTCTGGTTCACCGGCCTCAGCGGCTCCGGCAAGTCCACCGTCGCGTACACCCTCGAGCACGCGCTCTTCCAGAAGGGCAAGATCGCGCAGGTGCTGGACGGCGACAACATCCGCCACGGCCTCAACAGCAACGTCGACTTCTCCCCCGAGGGCCGCGAGGAGAACATCCGCCGCATCGGCGAGGTCTCCAAGCTCTTCGCCGACTCCGGCATGATCACCCTCGTCTCCTTCATCTCCCCCTACCGCGCCGACCGCGACCGCGTGCGCGAGCGCGTCGGAGACAAGTTCGTGGAGGTGTACATGAAGATTCCCCTCAGCGTGTGCGAGGAGCGCGACCCCAAGGGCCTGTACAAGGCCGCGCGCGCGGGCAAGATCAAGGGATTCACCGGCATCGACGACCCGTACGAGGAGCCCCTCGACGCGGAGATCGTCATGGAGGTGGCCAAGGAAGGCGGCGACGGGACCCTCGCGCCCCCGGAGAAGATGGCGGCGGCCATCATCGACGTCCTCGAGAAGAAGGGGTTCCTCAGCGCGTAAACGAAAGCCGACGACGCCTCGCCACCCCGGGCCCCGCGACCGCGTAGGGTCATCCGAGCGTACGGCATGACGCGCGACACGAACGTATCGCATATTTATATACATACGACACGCACGCGAACCACGCGCGACAAAAACGTTTCGCGCCTCTTCGCCCGTTGGCGTCAGGACGCTTCGCTCGAATCTCGCGCGCTCAACTCGGCCAACTCGTCTGCGCCGACCCTCCCTTCCCGCATCAGGCGCAGAAGCGCCCTCTCCAGCCCCTCTCGATCGCACGCGGCGACCGCTTCCCTCGCTCTCGCCGCCTCCGCCAGCTCTCGCCTCCTCGCCTCCTCGGCTTCCCGTTCCTTCGCCTTCTCCTCCTCGGCCTTCCTCGCGTCGGCTTCTCTTTTCCTCCGCGCCCACGCGGGCTCCGGCGGCGGCGGCGGCGGCGGCAGTGGCGCCTCGGGCCGCGGGGCGGACGCGAACGACGCCTGCACCCACCGCCTGAGCATCCGAACGCCCCGCGACCGGTTCGTGATCGCGCGCTGGTGCACGTCCATGACCTCCAGCGCCATGCCCCTCGCGTCGAACAGCTCCTTGAGCGTTTTCGGGGCGAAGTAGTACGCGCGCGTGCCGTCGCCGCGGACGTAAAAGTTTTCGCCGAGTTTGCGACCGTCCAAGCCGTCGCGCTCGAACCGGATCTGCGCGAGGTCGCCCTCGGCGTAGTCCCGAACCAGAACGCGCCCCCGCCGATCCGCGCGCATCACGCTCGAGACGTTCCGCAGCGTGTCCGCGAACCGGTCGGGGGAGATGGCGCTCAGGACGAAGACCATCGTGCACACGTCGACGGCGCCGACGGGGACGACGTCGGCCAAGGGCTCCCTCGAGACGTCGCACACGAACGGGCGGACGCGAGACCGCTGCTCGGCGGGTAACGTCGCGACGCGCCGACGCACCAGGTCCACCGCGCGCTCGGAGAAGTCGCAGCAGAATACCGTCGCGGTGGGGTCCACGGCGAGGAGGGGGAACGCGGTGTTCCCCGCGCCGCATCCCACCTCCAGAAACACGCGACCGGGGAAAGCATCGTCGTCGCGCCCCGAGAGGGCGGCGCGAGCGTCGTCCGTCGCCGACGAGGTCGCACGCGGTTCGTACGCGTACCGCGGCGCGGGGCCGACCTCGTGCTCAGCCTCGTTCGGAAGGTGCACGACGTTCTCGCACCCGACGGCGGAGGCGTCGGCGTCCCCGTCGAAGTCCTCCGCCTCCTCCGCCTCCTCCGGGCCGCCGCCGCCGCTCGCGAGGCCGTCGGGGAAGACGTGCGGGAACTCGCGCGCGAGGTAGTGGCGGTCCTTGAAGAAACGCTCCTCGTGCGTCTTGTAGAAGACGTCCCAGTTCTTTCGCGCCTCCTCCTCGTACTTGCGCACCCAGAACTGCGCTCGGGGTGGGGCGGGGCGAGCGCGTCAGGCGGGCGTCGACGCGTGGACGGGACGGGATCTTCGCGCGGGGAGGAGAGAGCGACGCGACGCGGCGTCCCGGGAATCCATCCCTCTCACGAGCGTCGCCGCGCGCGAACTGAGGCCCGACTCGGGGGCCTTCACGCACCTCGGACGCGTCCTTCTTATTGCTCCCGTATATGCTCTTACCCATCGACGTCGACGCCACCCTCGCCCCGCCGCCGCCGCGCGACGCGACGTGACGAGGGCGACGACACCTCTCGAATCGTTTCGTCGTCGTGAAATAATGCTGACGATAGTGTATAAATGATCAAATCGCGATCAGGACCTGACTCACCTCACCCTTCATCGCACGCTCCCCGCACCCCCTCGTGCATCCACCCCCCGGGGAAGGCCATCTCCCGAACGTCCCGGCTGAACCAAAACACGCGCCTCAGCGTCGCCGTCGCGTCCCACGCCCTCCTCGCGCTCGCCAACGCGCACGCCCCCGCTCGCGCCGCCTCCGCGCCCTCGCACGCCCACGCCTCGCTCGCCGCGAGCGCCCACACCTCCCACCGCTTGCGCTCCAGCTCCCGGGCGCTCGACATCCCACCGCGTTTTGTTTGTCGTCCGCGTTCATCCCACCACGGTCCCGCCGCCTCCACCATCGCGGGCCTGTGCGCCGGGCTCTCCACCGGCGAGGAGCCGCCGAGCCTGAGCCGCGAGAACCAAAACTCCCCGGGGATCTTCGCCTCGCGCGACCACCCTCGCTCCCTCGTCGCGGGCCGATCGCGGTACCACGCCACGAGCTGCTCGAGGTTCACGCCGCGAGGGAGTTCGGAGGAGAGGCCGTCGTGACACAGGGCGACGTACGCGTCGTGGTACGCCGTCATGCCCCGGACGCCGCCGTACGAGAAGCGGTTGTTCACTCCCTCCGCTCGCTTACGAGAAGATCCGGATCCGGAGCCGCCGCCGAAGAACCAGAACCCGAACGCGCGCGGGTTCGACCCCGAGCCCCACGTCGGGGTCCAGACCGTCCCGGCGTGCTCGCGCGGGTCCAGCGCGCGCAGATCGGGGAGGTCGGAGACGTACACGTTATCCGGCCGAGGGGAGACGATCCAGGAGAAGACGGAGGAGGAGGAGGAGGAGGAGACTCCGGACGGGCCCCCCCCCCCGTCTTTCGCCGCCCTCTCCCGTTCCCACCGCTCGCGAAGGCGATCGACGACCGCGCGGTAGTACAGCTGCGACAGGACCTCCGCGCTGTACCGCTCGTTCTTGCTCCCCGCGGTCGTGCCCGAACCGCCCGAGTGGAACCACCGGCCGGCGCGTTTGAAGTCGGCGACGCATCGGCGCGGGAGGGGGGTCGGAAGGCGCGGGTCGGCGGCGGGGGAGGGGAGTGCGTCGCGGGGAACCGCGGGTGCGGAAACCACCCCCTCCTCTCGCGCGTCCTCCGGCTCGGGGCGCGGGAGCAACAGGACGGCGCCGAGCTCGACGCCGCGGATGTTCCCCAGGAACCGCTCGTAATGCGCCGCCTGCTCGTCCGCCTCGCCCGCGACGAAGACCACCGGGGCGAAGCCCTGCGCGAGGAGGGGGTCGAAGATGCGTCGGCGGATGCTGCACAGCGTGCGGTTGAGCGTGCGCGCCTGGCCGGTGAAGTACACCGCGACCAGGGGCTTGCCGCTGCCGACGGCGTCCGAGGCTCCGGGACCGCCCCCGGTGATCCGCGCGCGCGCCGCCTCGGGGCTCTCGCCGAGCGAGCGAGCGCCTCCGTCCGCCGACCCGGACGCGTCCACGACGACGTGCCGACGCGGACGAGCCGGGTCGCCGCCGCGAGGACCGAGAACCGCGACGAGCGTCGCGATCGCGCACAAAACCGCGAACAGGCGCGTCGCGCGGCCGCGCGCGCGACGGCGGGGCTCGAAATCCCCGCCCGCGCCCAGCGTCGGCCGCGCCATCGAGGACTGAGGGAAGATCGAACCGATGGAAGCATCTCGGCACCAAAGCCTCGGGGACGTTCGGAGGACTGACTGGTCATCACGTCAGAGCCGTGTGCGGTGCTGACATTTGTCAGTGAGCAAACAGTTTTGATATTTTGCACAAATGTGTTACTTCTTTGAGACTAAAATATCATGAGAACGACCCACTCAAAATTTCCCTCGCCTTCGGGCTCAAAAATCTCGGACCGACTCTTGGTTCCCGAAAATATCCGCGGGAACGTGCACTTTTTGCTCGAATCCCCTCACAGGCATCGCGCGCGCCGCCCTCGCCCATCTCGATGTCATCCACCACCGCGTCGCCTTCGTTCGCCCTGTCTCGCGCGCGCGTCGCGTCGAGCTCGCGCGCCACCTCGCGCGCGGTGCGTTCGCTTCGCGGCGAACGCGGCGCGTGCCGTGGCGTCGCCCCCAGGAAAAGCGCGACGCGCGGAGGCTCGTGCGTCGCGCGCGTCTCGCGCTACGACGACGTCGAGGAGATCACGGATATGATGCTCGCGACGTCCGCCGTCGGCGCCATCGGCAGCGCGTGCTCGGTGTACGCGCTCGTGGCGTCGCTCGAGGCCACGTCCTCGACCGCGGTGTTGGTCGCGGCGGGCCTCGTCGAGTCGGAGGAGGTGCTCGCCATGGAGTACTCGACGAGCCGCGTCCGCGCGGCCGCGGTGGCGCCCCCGGTGGATATCGTCGCGGAGGAGGAGGAGCGGACCGGGCAGGAACTCTTCGAGTGCGAGATCCAGAGCATCCGCTGCGTCATCTGAGCGCGTGAGAGACGAGGGGAGGGTGGACGGGGGGCGCTCCGGAGGGCCGAGCCGCGTGAGAGGTAAACAACGCCCCGTTCATCTCACGACGCGTTTTTGGTCTACTGTCGGCGGAGAGACGCGACCAGTGTACAAGTAGTGATGAAAACATTCCTCGCGAGACGAGACGGCTGCGCCCCCCCCCCCCCCCCCCCCCCCCCCCCCCCCCCCCCCCCCCC
>MDSW01125465.1_pt1 | contig 12636 bp, 11 predicted proteins | sample 811171 | NCBI WGS metagenome assembly MDSW01 (sample SAMN05326641, study PRJNA326480) | marine metagenome | isolation source: seawater | place: Atlantic Ocean: North West | collected 2012
GTCCTAGGCCGGAAAGTCGACTCGTCGGACGAGTGGGTCAAGTACGCGTCGACGAGCGAGGCGGCGCGCGTGCTCAAGCTCAATCCAGGAGCTATCAGTAAGGTGGTCGCTGGCAAGATTAAAAACACGGGCGGTTACGAGTTCGTCAAAGCCGAAGCGAACGAGCCGGAGTCTTTGGACGGCGAGGTGTGGAAGCCATTCCTCACGGGGCACGTGTCGTCCATGGGCCGGTACAAGAGCTGCAGAGGTGTCGTGTCGACTCCGTCGCCAAGGGAAGACGGGTACTCGAGCATCAAAGTCGATGGCAAAGTGTACCTAATCCACCGGGCGATCGGCGTGGCGTTTGGGATTTTAAACGGCACGGACGACCCGCGCGATATCGACCACATCGACGGCAACCCGTCCAACAACAGCCTCTCCAACCTCCGTGCGGCGACCCGTTCCCAGAACATCCGGCACTCGTTCGACACAAACACCGAACGCCGTTCAAGCGCCCTTAAGTGCTCCAAGCCCGTCCGTGCTCGTAAGCGCGGCACCGAGGAATGGACAACGTACGAGAGTACCCACGATGCGGCGCGCCGGCTGGACTTAAAACAAGGCAGCATCATCGGTGTGCTAAAAAAGAAACGCACTCACGCCGGCAACTACGAGTTTGAGTACGCCGAGCCCAACGAGCCCGACTGCCTCGAAGGCGAGGAATGGATGGACATTGAGGTTTCGGAGCTTTGGTGATTTTTTTCGATGATGGTCGGCATTGAGACCGTGTGCGCAAGCGGTGCGCGTGTTTTTTTTTAAATGGTTCAAAAAAACCCCACACCACATCAAAACAAACCCACACCACCCACTCATCAAAACACAAAATGTGGTTTTTGATTTTCTGGCTGTCGTTTACGCATCGTCCACCCCATCGTCGTCCGCGACCGGTTTCTCGATCCAAAATCTCCTGGACAACGTACGAAACTCGTCCCGACGAGACCACAGTATCCTGCTTCGAGCTCAACAACACCTTTTGGTCTTGCGCCACCGACGCCGAGCTCCTTCGCGATACGGACTTGGATGATTCGTATTAGTCTTCGTCGCTTTCTGCAATCATTGTTCGGCGCCTCGTCGGCGCCGATGGGTTCTCAGGCGCCTCGCCGTCGACATCCACGACGTAACCCTGCACAACCGTCTTTTTGCCGGAGGCAGTGTGCGACGCCTGTTGCTGCACCGCGCGTGCAAAAGCTGCTTCCTCGGCCGTTGAGTAAAACGTTCCACTGTGTTGGTACGCCGGCAGGCCGTGATTGTCGCGCGAAGCGTCGTATTTGACGCCGAGAAACCCGGAGACGGAGTTCCGGCTGGTCAGTACGATCCCTGTGCTGCGAGCTCGGGCCTCGATCTGTGTTTTGGCCGCCGTCTGCTCCCGAGTGTACGCCATCGGGCGGCGCGCAGCCTTCTTGCACGGCGGCGCGACGACGGACGCTTTTTCGTTCTCGTCGTCTTCATCGTGCGGGTAGTCGGAGTCTGGCTCGTGCTCCGACGGGAGGGCTTTGCATTGCGCGTGCTCTTCGTCGTCGCTGATGCACTCCTCCGTCGTTTCGCAGAACGCGCGTTTCACGCGCGAGCCGTCTGCAGCCGTGAACACCGAAGCCTTGGGTGCCGCATTGAGCACAGCCTTGGGCGCCGGCGGCGCCTTGGGCGCCGCCCTGTGCGCCGGCGCATTGGGCGCGCGCGCGGACACCGGGTTGGGCGCCGGGTTGGGCGCAGCCTTGGGCACCGCCCTGTGCGCCGGCGCATTGGGCGCGCGCGCGGACGCCGGGTTGGGCGCCGCATTGGGCGCAGCCTTGGGCGCCGCAATGGGGGCAGCCTTGGGCGCCGCGTTGGGCGCAGGCCTGTGCGCCGGCGCCGGCGTTTGCTCCCTCGTCTGCGTCGCCATGGTTCTGGTCGAGGCGGGGGTCGTCTCGGTCGCCACCGTCGCCACCTCCTTTCGGGTGGCCTCCTTGGAAGGCGCTGGAAGGAACACAGCAGTCTTCACGGATTTGCGAAGGTCATAGGCGTGCATGGATTCGTTGTCCGGATCCATACCAAGTTCTTTCAACCGGATATCCACAAGGATCTCTTGCAGCATGCGCGCGTGATGACGAACCGACAGTAGCGATTCAAACACAGAGCGAATGCGATGCAGCACTCGAACGCTGGTGTCAAAGCCGAACGCGCGAGCGGACCCTCCCGGGTCTGCGGCTGAGAAATCGTTGAGCAGATTATACGCGCTGAATTGGGAAGGCGGCAGAGAGATGCACAGCCGCCGCATCTCAACGCCAAACGAGTGGTAAAGGTCCTTACCATCTTCACACTCGTCGTCTTTTTCGATGAGCAGCTTCCAATACTCGAGCTCTTTGATTCGAGCCAGTGCGTTTTGCAGAGAATTCATTTTAGACTGCACTTCGAGCCGCGGCAGATCCACCACGTCGCGAATGCGGAGAAGGGTGTCAGTGCAACGGTCCAATCCCAATGCTGAGACGACATGCACGGCCGGCGCAAGCGGGAACTTCTTGAGCAAATCGGCCCAGTCAAAACGGGAGTCTTTCCGCACTTTGGTGTCGGAGCAGAGCTCGCGAATGCCAAACACAAAGTGCGCGCATGCCTCTTCGAGCGACCACTCGTTCCACGCCCCGATGAGAGGCAGGGATGCCTTCTTCACGAACTTGTCGAACCCGTCGTGGTCTTCGTCGTCTATTAGAGCGAGGCGTTCGTCCACCAAGGGAAAATTTTCTGCATCATCGATAAACTGATTCTTCTTGGCCACAAGCAGCACGTACTGAAGATGGCGTACACGCGCAATGGTCCACGGAGACGACGCACACACGGTCAACATGCGGCGGAACATCGAAGCGTGCTCCTCGAAGTCATCGGCGAAAAAGGAAAGATGCTCATCCAACAGCCGGCTCCAGTCGAACGCATCTTCGCGAGAAGTCATGCAAAGACGACGAAACTCCGTTTGGTAGTGCACAATAGTACCATATCCCTCGTCAAAGTCATACTCGGTGGAAACCTCCGGGAAAATCGTCCGCGGGTGCAGCTCCGCCATGCGGACCAACGCGCACCGGAGGCTCCGAACGCGCGCGGTGACCGTTGGGGACGAATCAAAGTGAGTAAGGATCTCAATGGCCAGGTCCACGCACGCGTCCACGCCGATGCCTCGAACGAGCTCTGAGGACAGCGCAAACGGAAACTTCTTTCGGACGTCGTCCCAGTCGAATGCGTGCCGGTCCTTTAGCTGCGGGGAAAGCGAGCAAAGCTCGCGAATCCCGGAGACAAAGTGCTCGCACGCGTCTTCAAACGACCAGTCGGAGGACACGGCGGTCGAAGGTGGCGGTGTGCCGCGGTCGTCCTTGGTCTGTGTGCCCGGCGGACTCGGCCGCGGAGCGGTAGTCTGTGCGGGGGGGGTTAGTGTCTGCTCGTCAATCACTCGGTCGTACCACATGTTGGGTCCGTGTGTCCGTAAACTTTGTTTTTTTTTTAATGCAGCGGAGTTGGTGACCCGAATCTCCAACTCCACCATGACATTTTTTTTTTTTTGGGGGGTTCTCCAATCTCCGCATTTTCTCCATCCTGTGTTTTTTTTTTTGAAAAAAAAAAGGCGGTTGCTCCTCGCCCTGGTTCCGCGTTGGCGATGCCACAAACCCCGGCCGAGGTGCGCCGCCTGGTATCGGGGCTCATCGAGCTGATCACTCGGTCGCTTCATTACGAGGAGTCTGTTGAGAAGTCTATCGCGTGGGGATGTCTGCTGTCCATGTTTTCCAACAACCAGTGCTTCGGCAACAAGTTGGAAACCGTGTGCTTCTTTCCGACGATGCCCATCATCTTCCAGACCGACAACGGCGTGTCGCTCAGCACAGTTTCACGTTGTGGAAAGCAGGTCAACGTGAACGTCGTGATCCCGCGCCAACGCGCCGCGCTCCCCGACCTGCTCTCGGACGTCAAGAAATGGCTGGGTGGAAATCACAGCGAGCGGCGCATGAATTTGTCGCCCACGTGCTCTCACCTTCCGATTAGCGATCAGCTGGACGATGCCTTCCAGCGCGTGCTGCCGCGCACGCTCCGCATGGACGCGGCGACCTTTGTCCCCGAAACGATGACGCTCCACTATCAGGGTAGCGAGCTGCACGTGATCAAGTGGGTACGCGACCGGCGCGAGCTACGTGAGCGGTTTATACGCGACTATAAACCGCTCACGCTCATGCACATTGATGATTGGCCTGGCAAGGTGTACTGGTCGCGCGCCCGGATCGCTCCGGGAAGCGCCGGCGCAGGCGATGTGGCCCTCGTCGCGCTGTGCAATCCGGCGACGCCCATGATCGATACGGATCTGTTCACGCGGCACGCGCGTGTCGAGGCGGCGACGCTCGATCTTCCCACGCGCATCGCTGACGTGGTCCGCGCGCTCGCGCCCTCCGAACCCCGCCAGGTGGCCCAGGTCATTATAGACGTCTCGGTGCCGACGCTCACCCGCGCGGTCGTGCTCTGGAATGCGTCTGACGCCCTCGGCTTGAGGGACGAGCTCATTGCGCTGACTTCGGTGGGATTCACCGAGGCGCTGTGCGCGAGCTCCTGCACGTTCCGCGACATGTACAAGATGAGTCTGTTGATGCGCCAGAGCGCGACCATGAAACCGGGCGACATGGCCAAGGGGCTGGATCGCATACTCGCCGTCGCGCAAGACCAGGACGGCTGGCGGGCCTGGGCGCTCGGATCGGGATACGTGCGCGGCCAACTCCGGCGGTTGCCGGCGAAGCACGTGATGGCGCTCGTGAGCCGCCACGCCGTCTTCGCCGACGTGCTGGTCGCCCTGTTGGTGGACACGCTCGGCGAGTGGGGCGCCGTGGAGCGCGAGAAGGCCACGGGGCTGCTCGCGCTGAACCCGGATCGGACCTCCCGGGAGATGAAAAAGATCCACGAGGAGCACGCACGGATCACCGACGAAGCAAACATCTTTTTGCTGTCCCTCGAGACGCCGGAGGCGGCGCCCGGAAGCCGCCGCAGCGGCGCGCGGCGCCGCGCCGCAAGGCGCGCCGCTCTCGCCGCCGATGGCCACGAGAGCGGGAGCGGAGGCGGCAGCGGGTGTGGCGGCGGCGGAAGCGGCGGCGGCGGCAGCGGTGGCGGGGGCAGCGGGAGCGGTGCGCACCGCCACACGGACCGCGCGCCCGGCGCGGCCGACCCGTCTCCCCCCCATTCGCACCGTCCGGTCGTCGAGGAACTGCAGGCGCGACATCCTCAGTTTGCGTGGCATCTCATAGGCTCGGGCCATTTTCACGCGCGCGGCGACCTCGACCTGGTGGTCGAAGCAGAGGGCGAGACGCTCGTCGCCGCTTACGATGCCGTGCGCGCGGCCACCGGATTTCATCCTCGATTTGACGATGTCGACGGTGAGCATGTCGCGATCCTCCGGGGCGTCTTCGGCAAACTGCCCGTGGACGTGCAAGTCTGCCGACGAGACGGAGACACGCGGGCAGAGCGACTCACACATGCGACGTTGGGATTCACCCGCCGGCTTGTCGACGGCATCGACGAGCGTCTCATGCACCGTGTGGATCGCTTCCACGCGGTCTGCGACCTGATGGGGCTGAAAAACCACTTGCTCTGCCGGTTCCCCGGCATCGCGATCACCGTTCTGACGGTCGTCTTCGGTTGCCGCGAGGAGTGGTCGATCTCAAACATGCTCTCAGACCTGCGAGACGTGCTGGAACGCAATGCCCTCGTGGATTTTGAGACTCAAACGGTCTCCGTTGCCTCCGAACGCAAGGTCCGTAGCGACGTTCCCTCGATCGTGGCCAACGAGCTAAACCTTGTGACGCGACTCACGCGGGCCACCTCGATGCACGCCTTCGACGCCATCACATTCTTCTTGGCAAACAGCCCCGCGTCGGAGGCGCAGATGCGAAACTGGAGACGGACCACGATGTTTCGCGCACTCATCGTGCGGCCTGCAAGCCCGCGGTCGATTTCGCACAACCTATTTGTGTCGGTGCAGAGCTTTCAGCAGCATCCGTGCGTCGAGACCATCTTCGTCGACGAGGAGCGCGACGACGTGCTGGTCGTGATGTGCACGTTACGCACCGACTCCGATGCCGAACGGTACGGATTCCGATCCACAGATTCTGCAGTTGCAGACGGCAACAATCACGCGCACGTCGTGCGGAATGGACTCCGGTCCCTTTCGCTACTGACGTCGCCGCGCGAAGGCCGCGTCATGGGCAGCGGCGTCAACGCGTGGAAGCCGATCGGAAACGAAATGTGCGTCCCGAACGTGCCCACCTTGACCATCGATGCGTTGATGAGCTTTCCAGGAACTGCTTTTGAAGTAGTGTTCGAGTGAGAAATAAAAACACAAGAACAATCAACCCGGACACGCGTCCGACGGAAACGTGTGGCCGCTGCGACGAGGAGGACTGCACCTGCTTCGAAGACGGCACGTGGGGGCGCATGCGCGTGGACATCCCCACTCTCACCAAGATTTGCCACAGCGCCGTCATGTGGTGAGGAAGGACTTGTCGGCGACGTGGTCAGTTTTTTGCAAGATGCCGTGCGTGACATATGCAAACAGAGCCGTGCCGCGCCATGTTTTTACACTGTCGCTTGCGACCCTTCACAATGACCGTGCTCAAACATCTTCCGCCTTTCGACTCACCGAATTTCTTCTCCAATGCCCGATCTTCGGCCAAACGCTTCAAACGTTTACTCCTCTCTTCTTCCCTTTGAAGCCTCGCTTTCTCCGCAATCTCTCGTTGCACACGAATCGCTTCTTGTGCGATCTTTTCTTCTTTAGTTTCATCTCGTTTCCCCCCCAGGCTGCAGAGAAACTCAATCTTCTCCTGCGATTGCCACGAGGAAATGTCGCACGTCTTCATGATCCCACTCATAGGGTTGAAGATTGCGACGCGCGAAACGTGCTGTTCCCGGACACCTGCAAGTGCCGCGTAGCCCAGCAGCTGTAGCATGTCGCGTTCATCGTCGTCCCGCCCCGTCTTGAAATCCCATATCGTAGTGTCGACCATGAGATCAGCATCCGCCGGGATGCCGTAGCATCCCATCGCAGGGTTGAGACGAACACTGTGCGTGTCCTCCGGTATCATAGTCGACGTAATCAATGCCTCCAACTCGTCCACATGATCCCGCAGAGAGGTCACGGCACCGACAAGCGCCTCGTGCTTGGCCTTGTCGCTCTCGTTGAAGCAGCGTAGGTGCCGCTCCGAGATCATGCACACCTCTTTGAGCGCGTCCTTGGTAGGCACAGACCTGTTCTGGAAGACATCATAGTCCGGATCGCAAAAGAAAGGCGGTTCGTCGGTCAATGGCAACTCCCCAGCAGCCGCCATCTCACCTTGCACAAACTCCGCTCTGCTATCTCTTGGTGTGACGCCAACGCGCAAAGATATGATGCGGCGACACAGGTAGTCGAAGAAGCAACCGAAACCATCATCATGGTGTGCCTTTAAATACTGCAGACAGACCGACAGTCCGTTGGAAAGACCAAGAGGTGATTTTGTGAAGCAAAACCTGTCGATGTTGCACTCTCTCATAATCCTCTGCGTCCGAGAGTGTCTAACGAGTGTTTTCACACGTCTGGTGAGACTCCCATACATTTTAGGTGAATGGGTCTCGGCCCATGCTTCCGCCCATTGGACAAGCTCGGGCCGATTCGTCACTTTGGTTCTTATCCAATGAATGTAACTCGGATCGATTCTTGCGATTTCACTCATTGTCATTTCCATTGCCTCGTATTTTCCAAACCGAACAATGGGACCATCGTCTGTCATTTCGAGACTCGTTTTTTCAGGTCTGTCTTTTGAAAACAAACTGATCAAAACAAAGAACGCAGCTCGGCACAGCCCGACCCGAACGCCATGCGCAAAACCGACACGTGGACGCGCGACTTCTACTCCGTATGTGTGTTCTGAGACCTTGTGGTTTGTGTTGCGCAAGAGTGTCCGTCTGGGGCCGCTCTTCTCTCTCTCTCTCTCTCTCTCAAGAACAACAAACAGAGTTATAGCCGCAGGAGAGAGGAGTAAAAAAAAAAAAAAAGGGGGGGCTCAGCATGATTTCACCGCTGGGCGCCGCTCTGCTCGACACTGCAGATCAAGAAGCCGCGACGGCCCGTCGCCGAAGCAATGTCGAGACCTCCATGTTCCTCCTCCGTTGCGGCATGGTGTTTCTCGTCGTGTCTGCCGTGTTTTTTTTAGCTGTCGGCGTGTCGGACACTTCTCCGCGCCAAACGCACCTGGAGACCAACTGCTCGCGCGCCATCGGTGCGCGCTGCGACGGACCCACCAAATGCTGCTCGGACACTCTGGCGTGCATCGTGTACACCGCGGATTTTGCAAAGTGCGAGCCACTAGTGCTGGTGACCGGCTAAAATCTAAAATCTGGCTTCGGTTGTTTTTTTTTAAAAAAAGATTTTTTTAAAACCACAATAAAAAAATAAAAAAAATGAAACATTTGTTCGCTTTGCTGACTGGCGGTGTCGTCATGGTAATTGCGTGGTTGATCTACGACACGCCCGCGTTTCTATCCAACTTGACGTGGCACAAAACGTACGAGCGGGTGTACCGAGAACACAAAAAGAAAGGGTCCCTGCGCGCGCTGAGATACAACCACGCTACGACCGACGGCGCGCTCCTGCACAAGCAGATTAGCACGGGCGTTCTCCGTCCGTTTTCGTGGAAGAAGAAACAGGTTCCAAAACAGTGTGCGTTCGAAACAACCATCAAAATTCCCGACCTCGTGGACGCCAGCCCATTTTTCAATGTAATTGTCCACGTTTGCATGATGCACCGACGCCGGCCGCTGCATGTTGGACTGCTCGTGTCGACACGCCACAAGCTGGACGATTTCACAAAGAAAGGCTGCTTTGTCAGAACCGCACGCGCAATTATAACACAAGAAGACACGGAGCACACGATCGTCAGCAAGCTGCGGGACAGCGTGGACGCCGTCTTGGCCGACGAACGCGTCAACGATTCGATCGCGGAGCGAATGCAATGTTTTCGCACCGATTTGCTGTTTAACAAGTGGTCGCTCGACGAAGTCACGTGCACCGACGGCAAGGTTTTCAAACTCGTGCGCGGTGGGGCGCGCCGTCCCGCACGCGTCTTGAGCGAGCTCGACCAGCCGCACGAAATCAAAGTCGTGAGGAGCCGTAAACCCGAATTCCTAGACCTTCTGATCACCCCGCTGTTTCAATAATCGCTCTGGCTCGGTGGGCAAAGTACAAATACCTGTTGGCGCTCGTGATGCGATCGGGGTGCTTCAATAGCTGATGAAACCGCTTACGAATTTCGCGCGTCCGGGGGTAGGCGCCGGGGCTCGGCAACAGGCGTTTCAAAAACCGCCGATCGACCATCCAAAAATAATTTGTGTCATCTTGGGCGCATGAACGACACACAATTCGTGTGTTGGAAAGCATCACACCAGATGTGACGCACGCACAGCTTGCGCAGCGGTGTTTCGAGGATCGAACAAGATCAGCAAGATCGAACAACCCATAATGTTTTCGGAGCTTAAGACGATGGCAAAACAAAATGGTTATTTCAGAAATGTCGGCATTCCGCGCTTGGCGGCCCAGCGCACGCATCAAGCGCATAAAGTCTGAAAAGAACAGGTATGGCACCAGAGGAACGAGTACACCAAGATCCAACAACAACATCCCCTTTTTTTTTATTTTTATGGGAGAAAAAACAAAAAAAAATGGAATCGGTCGCCGAAGAGTGGCGCCCATTCCTCACGGCGCACGTGTCGTCCATGGGCCGGTACGGGAGCTGCATGGGTGTCGTGTCGAACCCTACGGCCGCAGACGGGTACTCAATCATCGAGGTCGATGGCAAAGCCTACCCTACTCACCGTGCAATCGGTGTGGCGTTCGGGCTTCTAAAGGGCATGGACGACCCGCTCGAGATCGACCACATCGACGGGAATTTGTCCGACAACCGCCTGGCCAACCTGCAGGTGGTGACCGCCTTGCAGAATATGCATTCGTACGCCACCGGTGACTGAACCTAAAGTCCCGCGACACCAGTGCCGTGATTCGCAAGAAACAAACTCACGCTGGCGATTGATTTCGAGTTTGAGCCCGACTGCCTCAAAGGCGAGGAGTGGAGGCTAGACGGACATTGAGGGTTTCTGAGCTTTGGTGAATTAAAAAAAAAAAAAAATGGAAGATTTTGTGTCGTTAGCCAAACTTGTCATATCGACCGGCGATGCGACCGGCGCCGCCGCCCTCTTGAATCGAACAGAAACCGTTCCCGACGTCCCGAGGGAAGTGATAGCGAGCCTAGCGACGGTCTGTTTTGACGATGGCAGCCTTCCGTTTGTGAAAATTGGGCTGACCGCGTTTTGGAGGTATCGACTTGAAGACACTGTGCACACAAACGTGCGCGGGCGCTACGCCTTGTACGCCACGTTTGAACGCTTGCACCGATCTGCAATGACCCTCGAACACGTCAATTGCCTCATGTGCGCGACGCAATGCCTCGCTGCGTACGGGTTTACGGGCGCGACCGCCTCTGAGTGGACGCGGACGGCGTGTTGGCCAAGGGTGAAGGACAGTCTGTGGCTCGACGAGGCTTCTTGGCCGCTTGCGGAGCTGGCGGTGTTCGGCCCGCGACCATGGCTCCTGCCATGTGTCGTCGTGAACTGCATTTTGCAATGGAAAAATCCTGCGCGGAAACGGTTGCAAGAAGAGCTTTTGCGGCGGATGAAACGAGGCGGCGCCTTTGACAGTGCCGGCAACTTTCACGCTGATTTGGATACGCTTTCGGATGCGATCGATGCAGGCATGGTCTTGCCTTGGTTTTGTGAACAGTTTGATTAGTAAAAAAAAAAAATCTTTTGATTGCGTTGTAAAGGTTTTTTTTATTTTTTTTGGCAACCCAACCATCAATAAAAAAACAAGGAAGGATGTCGGCGGTCCCAAAAACCGGAAAGGACTGGGAGACGTTAATGCGCACGATTCAGACACCTCCGGATTCGGACGACGAGGATTCGGGTCCTAACTTTCGGTCTGTACGCGACAATGCGAGGCGTACGATGGAACTAGCGCATCAACTTTTGCCTGGATTGAAAAGGGAAAATTTGCGTGTGGACACGCGCGTACCATTGGGAATGAACACGCCAGACGCGATGAAAGCCTCGCTGCAAGAGCTTGTGAACACTGTAAGCCACGCCTTCCCAACAGAAACATCTTCGGAAACAAGCGCAAAATAAAAAAAAAAAGAAAAGGGAATTAAAAAAAAAAAACTTTGCCTTTTGTCAGTTTGTGCACTTCGCTTTCCACAGTCGGAGTAGTGCAAAAATCGCTCCATCCCGAGATTCTGTGTCGCGGGAGCATGTCCATTGCAACCGAGGACGCGATCGCGGTCGACGAAGAGGTGATCGAAAAGACGCTTTCTGGTGACGAGGACGAGGATTCTGGGGAGGACGACGACGCCGGCTCGCTGGTGGACTTTGTGGTCGACGACGACGACGCGGCGGCGCCGGAAGATGACAAGGCGCTCAACGACTTGCAGGACATCGATGAGAAGAACATTGTTCAGGGGAAACGCAAGCGCAAGGCGACCCAGTTTTACGACAGAGAAGTCTTTGCTTCGAAAGAGTACAGGAAGATGGTCTTGGACGACGTGCCCGACGAGGAGTTGGACGCTGCCGTGGGCGGTGAGAGCGGGGATGACGATGGCGACGACTCTGGTGAGGAAGAGGACGAAGATAGCGACGGCGAGTACAGCGAGGACGAGGAGGACGCCGAAGCGGATGTTTCGAGTGAGGCGGACGAGGAGTCGGACGAGGAGACGGACGAGGACTCGGACGAGGACTCGGACGAGGACTCGGAGGAGGACAAGTAGATGAATCACTTTGGGGGTTCGTCGTCGCACTCTTCCTCTTCCTCGGCCTCTTCATCGCAATCATCATCGCTTCCACTCTGCTCGTCATCCTCTTCGTCCCCATCGCTCGACTCGTCTGATGAAAGGGAAGCGGGCAGATCGGCGGTAAACGCTATGACTTGTTGTTTGTCTCGGGCGCCTTCCCGCAGCAAGGAGCGTTCGCTTGCGAAAAAAGTGTGCGGCGCACACGCGACGGTGAGTCGTGCGTCGTTTGGAAGCACATAGGTCCCAAGCCGCCCTGGTAAATCGAGATTAAGATGGTCGCAGGTAAGTAGATCACAAATGTTCACATCGCTGGTGATGACGAAATCGTCATTCGGAAGGCTGTGAACATATTTTCCAGGCGTCGCCGGCGCGGAGCTCTCCACCCAGTATGTTGGCATGAATTTTTTCCCACGTGTTCTACGGCCGTAGCCCAAAAACTGATTTTATTGTTTTCGTATGCCAGAGTTTTTTTTTTAGGACACCATACAGACAACAAAAAAAAAAATCAAAACATTCATGCCCACCAACTGCTCGACGCGGTCCAAGAGCGATTGCACCAGCCCGTGCCGCTGGTCGAAGGGCTCCTGCAAGACGAGCAAAAAGGCCTTTGTCATGTCTCCATCGAAGAAGCTCACTGGGTATATGACGCCGAAGAAGACGTCGCCGAAGAAGAAGGCGTCGCCGAAGAAGAAGGCGTCGCCGAAGAAGAAGGCGTCGCCGAAGAAGAAGGCGTCGCCGA
>MDSW01173869.1_pt1 | contig 12635 bp, 6 predicted proteins | sample 811171 | NCBI WGS metagenome assembly MDSW01 (sample SAMN05326641, study PRJNA326480) | marine metagenome | isolation source: seawater | place: Atlantic Ocean: North West | collected 2012
TCATTATATTAAAGTGCGTACTTATCTTTTTTGGATGTATGCAAACGCTCTAAAAGAAATTCTTAAAGGTAAAAAAACAGTCGATGTATATTCAGAGCTGATGAGCGCCTCTAATATTTTTAATTTTTCTAATGATACTCATCATTTGTACATAAAGAAATCAATCAAATATTTTGAGGAAAATCTCTCTGATTGGTCAAAAAAAAGAAGAAAAGAAATCACATAGATTCCCTTTTAGCGCAACTTTTTTGTAGTTAAAGTAAATGTTTGTTATTTATTAGTTTTAAATAATTTTTAAGTCCAAACAAATAAAATCATGGGTATCGATATGGCAACAATGACACATTCAAGGGGCAATCCAAGACGCCAGTAATCACCAAATTTATAGTTTCCAGGTGCCATCACCAGGGTATTGCATTGGTGCCCGATAGGTGACAAGAATGCACAGCTCGCTCCAACTGCCACAGCCATCAAGAAAGGCTCAACAGGCTGCCCAACCTGTAATGCTAGATTAGCTGCAATAGGAGCCATTATTACTGCAGTAGCCGCATTATTAACAATATCTGATACAAACATTGTAATAACCAAAATCATCAAAATGAGCCATGGAAGACCCAAGCCATCAGTTGTTGTAGATATAAAATTAGCTATATTCAATGAAATGCCAGATGTTTCGAGTGCTTGACCAACTGGAATCATGGCTGCAAGCATAACAACAACTGGCCATTCTATGTTTCTGTAGAGATTTCCGTTTAGCACTTTAATTGAGATGAAAGCTATCACACACAATAAGAATGCAACCACGATATCTATTACATTAAACGCTGTAAGTCCAATAGCTAAGCCAAAAAAGAATAAGCTTTTGAGCAAGCGACTTCGACTAGGAATTGTTTGTAAATCTCTTTCCATTAGAGGCATTAATCCTAAATGCTTGATCCGTTCTTTGACGCCTTCATCGTCAATGGTTCTTACACCTAATAGCAAGACATCTCCAACCTTGAATGCTTCTCTGGCAAGTCTGGTTCTAAATTTCGCACCTTGTCTCCATAGGCCCAGTAAAGCAAGATCTTCAGACGCAAGCCTTTTAAGAAATTCATGTTTTCTTCCAATTAATCTTGAGCCAGCTGTAACCATCACTTCAATTTCTGCAAGATCTGATTCTTTGACTGTGACCAATTCATCAGCAATTTCAAACCCAAGAGCTTCTTGAATTTTAGATATATCATCTGGTGATGTCTTAACGACTAAAGTTTGTCCTGATTGAATTTTTCTTCCCATCGATACTCTCGAAACTCCGCCGGTATCATTTACCACTCCAAGCACTTCTGTCTCAGGCCCAGAAATCTTTTTTATTTCAGACAGCCTCATCCCAATAGCTTTACTATCCTCTTTAACTGTCACCTCAAATAGATAATTTTTTAAGTCTATAAGCCTAGTTGCATCATTAGCATTATCACGAACCTTTACAAATTTAAATCCAATGAATGCAATAAATAATACACCTAGAATACTGACTGCAAGACCAACAAATGAATAGTCAAAAAAGTTGAATGCCACGCCTGTATAATCTTGTCTATATTGAGCAATAATTATATTAGGAGGAGTCCCAATAACAGTATTCATTCCTCCAAGTATGCTTGCAAAAGCCAATGGCATAAGGAATTTAGAAGGATTCCACTCCATCTTTTGACACAATGAAAGGGTGATTGGCAACAACAATGCCATTGCACCAATGTTATTCATAAATGAGGATAAAAAAGCTGCAACTATCATGATCAAAATAAGATATTGATTCTCATCTAGAGTAAGTCGTGCAATGAAATTACCAGCTAAACTAACCATTCCAGCCTCTTGTAAACCTCTGCTTATTAAAAGAACCAAAGCAACTGTAATAACTGCTGGATGTCCAAAACCTATGAAAGCATTTTCTGCAGGTACAACACCAAATAAGACCAATCCAGCAAGACATACAAGAGTGACTGCGTCGTATCGCCACTTTCCCCAGACAAGAAGACTTATTAGAATTCCTATAGTTATAGTAAGAATTGTTTGATCAGTCATGTCTATCTTATATACACAATATCTAAAATATTAATGAACATCCTAACAAAAAAATACATGATGTAATTATTATTTGCCTTTATAGATAAGAATTTTTTATATCTGTTACACAAGTTATAATGATGCTATGAAAAGGTTACTAGAAATCACAAACAATTTTTTTGGATTAGTTATTGCAATAAACATTTTTCATCAAATTTTATCAAGCACAGGCTATCTAACTCTAAGTATTCCAGCTATCAAAATGCTTTATTGGATTTCGATGTTTATTTTTGCAATAGAATTTTTGTTGCGCATAGGCACAGAGAAAAAAATTTCATTTTTAATATCAATTGATGCTCTTGTGCTTTTTAATCAAGTATTTTTCTCGATCTATGATTTAAGGATATTAAGATTGTTCAGACTATTTGATATTTTTAGCCAATCTAGATTTTTATTACCAACAAATACTCTCATTAAGACAATCATCAAACAAAGAAACGCTTTGCTTGGCTCACAGATAATGGTGATTTCTATATTATTAATTGTTTCAACATTTATCTATTTTCTTGAATCCTCCGTTCAGCCTGAAGTTTTTGGCAGCATTCCTTCAACGATGTGGTGGGGTATAGCAACGCTCACAACTGTTGGTTATGGAGACGTTGTGCCTATGACGGATTTAGGCAAATTATTAGCTAGTTTTACCATGCTTGTAGGTATTGGCATGTTTGCATTGCCCGCAGCAATTTTAGCTTCTGCTTATTACGAAGAAATTCAAAAGAAAAATTTTTTAGTTAGTTTTGAAGCCATTGCTTCTGTACCATTATTTCAAGAACTCCCGATTGGAGCCGTAGGTAAAATTAATGAAAAATTGCAGGTAGTTCTCTTGGCTGAGCATGAAACCATATTTTCAAAAGGTGATGAAGCTGATTCTATGTTCATCATTGAATACGGTAAAGTGAAAGTTGAAATAGATGATCCAGTTTATCTAGTAGCTGGAGATTTTTTTGGAGAAATGGGGTTGCTTGGAAATGCACCTCGAAATGCAACCATTAGTGCTGCAGACGATACGAAGTTACTTGAACTAACTAAAGCAGATTTAGAGGAACTCTCTGAAGAACACCCAGGACTGTTTAAAGAATTAGAATTAAGCGTTTCTTCAAGAACCTCTAACTAATCATCCCCACTATCAGGGGCTGCAGTATGAGAGATATCTTTTGATTTTAGGCCCTCTGAAGAATATTCAGATACATCTAATGGATCTGTGTTTTCGACATAAACCGAAGTTGAAGGATAAGCAAATTCAGAGCCATTGCTTCGTACTATTTTAATAATTTCAAAAATTAGATTTTGTTTAATTTTAGAAAAATCAGTTAGTCCAACAGGGTCTGTATAACATAAAACTCTCAGATCAATAGAGCTAGAAGCTAGTTCTTCAGTTCTAGCAAATGATTCTTGACCAGGATTAATTGCAAATTCTTCAGAAGTATTTATGAAATTAGAAATCTCCTCACAAATTTTTGCGAGTTGCTCTTGAGTAGTAGAATAAATTAGGTTGATCGTCCAACTAATTCTTCTGTACTCCATGTTGCCATGATTAATTACCTTTACATCTGAAAGATCTTTGTTAGGCACAAGCATTGGAGCTGTGTCAAACATTCTGACTAAGGTTGATCGAAAACCTATGTCTTCTACTATGCCATGCAGCGAGCCTGGAACTTCAATTCGATCGCCTGGTTGAAATCTATTTTCACCAATAATTAAGAGTCCTGAAATTAAATTTTTAAATAAATCTTGCGCGCCAAGTGCTACTGCAACCGAAAACAATCCAAGACCTGCAACCAGAGGACCAATTTGTATACCAAAAATATCCAAGATAATACCAAGACCAATGATCCAAATAATGATTCGCGCAGCTCTCTCAAGCCACATGGTCATGGATCTGGTTAGAACTGAACTGGAAGTAAAGATTTGAAAGATTGGAGCAATACTGTTGGCCAGGGCGCTAAAGATTGTAAAAGCTATCATGGCTTTCACAAGATTAGTTGCAAAGGTATCAGCAACACCCGATAAAGGCAGGTAAACAGTAATAAAATATAGAGCAACCGTGATAGGTATGTAGCCCAAGGGTTTTTTTAAAGACTCTAAGAGGACATCATCAATTTCTGAATCAGTATTGGCAGTTAGAGTTTCCAACCATTTTAATACTCTGCCAACAAAAAAAGCTCTTCCAATGGATCCAGCTATAAATATTAGTAAGGAAACAATAATTTCTGTGATACCAATTCCTAGGAAACCTTCTTCCCAAACATTCATTATTATTTCTGTTAATCCTTCCATAATTCACTCAAATTATATGAAAACATTGTTGAAATAGACTCATCTGTTTTCTCTGCCAACATCGGCGGATCCGAGTCGTGAAAAGATGAGTACTGCAACATTATCTTAAAATTTTCATTGACCTTAAAATCTATGGCTAGAATCATACTTGTTTTATAGTCATTCTCAAAATCATCTAAGCTGGGTTGAAAATAGATTGTTGGGTTGAAAGAAATATTCTCAGCTAATTCATAAACATTGTGCAAATAAAAACCTAGGCGATCTGTCTGCATAGATTTTCCTGCAAGATCTGTTTCATCTTCGCCTAATAAACCCGCACCCAATCTAGCGGTCTTTGTAAGCTCATACCTTAAGCCTGCCCCAAGCACAGATCTTTTTTTATAATTCCTAAAAGGATTTTCACTGTATTGAGCAAAGATTTCCCAATTAACTTGCTCTTTTCCAACTAAAATGTATCTGCCATGCATGAAGGTTGATTCATCCATGGTCATATCATTGGATTTCCTTTCACTTTGCTGAAAGATAAAAAATGATTCAGTGCTTGCAGAGTTATTATCAAATCTCAGTTGAAGAGAGTAAAAATCTCTATCTCTATTACCTCTAGATGCATTTAGATTGGCTGAAATATTTGTAAAAAATCCTATTTGTCCTTCTCGCCTTAAATCTTCAATGTTTACTATAGCTTGAGCGAATGTATTAAGGCCCAAGGCACTCAAAACACAAATAAAGAAGAATCGAAGTTTATTTATTTTCTGCAACATATACTCCCTCCCAATCAGCTGGCGGCGGATTTGTTGAAAATTCTTCTATCCTTAATTTCATATGCTCGTAGTATAGAGCAAGCTCATTCGAAGAGGAGGTTAATTCGTTAATTAAAGACATAGCCTGTTCCCAATCTTGAGCACGATATTTAGTCAAAAAATCTCTATGCTTATTCAAGTAATCATCAGTCAATGTTGAATTTGATTCAAAACAAGTAAAAATTGTTTCAGCAGTTGTCTTACCTTTGACAGCAATTTTATCTATTTCAACAATTTTAAAAGAAGAGTCATGTAAAAAAGTATTTTCTCCAATAATCATATTTAGTCCGTAATTTGATGACTGACTTTCTAACCTTGAAGCAAGATTGACAGCATCACCCAGCACCGTATAGTCAAAGCGCTTGTCAGATCCCATGTTTCCTACGATGCATTGTCCAGAATTAATACCAATGCCAATTTCTAATTTGAAGTTAAGATTATTTTGCATTTCTTCATTTAATTGAGACAAAGCTTTATTCATTGCATGAGCAGCTTGTATGGCTAATTCTCGATGATTGGACTGATCAGTAGGTGCGTTCCAAAAAGCCATAATGCAATCACCCATGTATTTATCTATGGTGCCTCCATGGTCTAAGATTGAATTTGATAAGACGGTCAGCAATCGATTGATGAGTTGTGTTAGGGCCTCTGGATCATCTTTGTATTGTTCTGAAATCTTGGTGAAACCTCTTATATCAGAAAATAAAAAAGTCATCTCTTTTCTTTCTCCTCCGAGCACTAAGGCCTCGCTAGATTCAGCTAAACGATTCACCATTTCTGGAGATAAATATTGCGCAAAGGCGCCCCTAACTCGACTGCGCTCAAGTTCAGTGAATAAGAAATTAAAGAAAGTTACTGCTACATAAACAATCAATGAAATGATAAGAGGTGAAATTGGATCAACCAGAAATAATTTAGATTTAAAGAAATAATAACTTGTACCGATAATGCTGCCAGATCCCACAACAAAAATGCTCAGACCTCCAATAGGTCCCAAAGCCTGGATGGTTAGGGTGATGAGTAAAGCTAAAACCATCCCAGCAATAAACTCGGCTCCAAATAACCAGTCCGGCCTTTGCAAGAATTCATTAGCAAAGATTTGTTGAATAAATTGAGCAATCACAGTCACTCCAGGAATATTTTTTTCAGTTGGAGTGGAGCGCAGATCTAATAATCCTGCAGCCGAGGTTCCAACCAATGCAACCTTGCCCTCAAAAAATTCTGGCGGGATAATTCCTGATAAAACATCTGCAGCTGAAACAGTTTGAATATCATTTGAAGAAGCAAAATAAATCCATGCATTTCCGCTTGGCGTGGTTGGAATGGTTAGGGGTCCTAATTTGACATGATTGATGCCGGTTTGAGATCCAAACGCTTCCTCACTCGAAGCATTTGAAGATTTGATCTGATAAGTTGATGCCCCAACAGCGACTCTGGTAATCTCCAATGCGAGGCTTGGTATCAATTGATCACCAATTCTTTCAAAAGTCGGCAATTGACGAACTATCGCATCATTATTACCTATACTCATTGACCCGATACCTTGAGCAGCATCTTCTAGTAACTTGATATTGCTTTGAACGCCAAGATAGTTTGCAAGAAATTGTTTTGGATCATCGCCTTGAGTCACTAATCCATACTTACTAGTGATACTTGATGATTGATTCTTATTACTTAAGGCTTGACCCAGCACAACTGTGCCATGATTTGTAATGGCATCTGCAAACAATTGATCATTGTTCGGAAGGGCGTTTAATTCTTTGCTTAAAATTTCGTTTTCAGGATAAAGTGAAATCAAATTCTGCGGATTAGATCTATCAGGTTCGGCAAAGACCACATCAAAGCCCAAAGCTGCAGCTAAATATGCTTGATTGGTTAATTGAGCTAACGCATTGCGTGACCAAGGCCATTGACCAACTTGAGCAAGAGAATTGTCATCTATATCAATAATTACAACGGGATCTTCAGCATAAATATTTCTTGGCAAGATTCCTTGAAAAGTATCAAAAGAATAGTTTTGTAAGTTCGTAAAAATTTGAAAAGGATTGATTAAGGGTAAAAAGCTAATCAGCATAGCTAAACCAAGCAAACCATAGCGGGTCAATTGTTTAATGCCCATTTTCATATGGCAATTATAACCCTCTAGTTACTAGCATTTAAAAGATATTAATTTAAATGATAAATTGTCACCTTTTCATTATAATGGCGTAAATTTTAATAGATACCATAATGTACATAACTGACATGAAGCATAAATTATGGTCTATAACTTTTGCATTCTTTATCTTTGGAAGCATTCATTTGTCTGCTCAAAATGTAGCTCCTACGATATCGGATCCCCAGGCGCTTGAGGCCATTGAGAAAAAAAAAGAAGAGGTTTTTCAGCAACTTTTTAAAGATCCAACCAATCTTTCGCTGCTATTTGAATATGCAAACTTATCGATAATACTTGGAGATTTAGAGGGGGCTATTGGAGTTTTTGAGCAAATGCTAATATATGACTCAGCACTTCCCAGGATAAGATTAGAGCTTGGTGTTTTGTATTTTCGCTTAGGCGCCTTTGCCTTAGCAAATAACTATCTTAAAAGTGTAAAGGAATATGATGCGCCACCTGCAGTTCTTGATAAAGTCGATCAATTCCTAGCAGCTATAGAAGATGCAGAGAATCCCATTCAATGGCAACAAAACATCAGCATAGGCTTTAAAAGAACCACTAATGGTAACTCAGGTATAAATGCAGATTTTATTGAAATTGGCGATTTCCTTTTAGATGTGGATTCAAGCTCTAAACGACAAAGTGATCGTTCGCGGCTTATGAATTATTCATTGAACATCAATCATGACCTCAAGCATCCAAGAGGAGACAATGCGCAGTACTTCTTTGCGTATGGCGCAGATCGATTAGATACATTCTCTCAATTTGATATTCAAACAAACATCTTTTCAGCTAGAAGGAATTTTAATTTAGACGAGCATTATTTTTCTTTTTTTAACTTAGAAGATGTTGTTTTTGCACCTAACATTAATTTTCTTAGAGTGGTGTTAAACAGGGAAGAGATTCTGCAAAGCATCAGAACTTCATTGGACTACAGTGGCCAACTAGACAATGGGTCTTCGATGCTTTTTAGTTATTACAAGGATGCAAAATCTTTTGATACCAGTTCACAAAAAAATGGTCATTTAACTGGTATCAGCTTTGGCCAAAGCTTTGTTGGTATGGGCTCACAAGCACTGATCGGATACAAATTATCTATTGAAAACTATAGAGCGAATGCTAAATATGAATATTTTGAAAATTACGGGATTGAATTTAGTTATGCTCAACCTTTAGGAAATAATTGGCAGTTTTCTTCTAAATATGCTTTTCAAGATAAGACTCATGACGATGAGTATCCTTTATTTGGCGATCGAAATGATCGGTTAGAGTCACTGCGGTTTAATTTACTTAAACCTTTTGGTAGCTGTTGGTCATTTAATTTTGGCATGGTTTTTTCAGATAGTAAAAGTACTATTAACATTTACAAAAGACGATCTAATAATTTCACTGCTCAGGTAAATTATCAATGTTTAAAATAAAAATTATGCAAACTAAAAACATATTAACGTTGATAGTCTTAATTGTTGGCTTGGTCGCCACTGAGGTCAATGCGCAGGAGCAGATTGGGGTTGCATCTGCAGTTAATAAAAATACAACTGATCTTACACTTGAACAAGAGCGTAAGCTTGTTGAAGCTGGTTATGAAATCATCCAAAACCATACCATCGAAACTGATGAAATTGGACGTGCTCAAATGTTGTTATTGGACGGCACAGCATTTTCCGTTGGTCCTAATTCTAGCGTTGTTTTAGATAGATTTATTTATAACCCAGATACTGCTGAGGGATCATTGGAGGTTACAGCTAGGGGTCTGTTGCGGATAGTTGGTGGCAAAGTTACAAAAAAACAACCTGCGCTTATTCGAACTAACTCTGCCACGGTTGGTATTAGAGGTGGCATAGGTATTGTGCAGACGAACGGTCCAGAAACCACAGCAACTTTTTTATATGGTGAAGAGATGACTGTGACGCCCAACTGCGTTGATTTGGATTCTTTTGGCGATCAGTGTTCAGCTGATTATCAAACCACTGTTACAGAGCCAGGTTTTTCAGTCACTGTAGAGGATGAAGACTCTGAACCTAGTGAACCTGTTGAAGTTACCGAGGAAAGTTTGGATGAAATGCAGGAAGGCTTGGAAGCATCTGATGATGAGCCAGAGGATAACTCAACGACCGAAGCTGATGAATCAGAAAATGATCAAACTGAAGAGGATTCTTCATCATCTGAGTCCGAAGAATCTCCAGCTGAAGAGGATTCTTCATCTTCTGAGTCCGAAGATGCTCAAACTGAAGAGGATTCTTCATCTCCTGAGTCCGAAGAAGCTCAAAATGAAGACGCTAGTGAAGCAGACTCTGCACCAATTTCCAATGATGAAAGTGAAGATATTGCTGAACCTTTTGAGGGAAATACTTCTGCAGAGGAAACACCAGAGACTACTGATGATGCAGGTGATTCTAACGATGTAGATGTTGATGAGAGCATGCTTGATTCTTCAGGAGTGTCTGATGCTTCGTCAAACGCTGAGCCAGAAGATCTAGGCACAGCAGATGCATATGAGGCTGAGGTAGATGCAGCTACTGTGGAGCCAGATGATGTGAATGAAGATCCTACTGACGATATTGGTGAGGCAGCAACAGAAAGTACTCAAGAGGCATCAGCAGAAGTTGCGCCGGTTTTTCAGGTTGATAGCGCAGATCCTATTCAGTCAATTGATGAGAATATTCGTGATGAGGTTCTGGCACCTTTAACTTTTATAAATCCTGGAGATCTGTCCTATACGGTTTCAATTGCTGGTGATGATGCAGAGTTTGTGGTCTTTGATGACGAGAGCATGTCAATCGTTCTCGTTGAAGCCTTGGATTATGAGACTCAAACTAATCTTAGTTTTGTTGTCACCATTGAATCAGAGAATGGAGATATTTCTGAAATTTCATTTGAGCTTGCAATATCTGACATAGACGAACCCATAGACTTAACATCTTCCCTTGCTGCTGAATCGTTTGCAGAAAATCTTGATGTAGGTTCAGTGATAGTTGAAAGCTCGGCCATAGATCCAGAGGGAGGTGAAATCACTTACTCACTTTCAGGTGAGGGGAGTGATGATTTTGAAGTCGATGCAAATGGAAATATTTCCGTCAAAAATCCTTTGGACTATGAAAGCATCACCCAATACTCACTAACTCTCTCAGCAAGTGATGGGACTAATATTTCAACTCAGGAGATATCAATTGTCATCGCAGATATCAATGAAGCTCCGGTGGTTTCAAGCGTTATTAACTCGGACTCATTTGCTGAGGATATATCCATCGGCTTTGCCATAGCATCTATAGATGCAACAGATCCAGAGTCATCTGACATTACTTTTTCCCTTTCTGGAGATGGCAGCGACTTATTTAGTATTGATACTGAGGGTAATATCACTCTTTCGGGAGGTTTGGATTATGAAATTGATACTAGTTATAACATCACTATTTCAGCTACTGATGGTGAAAATATAACTACCACTGAGATACTAATTTCAGTAAGTGATGTCAACGAAGCGCCCACTTTATCAACGGTAATTTCTGCAGTTTCTTTTGCTGAAGATATCACCACAGGTTCTCAAATCGCTACCTTCTCTGCAATTGATCCCGAGGCTGGAGATATGACATATTCTTTATCTGGAACTGGAAGCGAGCTTTTTTCCATCGATGCTGCGGGAAACATCACTCTCAATTCAAACTTTGATTATGAAACGGTATCAAGTTACAGCGTAACCCTGACAGTGACCGATGGTGTTCATGAAGTGTCTGAGGTTATTGCTATTACGATTACAGATGTAAATGAAGTACCTAGTACCTCTATCGCAATGGCATCAACCTCTTTCTCAGAGGATGCTGCAGTCGGGACAACCATTGCCAATGCATCAGCAACTGATCCTGAAGGTGGTACCATCACTTACACTTTATCAGGTGAGGGCAGCGATAAATTTACAGTTGATAGCAATGGCAACATTTCACTCAGCGGTGGCTTGGACTATGAAACAGTCACATCTTTTTCATTTACCCTGACCATCAGCGACGGAGTCCATTCAATTTCTGAAGTTATTTCTTTCTCGGTGCTTGATGTGGTTGAACTTTCCATTGCACTTGCTAGTAGTACCATTTCAATTAGTGAGGGCGTTAGCTCAGGATCTGCTGTTACAACTACCACCACAACCACCGATGGCAGTGGCACGGTGACTTACTCATTATCTGGAACCGGCAGTGATAAGTTTAGTGTATCCAGCGATGGCACTATCACCACTAACGGTTCTTTCGATTATGAGACGACTACATCTTACTCAATTACTTTAACGGCAACAGATGGCACCAACACAGTGACCGAAACATTCACGGTGAATGTAACTAATGAAGTAATCAATGGCCTGTCTGTTACGCTTGCTAACAGTGGTGCGGCGATAGGGGAAAGTTCAAGCTCTGGTACCAGCGTGGCCTCATCAAGCATCAATAATCCAGATAGCGATTCTGTGACTTACTCTTTAAGTGGGACTGGCAGCAGTAATTTTAGTGTCGATAGCAGTGGTAACGTTACCACCAATGCAACTTTAGACTTTGAAACTGCAAAAAGTTATTCCTTAACGCTCACGGCAACCACAGGAGATACGACTGTCACCGATACCTTTACCGTCAATGTGGGCAATGTAGAAGAGCTTGAATCAGCGGTGCTGCGCTATTCTGCAGCTTATAATTCAGTTTCTAGAAGCGGTTTCAGTGCCACGGCTACCCGTGGTCCATCTGGATCAAGCCTTGCTGCATTCACTTTAGAGCAAGTCGGTACCACCAATTCAACTGCCATTACTTCAGTGGACGATACGACTAATAACTATGTTCCAGTGGAAATTAATTCTGGGACCGTATTAAATTGGCGCTATTATTTCCCCATAGATACTTCAGGCAATGGGGAGTTTGCTTTTGCACCAAATTCCTTCGACATTAATGGCAAGTATTACAGCACTCTAGGCACGAACGTAACCACCACCATATCCAATGGTGATTTCCTGACCGCAGGACGACTTGAAAGCGCTGAATATTGGTTCATGACCACTGACAAGGCAGGTAGCGACATAACATTTACCAGTGCAGCTGTTGGAGGCAAAGCTTTAATATTATGGAACTTTAGTAGCTATGACGGAAGTTATGGCAATCGGGATGATCAATGGGTCGATGCTATTACGGCAGATGGCAAAACTTATGATGTTGTTTATGCTTCATCGGTTCCCGCAGATTTAAGCTCTTACTCTTTGATTATTGATTTGAGATTAAGCACATCTATAACCGATATAAGTGGTTATGAGACTTTTTTAGAAACCGCAGGCA
>MDSW01197485.1_pt1 | contig 12635 bp, 14 predicted proteins | sample 811171 | NCBI WGS metagenome assembly MDSW01 (sample SAMN05326641, study PRJNA326480) | marine metagenome | isolation source: seawater | place: Atlantic Ocean: North West | collected 2012
ATATTATCATCAAAATTATCATCAAACCAGTTTACATTTAATGAATTTCTTAAATGACCTTTATTGAATTCTTCTGGTGTTCTTACATCAATTATAATTGATGATTTATCTAACCTAATCATTTCATCAAAATCATAAGCTGAAATAAGATTCGATTTATTCTGATTACATGATAATAAACTTATTATTAATAAAAAATAAAAAAATTTATTCATAATCTATCTTTCAATTATAATCCTAACAGAATCTCCTTCTTTAATATTTTTAACTGTTACTTCAAATTCCTTAGAAAAAGAATAGAAAGAACAAAATAAAAGAATTATTAGATAATGTTTCATTTTTGGGTAATTATAAAATTAATGATATTAAAATTAATCTAATTCTTTTATTTTTATTTTTCTAAACTGCACAGGATGTCCTTCAGATTGAAGAGATATAAAACCCTCTTTTAAAGGATGATCTATCTTAGTTAAAAAGTTTTTAGGAACTTCATCTCCTCCTACTCTAATATTAGAATATGTTAAGACTGTATCTTTTTCAACAATTTGATGAACTAACGAATCTGAATAAACTATAACTTCAACATTGATCCAATCATCCTCATGATAAGTTTTTGAATTAGAATTAATACAATGATACTTAGCTATCTTTCCATTGATATCAACATCCGTTCCAGGAGTACAAATATTTGCTGTTGGTCTTTTACCACTATTTAATCCGCCAAGGAGCTGCATCTCTGCACTGACTGGAAATTCCTGATCTATTAACATTGTTTTTGGATCTTGACAATGAAGCATTATACCACTATTCTTAATTGACCAATCTGGGGCTCCCTTTAAATGCTCTCCAGAAAATTTATACTCAAGAGATAAATGATAATTTTTAAATTTTTTTTTGGTGTAAAATATGTGACCAAACTTATCATCAAATGAACTATAATCTTCATAAGAAACTTTTAAAGAACCATTTTCTACCTTAAATGTATTTTTAAAATTAATACCAATTTCGTGATTTCTAATTTTTATCTCCCAACCATCAAGATTTTTACCATTGAAAAGATAAATCCATTTATTACTATTATTATAGTTAATTAGATGAAGATTAATTGTCAAAATTATTAAGATAAAATTTATCATAAATAATAATTATTAATCTAACTTCTTATACTCTGAACTAATTAATAAGACAACATTATTTAGAGCTTGTAAATAATTTTCTAAATCAGAGACTCTTCCCTCTAGATTTCCTCTACACATATTTATTAAATTTTTTAACCTTTGATTTTTATGACCACTAAATAATTCTGAATTTGATATGTCTTTATCAAATTTATTTCTTTCATTTTCAAACCATTCAACAATTCTCTCCATTCTATCTTTTGTTAATGAAGTCATTCCACTAATTCTTTCCTCTTGTTTTGTATAAATTGATTCAATTTCTTTTCTTAATTTCTTATTTTTTATCTCTAATAGTTTTCCTGAATATAACATTGATTGAAAGAAGACATCTTCAGGTTCCCACGCATTCCACCATGTAAGGACATAATAATTATTATTATATTGTTTATTATATTCAATATTACCGTTTTCTATAATTCTATATATGTAAGGATTGTTATCATGAAGAGTATAAATATCATTTAAGGTTATATTTTCAAAATCATTAAATACTCTTTCCATAACATAATGCATGTTTTTTACCTGTTTGAGATGTTCTTTAGTATATTCAATATTAGATTCAATTTCGTCACCTAATGTAATAACCGCATCATTAAGAATTTCTTTTTCAATAGAGTTCTGTCTTAAATTTTCAACAGAAAAAGACGCAAAAATACTTGCAAAAATTACTACTCCCTCAGCTAAATATTTTTTCATTAAATGAATCTATAAAAAAAATAAAAGAAATACAATATAAGAAAATATCTATTCAAGCATATCAAAATATCTCCACACGTCTCTTATTATCAATCCTCCTTTTCCATTAAGATTGTGATTTGCTCCTTCTACCCTTCTAAATAAAACTTCATTTTTATTATTACAATTTGAATATATGAATAAACTATCATTACTAATTTTATTTTTTTCATAAAATGAATCACAATCCATGGCATCTGCCCATAATAATGCACTATCATGCGCCGACCTAAAGTCATGACCTACCTTCGAGACACCACCATTATAAGGTATAATATCATCATCTGAGGCACAAACCTGATAAATTGACATAGAGTTTTTGCTTTGACTTGGGTCTTGATTTTTATTTAATTGTGATGCAATAGGAGCAATACCTCTAAAAAAATCAACTTTTATACCTAGTTCATTTACTAAAGCTGATCCATTTGATGTCCCAATAGCAAATACTTTACCAAAATCAATATTATCATATCCTAATAAATTATCCATAATCATTTCTACAAACTCAATATCATCTGCATTTGATCTCTCTTGCCCTAGATTCCAAGATTTTTTATACCCTTGAGGATATACACCAATAAATTCATGATTATCAATCATGTTTTGATTATTATTTATCCATCTTTCTGCATCTCCACCGTTCCCATGAAAAAAAAATACCAGAGGATAGTCAACCTTATCTAATGGATCTTGATGAGCATGAATTATTACTTTTCTCATAATATTCTCCCCATCTATGCTCTGAGAAAAATAAATAATTTTATTACCAGAGACGATATTATCTAAAACATCAGTTTGAACCGACTGTTCCTTACAAGAGAAGAAAAATATTAAAGAAAAAAAGAGTAATCTCATTAAAGAGTAATAGTTAGTATTTTTAAAAACTCTAATTTATTTATCTAAATAAGTATAATACTCTTGATATAGAGTAGACTAAAATACCATAAATAGTACATATAAGAGCCACTCTTAGTCCACCAGCTAATATTGCAGGAGATACACTTCCTGCTTGTTGAATAAATTCAAATGCTGAATATAAACCAATAAAAGATCCTAATATACCAGATGCTAAACCTAAATTACCATATGTTTTAAGTTTATCACTATGAGTATAAAAAGATATTCCTGTCATAATAAGAAAAAATGAGATTATCGACATAAAAAGAACCCCACCTTCATAAAATAGATTTATCATAACTTTATTTTAAATTATTAATAGTTTTTCATAATAAACCATTTCCATAATAGTTTATATGTTATTTTAGAACCTGTTGTTAAAATTCCTACCCTATAAATTCTTCCTGCAAACCATAAAGAAAAAATAACAAAAAGTATTAGTAAAAATATAGATAGTATTAATTGCCAATCTGGTACACCAAAAGGTAACCTTGCCATCATTAAAATAGGAGAAGTAAAAGGAAAAAGACTCAAAAATAATGAAGCGTTACTTTCAGGGTTCTCTAAAATCACGCCCATGAACATTAAGCTTGCAATAATAGGAAGAGATATAGGCAGAGTAAACTGACTAGCATCTTGTAAATTATCAACAGCAGAACCTATAGCTGCAAAAAATGCCCCATAAAGAAAAAAACCTCCAGTAAAATAAATTAAAAATATAACAACTAATTCAAAAACATCAACTGAAGAGAAAAGCTCATAAAATCCAGTAACCATTTCTTTTGATTGATCAATTTGTTCCTGCGTATTTACAATTTGAGTAGTTTCAACGTTATCAATTCCAAAATAAATTGAGGTAAAGGTTGATATTGAAAAAACTAATACAATCCAAATTGATATTTGAGTAAAAGCTACGGCCCCAACTCCGAGTACTTTTCCCATCATTAATTGAATAGGTTTTACAGAAGATACAATTACTTCAACTACCTTACTAGTTTTTTCATCTAAAACGCTTTGAAGAATAAAACTTCCATAAATGAAAACAAACATGTAAATCAAAAACCCATTAAAATATCCTAGTCCAAAAGCTAAACCTGAACTAGATTTATTTACATCTAGTTCACCACCCTCAGAAACTGTGCTTTCCTCTACACTATAAGTATCCATTAAAATATTAGTTTTTAGCTTATCAAGAGATGATTTATCTAGTTGTAATTCACTAATTTTTCTATTTCTTATTCTTTCTTCAAATATTCTCTCCAAATCGCTTACAAAATCATTACTTGGAATATTTTTTGAATAAAAATTAATAGGCTTAGGATCATAAATATCCATTTCTGGAATAATTAGAGTTCCATATATTTCTCCATCAAGGATTTGTGATTGAAGGGAATTAAGATCTTTATCACTTTTAAATAAATTATTATTTCCAATTGATAATGAATCTTGTAATAAATTAGATTTATCAATTACAGCTATCCTTCTTATTTCTTGTTCATCAGAATCAATTAATAAAATGGTAATAAAAATAAAGAAAGGAAAAATCAAAGGAGTTAATAAAGTAGATAGAATAAATGATTTCTTTTTTACTCTCTGTAAATATTCTCTTTCAAAAATTATCCAAATTTTATTCACTTCTTCCCCCTTCCTTTACTTTCATTATAAAAATATCATTCATATTAGGTATTTTTTCTTTAAAAGATATAATTCTGGTATTTCCTGATATAGAATTAAATAGCTGTTTATATGATTTATTTTTGGCTAGACTTACCTCAGATTCATATATTCCATCTGAAAGATTTTCAGTTTTAACCATTGAATAGTTATTATCTTCTTTCTTTAGTTTTTTATCATGAACTATAATATAGTTATCAGATTTATATTTCATTTTTATTTTTTCTGTATCTCCGTCTAGAATTTTTTTTGAATTATTTATCATGGCAACATGATCACATAGCTCATCAACTGACTCCATCCTATGTGTTGAAAAAATAATAGTTTTTCCCTCTTCTTTCAATCTTAATAGATTTGACTTAACAAGATTAGCATTTACTGGATCAAATCCTGAAAATGGCTCATCTAGAATTATAAGATTAGGATTGTGTAGAACAGTTGAAATAAATTGAACTTTCTGACTCATTCCTTTAGACAAGTCTTCAATATTTTTATTCCACCAATTTGAGACCTCTAAATTATCAAACCAAAGTTTTGCAGAATCAATACATTTATTTCTACTCAAACCTTTCAATTTCCCCATAAAAAGAAGAAAGTCTCCTACCTTCATCTTTTTGTATAAACCTCTTTCCTCAGGCATATATCCAATTTTTCTGACATCATCATAATTTATTGGTCTTCCCTCTAAATAGATATTTCCTTCATCCTGATTAATTATTTGATTAATTATTCTAATAAGAGAGGTTTTTCCTGCACCATTGGGACCTAGAAGTCCAAAAATACTTGACTGGTTAATATCTATAGAAACGTTGTCTAATGCTTTATGACTTACGTAAGATTTACTTATATTTTTTACAGATAACATAATTGTCGGCAATATAGTTTATTAAACTAATTAACGAAAAAATAGTCTTAGTATCTTTTCAGGAAATATTTTTATTAATAAGGAAATTATTTTCCATCTTTTAGTAATATATAAGACTTTACTTTTCCTTTCGATACCACTAATAATTTGACGACATGCCTTATCTAATGGAGCAACCCAAAATAATTTATCTTTATTACCCATTAAAATATCAGTATCTACAAAACCAGGCCTTACATCAGTTAAATATATTGGCAATTTTAATTTGTATGCTTTAAATCTTAAACCCTGAAAATAATTTGCTTGATAAGCTTTTGATGCATTATATGAAGTAGCCAAGCCATTTCCTATTTCAGATGCGACTGAACTTATATTAACAATATGACCACCACCGTTTTTAATAAAATAATTGAATGCATATGTAACAACCTGAGTGAAACCTGCAACATTTAAATTATTAACTTTTTTATCTTTTAAATAATCTAATTCTTTATTAATAATTCCTATTCCAGAGCAATAAATTATCAAATCTACTCTTCCAAGATCTTTAATCATTGAATCTAGTAACTCATTATTTTTTTCAGTAGATGAATCGAATTCATATACTAAAACATTTTCGGAATTTATTTTTTTTATTTCATCAAGTCTATCTTTTCTCCTTGCTGATATAGCAATTTTATAGTTTTTAGATAGTAGCTCTAAAGATATTCCTTTACCTATTCCCGATGAAGCACCAATTATAATTGCTTTTTTCATATTTACAATTTAATTAAATTTTAATTTGGATCGCAATTAATAAAATTTGGTTTTGGCAAATCCCATTTGGTTGCACCATCAAAGAAATTAGAACAATTTTCAACATTTTCAACATTCCATATTGATAAATCTTGATTAAAATATTTAGCACCATAAAACATCATCTCCATATTTAATACTTTCTTTACATTCCATGGTTTTAAATTTTGATCAATGTCTGATCCATAAAACATTTCTTTCATATCAACTACATTACTCACATCCCACATTGTAACATCAGGATTTGCATAAAAAGCATCTCTAAACATCATTTTCATATTTTTTACCTTTGAAACATTCCACAATGATAAATCAACATTTAGATTGTTAGTATAAAAAAAGAGACCTTCCATATCCTCTACATTACTAACATCCCATTTAGATATATCTTGATCAAACCCATCTGTATTCCAAAATGTAAAATACATAGATTTCACATTACTCATATCCCAAGATGAAAGATCAAAATCATCACTAATAGTACATGGTCTAGAGCAGAAAAATTCTAATCTATTTAAAAAGGTTGTAACAATAATTAGATCACCTTTATAATTTGGTGGGTCTAAGCTTCTAATATCTTTCCAATCTTTTACAATTAAGATTTCATCTCCCTCAAACAATATTATTTTACCTGTAGAATCAATTGCTTCATCTGTAGCCTTAAGAGTAACTCCATTTTCGTCAAGATAAATAAGTGGACAGCCATTTGTCGAAACTGAAGTGTTTTCAGGGGTATTAGGACATATATCATTTTCGTTGATTATTCCATCATTATCATAATCAGCTTCCATTGAAGGACATCCTTTATTATTAACTATAATACCTGGAGGAGTATCATTACATAAATCTATATCATCTGAATAACCATCCCCATCCGTATCTATTTTCTTAAATTCAGCATATATTGTTTTATTATCATCCATAATAAAGGTTAATATTGAATCTTCACCCTCTTCACTGCCACTCCAGCTTACAAATTCAAAGAATTCATTAGGGGTCGCAACTAAAATTACTTCCTCCCTTTCAGAAAAAATTCCTCCATAAATATTTAATGTTCCACCTACTTCAGGAAATACCATTGTTTGTAAAGAAAAATTTTCTAATTTATCACAAGAAAAAAACAATGATATAATTATAATAAAAATCTTCTTTTTCAAAATAAATTATTTAATGGGATACATATTAAATTCCTGATCATCAAAATATTTAATTCTATTTGGAATTGCATCTTCAATTTTCTTTTTAAGATCATTTGAAATTCTATCTGATCTATATCTTATTGCTAAATAAGGAAGATAACTTTCGGCAATATCCTCTCTTATTGGATTATCCCTAGCGTATGTAGATATAAACTCACAATCCAGATTTTGAGCTTCCAACCAGCCATTGGACTGAGCATGATATAAATCTAATGAAGTATGAGAAGCTTCATGAACTAAAGTCTCTTCAAGTATTCCTTGATTTTCATAATTTTTCTCTGACCAATCTGTATGAATTAAAAGATTATTATTCCCACCACCAAAAGGTTCATCTCCTCTATGTATCCAAGATGTTTCAACATCTTTTCTTAATTCTGTGGTTAATTTCCCAATTACTTCAGCATATTTTTGAGCATAAGTCTGAGCATTTTCCCAAGTTCCAAATTCAGGATTGACCTGAATTTCAATGGTTAGTCCATCATCATACTCTGCAGGAAATAAAAATGGTTCAAGTGTCACCCAACCAGATCTTCTATCATACATTTGTCTAGTTCCAGTCCCAGCGTAAGATAAACTAACAAAAGTAGTTGGATCACTGTCAGAAATTATATCAGGGTCAATAAATATAGTTCCTCCAAATGGTGGATTATAATTTTCATCACATTCCTCAGGTTTACCTAAATTATCCTTTAAGCAAGAAATCAAAAATATTAATATGAAAATTTTCTTCATTATAATTATGTTAATGTAATTATATTATTCTTTATTTTTTTAAAAAAAATATTTATTAATAGAATTCTTTATTTAATTAGTATATGTTTTAATATTAAATAAAATATGATGAAGATGTTTCCTAAATTTTCAAAAAAAGACCCAAAAAAATTTTTTAAAACTTTAAACTCAAGAGTTAATAATTATTTTAAAGAACATAAAATCAAAAAAACTGGAAACTGGAAATTATATTCCAAATCACTTATAATTTTTGCAATCTTTACAATACCCTACCTTCTTATCATGTTTTTTAATTTAAATCAGTGGATATGTCTAGGATTAATAATAATAACAGGTATTGGAATGGCGGGAGTAGGAATGAATATTATGCATGATGGTAATCATGGTGTTTTTTCTAGTAAAAAATGGGTTAACAAATTAATGGGTAGTAGTATATATATCCTTGCTGGAAATGCCTACAACTGGCAAATACAACATAATGTACTACATCACACATATACTAATATTCATGGACATGATGAAGACCTAGATGCAGGGAGAATTCTAAGATTTAGTGAGCATAGCAAATGGAAATCTCATCATCGATATCAACATATATATTCATTCCTTTTGTATGGTTTAATGACTATTAATTGGGCTATTATGACTGATTATTTTCAAACTAAAAGATATATTAAAAGAAAATTATCATTTAAAAAGTTTATAAATCCAACTAAACAATGGATAAACTTAATATTAACAAAAATTCTATATTATTCTATTTGGATAATTTTGCCAATTTTAATATTAGATTTTGCTTGGTGGAAAATTCTAATTGGATTTTTTATAATGCATTACACTGCAGGTATAATTCTTAGTACCATATTTCAATTGGCCCATATCGTAGAAAAGGTTAAAATGCCATTACCCTCTAAAGAATTAGGAATGAAAAATACATGGGCTATACATCAATTATTTACTACATCAAATTTTTCAACAAATAATAAAATAATGAACTGGTTTTCTGGTGGGCTTAACTTTCAAGTTGAACATCACTTATTTCCTAACATATGTCATATACATTATAAAAAAATATCTGAAATAGTTAAAAAAACTGCTAAAGAATTTAATCTTCCTTACAATGAGTATAAAACGACAAGAGATGCTTTAAAATCTCATTTTTTATTTTTAAAGTCAATGGCTAAAAAACCAATTCAAGTTGCTTAATTTTTTGAACCTGGTGTAGGGTTTTGAAAAAATATCCAATTATTTACATTATCTGGATCTCTTCCCATCGAAATATCAGTAGATTGTTCACCAAAAGTGTAAGAATCAACAATTGAAATCTTATCTTGTGAAAGTAAAATAATAGATTCTCCTCCTTTGCTAAGTTTTTTACTAATATGAAGCGGACCTTGTTCTTGATCATCATCACACCATATAATTAAATAACCTTTTGAAGGTATTGTTGTAATTGATGGATCTGTATCAGGAATTCTATATGGATTATCATCATTTGGTGTATCAGAAAAATACATTCCTCCAATATCAATTGGATCTTGTGTGTCATTATATAGTTCTACCCAATCATCATAATCACCAAATGAATCAGAACAGCAATTATCATTACTTGCTAAAAATTCATTTATTATCAAACCCATACTTGTATTTTTTTGAATATCTACTTCATCACATGAGAAAAATAAAATTGATATAATTATATAAATAACTTTTTTCATAAAATTTAATTTAATGATTGATCAATAGAATATCTTAAATAATTAACATTATCTATCCATTCTTGTAAACTTGGTTCTTGATCCCTATAAGTTTCATGAGCTTTTTCAACAGAAGATTTTATCTGATTTGTCCAAGAATCTAGGAGTTTATTAATATTTGTCATATTAAAAAGTTCATTTTGAAAAACTAAATCTAAACTATCATATTTATCAATATAACTTGAAAAAGAACCAATTATTTTATCACATGCTGCAGATTTTTGAAGTAAGTTAAAAGATCCATATCTAAAACCGTTACAGTTATTTGATTTTTCATACCATTTATCTTTTATGGGTGTCACGGGATTTAAATTTTGAATTAAATTTTCAAAAGCATTATCTAGATCCCATGGAATTAGTTGCAATTTATCTTTGTCTATATCTTCATACCAATAAAAATTATGATTTTCATAATTTTGGCCACCTTCATGATAAAAATGCATGAAACCATCATCATTAGCTATTCTTCTATCTACTAAAATAGTCTTTAAAAAAAGATCTTTATCAATCCATGTATCAACTACATTTTGTGCATTCATGTGATTGACACCTGCTAACTGATCTGAAAATCTTTTTATTTTTGAAACATCTGATATTTCTTCATTAGTTTTTAAACCATTAATAAAATAATTTTCACTTTGTTTATCACCGAAAGAATTTACAGGCCAAACTTCTTTATAAAGGTTTCCATTAGGATTAAGAAAATGTTCATTAGTAAATGGACCATCTATATTTTCAGTATTAGCAAAAAGACCAATAAATTCACCATTTATATATATTAAAGCGTGATTTGACCTGGGAGCTATGATTCCAAAATTTCTAAACATATAATAACCTAGCCTTTCATGCATTTTAGATTTATCTAGGTTTTGAGAATGAAATTGCAATTTTTTCATTCCATAAAATTTTCTATCTTCTTCAGTATTAATTTTAATTTTCATAGATAGTTTTGGACAAGTTTTATAACCACTTGGATTAGTCCAATCTTCATTTGATAAACAACCTACCCACGCACCAATTGATCCCTTATATCTAATACCTACATTTTTTACAACTTTTCCTTCAAAAACAAGATATCCTTGAACATAATTTTCAGCAGCTGGGTCATTATTAATTTCATTTAAATTATCACTAGTTAGATATAAATCAAATCTATGTAATTTGTTTTGATCATAAATGTAGTCAGAGATATGATTTTGATCATAAAAATAATCCTCATACTCATTAATAATTTTTAAAATATTTTCTTGATCATTATTTGAAATCTGATCAGGAGTTCTATCACATACTGAAAGCAAAAAAATCAGGAAAAACATTTTAATAAAATTCACTTATAAGTTTTATTATTTAATAGATTTGTAATGGAAATTTAGTCTTTAAAGTTATAAATTAGACAATGCATATGAAAAATATCATCTTTTTATTTTCTTTTATTTTTATGGCATGTGGTAACGAATCAAATAAAAAAGTATCTGTTTACATGTCGCCTACTTGTGGTTGTTGCAAAAAATGGGTGTCTCATCTTGAAAATAATGGATTTGAAGTTGAATCTATATATGAAAATAATATGAGATCGATTAAGTCTAAATATAAAATTTCTCAAAAGAATACCTCTTGCCATACAGGAGTAGTTGATTCTTATTTTATCGAGGGTCATGTTCCTGCTAACGATATATTAGAACTTCTAGAGAAAAAACCTGATATTGCTGGCCTTACTGTTCCTGGAATGCCTGCAGGAATAAATGTACCTGGAATGGAAACCATAAACGAAAAAGCCGAATATGATGTGCTTTATGTAAGAAAAGATGGTTCTTCGGCAGTATGGAAACATTACAACTAAAAAAAAATATTAGTTCTCTATTTGGGTTGCAAGTTTCTACTATAAAAAAAATTAGTGGATATGAAAATGAAAATTATCTTATCAAATCTAAAGATAAGAGTAAGTATATTTTAAAAAAATATAATTATTCAAAAGAAAACTTATCTATCATTCAAGCAGAAAATGATTGTCTTAAATATTTAAATAAAAATTTTAATTCATCTTATCCAAAACCAATTTATTCCTTTGATAAAAACTGTCATGAAATAATTAAAAGCAGTAATCATAAATATATTATTAGAATATTATCATATATCGAAGGTGTATTTTTGGGTGAATTCAATCCAACTAAAAATAATTTAAAAGAGATTGGTTATTTTATTGGTAATTTAAACAAGCAACTAAAAAATTATTCTAATGAATCTATCTCTTCAAGAAAATTACATTGGGACATTCAAAACCTAAATCTTAATAAGAAATATTTAAAATATATTTCAGATCCAAGTGATAGAAAAATAGTATTATTTTTTTTTCAGCAATTTAATGAGTTTGTATCGCCTATATTAAATGAACTTAGAACTTCTATTATTCATAACGATACAAATGAGTGGAATATCTTATTTCAAAAAAATAAAAAAATCAGTATTATAGACTTTGGAGATTTAGCAAAAACTCAATTAGTTAATGAGATAGCAACTGCAATGACTTATGTTTCTTACACACAAGAAAACCCTCTTGAGAATGCATCTATAATACTAAAATCATACAACGATGTAATAAAATTAACTGATAAAGAAATATCTCTACTTTATTATTTAATGGCAGCTAAACTATGTATTAGTGTGTGTAATTCTGCATATTCTAGAAAAATAAATCCTTCAAATAAATATGCTCTAATCTCTGAAAAAAATGCTTGGAAAATGTTACAATATTTAGTTAAAACAAGTCCAGAATATGTTGAAAAAAAATTTAGAAAGGCATTAA
>MDSW01146203.1_pt1 | contig 12634 bp, 13 predicted proteins | sample 811171 | NCBI WGS metagenome assembly MDSW01 (sample SAMN05326641, study PRJNA326480) | marine metagenome | isolation source: seawater | place: Atlantic Ocean: North West | collected 2012
CGAAAATGCTATCACATGCCTTAAAGAAAAAGGTCTTCTATATGAAGAGCGTAAAAAATATCTAAACCTGGCCCTCCCTCATAACTCCAACCTTTAAACTCTCACACCATGAAAAAACCAGGATCTAAAGGCGAGCATAATCTCCAAAAAAAATTTGAAACTGAAAAGCGGGCATTAGCCTTTTACAATTCCCAGTTACTTAATCATCTTAATCCGGAAATGCAACAATTTATTTCTGAGCAGGAGATGGTTTTCATTTCCACCTCTGACGCAAAAGGTGAGTGTGACGCTTCTTTTCGTGCTGGCGATACTGGTTTCGTTATAGTTTTGGATACAAAAACTCTTCTTTTCCCCGAGTATCGAGGAAATGGAGTCTTAGCTAGCATGGGCAATATCTCCGAAAATCCACACATAGGGATGTTCTTTATTGATTTCTATCAAAACTCCATAGGATTGCATGTCAACGGAAAAGCGAGAATACTGTCTAATGAAGATTTGACGGCTGACCTTGATCTATCAAGAAAACTAAAAATGTCTTCCAAAAAACTAGGCTCGCGGAAACCTATTTCATGGATCAAGGTTGATGTTGAAGAAGCTTATATCCACTGCTCTAAACACATCCCTCTAATGCAAAAAATAGATAAAATCATTCATTGGGAAACTGATGACGAAAAATTAAAAGGTGGAGATTTTTTTAACACCCAAAACCGAACTAAGCCAGCCAGCAAATAACACCATTGTTGAATGTAGTAATTTTCAGGCTTAGATGAAAACCAACATTACAACGTAATATTGATCTATAGTTTTATTTGTAAGATTTTACTCTACAATTCATCAAACCTAGTTTAATCAACATTTTTTAGACCAATCCAATAATTCCAAAGTTTCTCGTCAACAATATGTTACCCAAAAAATGGATCGCCATTCTTAATGGAAGCAGTGTCATTCAATTTTTTTAGATTATAGTTAAATTAAGTAGGTTCACAGAGTCACATGGATAGATCTTGTACTGCTAAAAATTTTTCATCCAAATCCTGGGCTTATGATGAAACCTTTCATCACTTAATCAAATTCTCGTCAAAATAGTTAATGGACATTCCAGCATCGAGAACTAGACCTTGGGCATTAATACCACTGGCACGCTCGCTCAACAAAAATAATGCTGCGTTCGCCACCTCCTGAGTGCTCAGAGCCTTTTTTCTCAATGTTGCTTTCTCAGCATGTAGATAGGAGTCAATATAACGAGGAATTCCTGCTGAGGCCGATGTCTTAAGCAGGCCAGGGTTGACAGAGTTGAACCTAATTCTTGAAAAAGTACTGAACGATTTCGCCAAAAAACAAAGTGCCGAATCGAGGGCTGCTTTTGCCGGAGCCATGTAACCATAGTTTTCTGCTGCCATTCGAGTGTTCGAAATCGATACGGTAACAACAGAAGCCTTTTGATCGAACAAATCTTTAAACACATTGGCAAGATGAATCAGGGAAAAACAACTTATATCAATGGACTGGAGAAAATCTTTTTTTGGTGTTTCATGAAACGGCTTCAAACCTTCAGAGTAATTAGCAAAAGCTATCGAGTGAACAAGTCCTTGTAGAACCTTACAGTGTCTAGCGACCTGAACCTTCAGATGTTCAACTTGTTCCTCTTTCTCGACATCACAAACAAAAACCGTTTTATCTCTTAAAAGTTTTTCCAATGATTTTTTCCGGTCTTCAGAACGAACGCTATAGATAACATTTGCACCTTCTTCTTCCAAAGTTTTGGCAATATACCAGGCGACACTTTTCTTATTTGCCACTCCCGTGACGAGGAAATTTTTATTTTCAAGATTAAGAAAACTCATTTATTTTGTCCATTACGCCAATAAAAAAGTTTTTTACTTTAAAGCCAAACAAAATCATTTCGTTTCCTCAACGAGCATGGCAGAGAACTCTAGGCTAACAGCAATTTTACCGTTTACGCTGGCTTTACCAGTCATATAAGCTGCAGTGCTGACCAGGTCCTTTAGGGTGACCTCGACTTGTAGCTTATCTCCCGGATGGACAGCATGCTTGAGCTTTATGTTGTTTACTCGCGTGAGCACCGGAATCCTACCTTCGTTTGCAATACGTTTGCCCATCATGATTGCACCCGTCTGAAAAATGGATTCAAATATCAATACTCCTGGCATAATTGGTTTTCCAGGATAATGCCCTTCAAAAAAGGGTTCCTTCGGATTAATTTCTTTTTCCGTCTTGATTGTATCAGCACTTTCTTCAACTACACGATCAACAAACAGAAAAGGGTGACGGTGGGGAATGTATTGCAAAAAATTCTGCGGCATCTTATAGTCCTCCGGTTACCTCTAGCACCGATCCAGTAATATAATCTGCCTCCTTCGACGCCAAGAATAACACTGGATAAGTTACATCTTCCGGAGTGCCAAAGCGTTTCAGAGGAACCTGCTCTTTATAGGCTTTTCTCTGCTCTTCCGGTAAGTCGCCAATAAAATCGGTATCAATAAAACCTGGTGATACGCAATTCACTGTTATCTTTCGACTAGCTACTTCCTTGGAAAGAGATTGCGTGAAAGCCACCTGCCCTGCTTTTGACGCAGCATAATTGGCTTGACCTGCAAAGCCGAACTTACCAATAGGTGAGGTTAAAGTAATGATTCTTCCATACCTCTGACGCATCATAGACTGCACTGCCAGTTTGCTTAAATTAAAAGTTCCGGTCAGGTTTGTATCAATAACCCTGCTCCAGTCTTCTGCTTTCATCATACCAACGATGGAGTCAGAACGAATGCCTGAACTGATCACAAGAATCTGAAAGCTTTTATATTTTACTTCGACTTCTTTATAAAATTTTTCTACAGATTCATAATCGGTAACATTAAATTGATGAATCTCGAGAAAGCTAGCGTGGTCCGCATTAGCTTGTTTAAATTTTTTCGCTTCCTCATGGTTACTGAGATAAGTCGCTACAACTTTTGCCCCGGCTTTAAGAAATGCCTCAGAGATAGCTCGACCGATGCCACGCGTACCACCTGAGACCAGAGCTGTCTGCCCTTTAAAGTCAAATTCCATTAAACTATGTTATACAAAATGAGTTCCAGGAGAAAAGAAAGGTCGTCTCGTCAGGCCGATGCGGTTGCTAGGCTCGGCCTTAGTTGACGAAGAAATTTATCAGTTTCGTTCGCTACAATTACCCCATAGTTTGCCGCTCCGAGCCAGCCGGACATGATAATTCCCACTGAACCGGCATGGAACAGTCCGTTGATTTGCTTAGGAAGGTCCCGGCTTATTTTAAGCCCCTCAAACTTAGTTCCAAATGAAGTACCTGAAGGATGCAACGTATAACGTTTGAATGTTTTCGGAGTTGATGCTTCCACATGATCGACTTTATTACGTATACCTGGAACATATTTATCCAGTGCATCGAGCGTTGTTTGCTCCAGATCATGTTTTTCTTTTTTATATTGTGTTTCGCTCAGGCTGGCCCAGTCCTGATAGCGAGCGTTGGTCGAGGAGACAATGGAGTAGCGATTGGTATCCGGACGAATTTCGGGATAATAAAATGAAAATGTCCGGCTGGTAACAGCTTTACTCAATATTTGATCCGTACAATATTCATCTGCAACCGATGAGAATAGTAAGTCACCGACATTTGGTATTGTTTTATCTTTTTTGATTCCCATATAAACCTGGCAACTTGAATTGTTAAGCCGGACTTTTTTAACTTCTTCAATAAATTCGGGCTCAAAATGTTCCTCCCCGGTCAACTGTTCGATAGTGGTCAACAGGTTAGAGTTGGAAAGTACCGATTTACACTGAATATCCTGCCCATTAATCCGAACCCCTTGCACTGTTTTATCATCAACATAAATTTTTTCTACCATGCAGTGAGTGCGAATATCCACACCGTTTCGCAATAACTCTTGCTTCATTTCCTTAATCAGATGATCGGTCCCACCCTGATAGGTAAAAACCCCCTTATCCATAAAGTTCGAAAAGACAATGCCATAAGTTATTGCCGGATCATCAAGAGTAGAACCATTGGCATAGGTAATTGGCTCCATAAGAAAACGCCACACATCGGTTCGACCCGGAAAATATTTTTCAAAAAGTTCACGGGTGGTCATAACCACTTCGTCATAGAAATTCATATCACGAACTGTCAAAAAAAACTCATCGATCACTTCCCTTAAAATACCGAAACGATCGCGCAATATGTGGGTAAAGTCGACTTTGTCGAAGGAGGTACTAACGGAAAACTGCGGGTTATCAAAACGAACGTTTTTGAGCTGAATAACTCGATGTGATATATCCTGCGTCCAGTATTTTCGCAAAGTTTTAATCATACCGCAGGGAAACCCATGAAGGGAAATATCCATCACATGTCCGCCCTTACGTTTGAACCAAGTGGCCATGCCCCCCATATTGTAATGGTGTTCGGCAAGCAAAACTTTGTGCCCAAGCTTAGCCAGAAGATTAGCTGACGTCATTCCCGCTAGACCACTGCCAATCACGACCGTATCGTAAGCCGAAAGCACACCCTTTAACCAGTTTCGTGGTGGTTTCTTCATTTGATTACTTTTTGAAGTGCATATTTAACGCAAAAGATGGAGATTGACCATGGATATTCCACTTAAAGTAGCTCCAATAATACCTAAAAACCCCTGATCGGTCCCACATATGTAAAGATTTTTAACAGAGGTTTTCCCATTTTTAATCTTCTCTGGGGATCCGTATACTGCCCCATTAATATGACCTGTGTATTTTTTTATGGTCTTAGGCGTAAACGAGTCTAAAAATACCACATTATCGCGAAAATCGGGGAAAAATGTGAATAACTGCTCCAAAGCACTACCTCTCCATTCCTTCTTTGCTGCAATATAATCTTTTCTAGCCAAACTATCCCATTTTTCGAAACTTGCAAGATTAGTCAGCCGAATTAATCCTTCTTTAAGGGGTTTCGGGTATTTAAAGTTATTGCTGCAACACAACACGCCACTGGAAATGTCTATCAGATCTTCCGGCACTTTATAATCGAACTTCTGTTTAGTTGAAAAAAAGACAATACTTTTATCATAACCAAGCTCTTGTGGCTCCCTATCCACTATAAAAAGAGATTCCATAAAAGAAACCTGTCCTATCTCGCTTCTTCCTGATTCAGTAAGTTTGGGCTCGCAACAGTTTAGAGTTTCCACATAACCCATGGAAGAAAGAACCGCCTCGGTTGTCAACTCTTCCTCATTTTCCAACGTCACAGAACTCACTTTTCTCTGACTAACATTGATGGCTTTAACCCCATTTCCCATTCTTAATTCACCCCCCAAATTCTTGAATTTCTCAGCCATGAGATTCAAAATATAAAGCATTCCACCTTCGGGTTTTGAGAAGCCTTCAATAAAAATACTCTTAAACATGATTACAAATTGATAGAAGTCCATATCACCTTCTCGCGCGTTGCCGTAATACATTAAAGGACAAAACAGCATATCGATTAACATAGGGTCACTGATGAATGACTCCAACACAGGCTGAGATAAAAGTGGTTTGCTATCATCAAGATTAAGCTCATCAAACATCAAAATTTTTTTCACCAACTTGTTAAAACCGTCAATCTGACCTGGAAACTGCTCTGCAACTTCCTGGCGCATAAACTCAAACTCATTGGTGAAACAAAGTGATTTCCCAGGGAAGCGTATCTCAGAGATCTTCTGTTGACAAAGGCGAAAGTCGTCATGACTAAACCGCAGTTGTTTAAGAAGCTTACCCAAGGGAGAGGAACGAACGCCTTTAGCTGTAAAATTGGTCATCGCATGGAGCCCAACATCGAAAGTGCGTTTTTTCCTTACATAAAAAGAGTTCAGTCCACCTAACTCGGTATGCTTTTCAACAATGCAGACCTTTTTATCGAACATAGCAAGCCGAATACCCGCAGCTAGGCCAGATAACCCTGCACCTATAATGATCGTGTCGTAATGCATGAATGAATTATACCACCCTAGACATTGGGCAAACTCTCAGCAAAAACTCGTTTCCCTCACGAGAAAATGAGACTCTATAAATAAAATCATCTCTGACAAATGGATGGGCTAAAAAGTGGGTTGGCTTGCTCACATCATTCAAAGTGGTTCGTAAACCCAGATGATTCTATTTTGGGGATAAAAAGGGTAGATAAAACTTAACTGGCTAATGGTCGGTCTTTTAATAAAGGGGTGAGATATGAAACACAACCAGCCATAGTTGCGAGATGCTCGTAATCCTTTTCCGGTACTTCTATATTGAAACGTTTTCTCAGCTCCATGACAATATCTAGAAAATCCATCGAGTCCAGATCAATCTGATCCCTCAACTTGGTATTGTCATCAATACAACTAATATCCTCATCTGGTGCAATATCAGCAAGAATATTAAGGATAATTTTACGTACTTCTTCAATCGTCATTACTGTCCTCTCTATGGTATCTGTTAGATAAATTTTAATTGAAGATTGGACCAATTTCAAGCCTAATTTTCTTTACTAAAGGAGCAAAATGTTGATCCATTAGCAGTATCTAACAGTACTTAGTAGGAATAATTACATTTGTATTCCGACCTAAATGGCATTTCACATTATGCCCGCAATAAAGATACTTCAAAAATATTTAGCAAAACTATTTTAAGCCAAGAAGACTTATTGTTAGTTTAATCGCTTATTATAATCCGCTAGCGAAGGGACTCCGCACTATCAAAACGGAATTAATCCCAAACATGCCAAAGGAATTATTCATAATATAGTCGACTGAGACGAGTTTTTCTGGTTTGTTAGCTACAAGGTTCTTTAAGTCACATTCAGGGTCGAGATCATCTAGGTTGATGGTAGGGTGAACCATTTTGTCATCAAAAGCGGGTAGGTTACCCGAGAGTTCCAGCGTTCCCGCGGCCCCCATAGTGTGACCGATGAAACTTTTGGTATTGTTGATACGCGTCTTGCTATTACTACCGAAAACTTCACGGATAGCTTTGGTTTCTTGAATGTCACCCATCTGAGTTGCAGTGGCATGAGCATTAAGAATATCGATATCGTTAGGCTTGAGCCCGGCACGGTCGAGTGCCATTCGTATACACTGCGCTTGCCGGCTGGGGTCAGGCAAAATAAAGTCCACTGCATCAGAGTTTATGGCATAACCAACGATTTCACCATAAATTTTCGCACCACGTTTTTGCGCACAGGAAAGTCGTTCCAATGTGTACACAGCTCCACCTTCTGAACAAACAATGCCGTTACGATTTTTATCGAATGGGCGACTGGCTTTCGTTGGGTCTGCATGCTCTGCAAGTGCACCTTCGCTTTTGAAACTGGCAAATATTCCAAATGTGTGAATGCTCTCAGACACCCCGCCCGCTAAAGCAAGATCAACCTCACCCAGTCGCAACATTTGTAACCCCTGAATAACACCCATATTTCCAGCTGCACAAGCTGCCCCAATAGTGTAATGCGGGCCAGTGATTTTCATATTAAGGGTTACTTCACCCGCTGCGTTGTTTGATACGGTCCGAGGATTATGATGGTGCGACCAGAACTTGGTATCGTAATCGTACTGGCTGATGTTGTAAACTTCGTTCTCGGTCTCGACGTTACCATGCTCGGTCACCCCAAAATAGACGCCAACTCTGGAAGAGTCGATAGCTTGGAGATCGATGCCCGCATCGGTAATGGCTTCCTGTGAGCAGTAAATGGCTACTGAGCCAACACGTGTTCCGCGACGTCGTTCCTTTTTCTTCTGGTACTTTAGTTCATCAAAATTACAGACTCCGGCATGAACCTTGCCCATATATCTAGTTTCGAAATCTTGGACTCCAGACACTCCGTTAAGCAGATTGTGTCGGAACTCCTTAAGGTTGTTGCCATTGGGAGCAGTTAATCCTATTCCAGTTATTACAATGCGTTCTTTAAAGTCAGACATTTTTTACCATTAAGGCGACCGCATAAGCCGCGATACCTTCTTCTCTTCCAGCAAACCCAAGCTTTTCTGTTGTGGTCGCTTTAATATTTATTTGATCTATTGCTATGCCCGCTGTAGAAGCAATATTTTTTTTCATTTCTGGAAGATGATGAGCTAGCTTAGGTTTTTCAGCCACTACCACCGAATCAGCATTAGCGAGCTCAAAACCTTTGTCTCTGCACATGCTTACAATCTCTTTGAGAAATAATAAACTAGAGGCACCTTTCCATTTCGAGTCAGTATCAGGGAAGTAAGCTCCAATATCCCCCTCTCCTAGAGCACCTAAAAGGGCATCACACAAAGCGTGAACCAGAACATCGGCATCTGAGTGCCCGTCGAGCCCCAAAGAATAAGGAACATCAACACCCCCGAGAATAAGTTTTCTTCCCTCAACTAAGCGGTGCACATCATAACCATTACCAACTCGAATATTAGATAAATTCATAGATTGATTATCCCTCCCCTAATCCTACTTTTAAGGAAGGAACTTAGAAAGAGTAGCTTAAGCCTACATAAAGTTATTATTCCCAGACTAAATCATTGCCAGGTGATTTCAAACCGGTTGGGGGTTAGTGCGGGACTGCTATTATTTTTGTGGATTCTTCACGAGCCCATAGATCGGCATCCAGAATATTTTGTATTTCTTTAAGAGGAACTGGGCGGTGGTTATGCATGACCATACGAATTATCTCTGATATTTCTTTATAGGGGATCTGTTCTTCTAGGAAAGCCTGCACAGCTACCTCATTTGCAGCATTGAGAACTGCAGGCATAGTCTCGCCAATTTTCATTGCATCCATGGCCAATTGAAGACAAGGGAATTTTTCTAAGTCGGGAGCCTCAAAAGTTAGATCAGACATTGAAGCTAAATCTAAAGAGGGCAGTTCACTTACAAACCGGTCTGGATAAGTCAGTGCATAAGCTATGGGAACTCGCATATCTGGAATGCCTAACTGCGCTATTATGGAAGTATCAACAAACTCGATCATCGAATGAATGATACTCTGCGCATGAACAATAACCTCTACATTGGTATTCACACCGAACAACCATTTAGCTTCTATATATTCTAGGCCCTTGTTCATCATTGTAGAAGAATCAATGGTGATTTTCGCTCCCATACTCCAGTTAGGATGATTGAGTGCCTCCTTGACCGTTATGTTCTCCATCTGCTTAAGACTAAAAGTCCTGAAAGGTCCACCGGATGCGGTCAGAATAATTTTCTTGATACGCTCTGGTTTTTCTCCGTTTAAGGCCTGAAAAATGGCACTATGTTCGCTGTCAATAGGTATAACTTTAGCATTCGTAAGCTCAGCTTCTTGTAACACCAACTCACCGGCTATAACAAGCGTTTCCTTATTCGCAAGGGCTAGGTTTTTACCGGCTCTAAGAGCTGAAAGAGCTGGGAGCAATCCAGCACTTCCCACCACTCCAGAAACAACCAGGTCTGCATCCAAAAAAGAAGCAACGGAAACCAAACTCTCAGGACCGGAAATAATCTCGACATCCAAGTCGGCAACAAGCTCTTTCAAAATATCTATTTTAGTTACATCGAAGAGGGCCACAAGCGTAGGCTTGAATTTTCTAATCTGTCGAGCGAACAACTCCACATTGCTTCCAGCAGATAAGGCACAAACCTGAAATTTTTCAGGATAGCGTTCGACAACATCTAGTGTGTTAACACCGATAGAACCTGTCGAGCCTAAAAGTGAGATTTTTTTCATTTAAGTATCCTGCAACTGATATTATATCCCCAGAAACAATTGGTAATAACAATAGAAAGCCGGGCCGGCAAATAAAAGACTATCAATACGATCGAGAAAGCCACCGTGTCCTGGAATTAACGAGCCGGAATCTTTCACACGACAATTTCTTTTTATTAGAGATTCCAAAAAATCTCCAAGCTGACCGATAATACCGCATATAAATGCCACAATCAAACAATGCGGTAGCGAAAATCCCTTGAAAAACCATAGTTTGGCAATAAATGCCGCCAAAAGTGTTCCCGCCACATTTCCGATAGCACCTTCCACCGTCTTATTCGGGCTGACTGAGGATATGAGTTTGTTTTTCCCAAGATTTTGCCCCACATAATATGCTGACGCATCCCCCGCCCAGATAAAAAGCAAGAGAAAAATAATCATTTGTTTTCCACCTTCTAGATTATGGATCAACAAAAAATAACCACCCAAGCCTGCGGTGTAAAAAACCCCCAGAACCGTATAAGCAATCGGATCCAAAGCAACTTTCACATCGCTTTCTCTAAAAAACCAAGTCGCAAACAAGGTTACCGGAATCACGACTGCAAATAAAAGTAAACTTTGACTACCCAGATAGAAGCCCAGAAGAAGCAAGAAACACAAGACTCCTCCCTCGACAGGAAAACCTTCTACGCCCATATTGGAAATCATAGAAAAGTATTCGTAGCTAGCAACCAGAACAACTGCCGCAACAAAACCAAAGAACAAAAGGGGAGAACCGTACAGCACAACTCCCAACACAAGGGGAATAGCTATGATGCCGCTGATAATCCGTTTCAAGAGTTAACTCCTGTGAGATTTTGAAAAATCCTTCTGGCAACGTTTGAAATCTTAGGTGTGAGTTTTAAAAATTTTCGAGGTCAAGCTTTAACAATTTGCTCTTGCGTCATTCCAAAGCGCCTATCCCTACTCTGAAAGTCAATAATAGCGCTGAGAAAATCATCATTAGAAAAGTCCGGCCACAATACATTGTTGAAATGCAACTCGGTATACGCACTCTGGTATAAAAGAAAATTACTTATCCTTCTTTCTCCGCTGGTTCTGATAATCAAATCAGGGTCGGAAATAGGGTATGTAGAAAGAAATGATTCAAATAGAGATAAATCAATTTCTTCTGGTCTGACCTGCCCTAAACGCACCTGTTTAGCAATATTTTTCACGGCATCTATAATTTCTTGCCTACCACCATAACTGAGAGCCAATGTAAGAATCATACCCGTATTGCGACTAGTTTCTTCTATAGTATGACTGATCAAGTTTTGAATCGATTCGGGCAAGTCTTCAACATGCCCAATGGTATTGAAGCGAATATTTTGATCTTTCATTCGCTTAAGTTCCTTCTTTAAATAAAAATCTAGGATTTTCATAAGCGTGTTAATTTCTACGGAAGGGCGATTCCAGTTCTCATCGGAGAAAGAATAAAGAGTCAATGCTTCCAGCTTAAGTTCACGACTCAAAGTAACAATACGGTCAACTACCTTGACACCCGCCCAATGACCTTCAATACGCGGGAGAGAATGATTTTGGGCCCAGCGACCATTGCCATCCATAATAATGGCAACATGCCTAGGCAAACGATTGGGGACTATTTTTTCTTTTAACGCTGTATTCACCAAGGAGGTGGCTCCTGGTTAATAGGCCAAACCCACCAGTAAGAAGAGAGGTTCTATAAAAAATTACTGCATAAAAAGATACCACAAAAAATCACTTTACACATCCATCACATTTTTTTCTTTAACCTGGGAGATTTTATCAATCTCAGAGACAAACTTGTCAGTCATCCTCTGGATATCATCTGCACCCCTATGACTTTCGTCTTCCGAAATTTCATGATTTTTTTCTAATTTTTTCAGCTTATCGTTACCGTCGCGCCGCACATTCCGAACAGCTACCTTACAATCTTCAGAATATTTCTTTACCAGTTTGACTAATTGTTGTCGACGATCATTGGTAAGAGGTGGAATAGTGAGGCGGATCATCTTACCATCATTGTTTGGAGTCAAACCAACATCTGATGACTGGATGGCTTTTTCAATATCCTTTAAAATCGATACTTCCCAGGGTTGTATAGTCAGAGTCTGGCTATCTGGCGTACCCAATGTTGCCACTTGACTTAGAGGCGTTGGGGTTCCGTAGTAGTCTACCTTGAGATCATCTACCAAGGCAATCGAAGCCTGACCTGTCCTTAATTTTCCTAGCTCATGGTGTAAATGATCAATCGAGGCCTTCATTTTTTTTTCTGTATCCTGAGTTAAATCAGCAATCATTTTAAAACCCCCACTGTTGTGCCGAGTTTTTCTCCCAAAAGAACCCTTTTAATACTGTGTTTATCACGAAAATTAAAAATGACCATCGGCAGTTTGTTGTCCATGCAAAGAGATACTGAGGTCGAGTCCATAACCTTCAAGCCCTTCTTCAGCACGTCAAGATAAGATAACTCCTGATACTTCGTCGCCGAATCATCAATCATGGGATCTGCAGAATAAATCCCATCAACCTTCGTAGCTTTGAAAATCACTTCTGCACTTATTTCCATAGCTCTTAGAGATGCCGCAGTATCAGTAGTAAAATAGGGGTTGCCTGTTCCACCAGCAAATATAACAACACGTCCTTTTTCCAGATGGCGAATTGCGCGGCGACGCACATAGGCTTCCGAAACAGCCTGAATTTCTATAGCCGACTGCACACGCGTGGGAATTCCAACGCTCTCTAAAGCATGTTGCAATGCTAAGGCATTAATCACCGTTGCGAGCATCCCCATGTAGTCTCCAGTTGTACGCTCGATTCCTATAGAGCTTAAAGAGGCACCTCTTAAAATATTCCCTCCCCCGATGACTATGGCAATTTCAACACCAAGAGCTCTGACTTCACGGACTTCTTCTGAAATATTTGTAAGAG
>MDSW01109183.1_pt1 | contig 12632 bp, 13 predicted proteins | sample 811171 | NCBI WGS metagenome assembly MDSW01 (sample SAMN05326641, study PRJNA326480) | marine metagenome | isolation source: seawater | place: Atlantic Ocean: North West | collected 2012
ATTTCAAAAGAGCCCCATGGCTTATTAACAATAGTTTTCATTATCAATGTGTAATATATATTATATAAATAAAATCAAAATGATTAAAATTGCCCCCTCAATACTAGCTGCTGATTTAATTGATATAAGAGAAGAAGTAGAGTTAGTTGATAAGAATGGAGCGGAATATATTCATATAGATGTGATGGATGGACATTATGTGCCTAATATTACATTTGGACCAAATATAGTTCAGTCTCTCAGACCTATAACAAGTAAAGTACTAGATGTGCATTTAATGATTAGTCCAGTTTCAAAATATATAGATAATTTTATAAAAGCAGGTGCTGATATAATAAGTTTTCACCCAGAAGCAGATCAAAAAACTACAGAAATAATTCAAAATATAAAATCTAATAATTGTAAAGCAGGAATAGCAATTCATCCTAAAATTAATGTTTCTGATATACTAAAATATTTAGATCTTATTGATTTAGTTGTTGTAATGACTGTTATTCCTGGTTTTGGTGGACAAAAATTTATGAATTCAGAAGTAGCTAAAATTGTAGAACTTAAAAAAATAAAAAATGAAAAAAAACTTAATTATGAAATTGAAATTGATGGAGGTATAAATACTGAAACTGCTAAAATATGCAAAAGTAGTGGCGCGGATGTTTTAGTTGCTGGATCATATATTTTTTCAGAAAAAAAAGATAATTATAAAATAATGATAGACTCACTTAGATAATGGATTGGGATAAATTAAAATCGTTTTATGAAATTGCTATTTCAAAAAGTATTTCAAAAGCTAGTGCAAAATTGAATATCAGCCAATCCGCTCTTAGTCGACAAATTCAAGATTTAGAGTATGATTTAAAAACTCCATTATTTATCCGTCATCAAAAAGGAGTCCGCTTAACTGAACAAGGAGAAAATTTATTCAATACAGTTAGTCAGATAAATACTTCTGTTTCAAGTTTTGAAAAAAAATTGATTGATAAGAAAACTAAACCAGTTGGAAAATTTACAATAAGTACAACTGTGGGATTTGGCTCAACCTGGTTAACTCCAAGAATAAATAAATTTACTAATCAATATCCAGAAATGGAGGTTAGTATTATCATGTCAGATGAGGAAGTTGATTTATCAAGTAGAATAGCTGATGTTGCTGTACGCGTTAAAAAACCTACACAAGCAAATTTAATTTTTAGAAAATTTGTTAATTTTCATAATCATATTTATGGATCTTCGGAATATTTACAATCATCAGGTATTCCTAGAAACATTAATGATTTAGATAAACATAGTCTTATCTGTTTTGGATCAGGACTACCTTCTCCTATATCAAATATAGATTGGATATTAAAATTAGGAAAAGAAGGAACTAAAAGAAAACCTAAATTTAGAGTAAATAGTATTTATGGTATGTCGCTAGCTGTAGAAAAAGGAGCTGGTCTAGCATCTCTCCCAGACTACATGGTAGCTAATAAGCCTCATTTAGTTAGAGTTCTTCCTAATGTGGAGGGTCCGTCCTATCAAACATACTTTGTTTACACTGAAGCCTTTAAAAACGATAGAAGATTAGAGGTTTTTAGAGATTTTTTATTTAATGAAGCAAAAGATTGGCATTATTAGTCTTTGACTTAGTATAAAGAATTTGTATAAACCTAGATAAATATGGGTTATCCAAAAAAACATCGTGGTCGTCGTAAGAGAGGCTCTAAATATAGACGCAATAAAAGACGACAAAAGAAGAAATAACCAACTTTAATCTTTCCATATTCTAATCTATGATAGACTCCTGAAAAGGAGAATATATGACAATTTTTAAACCTATTGAAGAAAATCAAGCTAAAGGAAAAGTTAAGAAAATTTATAAAAATATAAAAAAAGAAAGAAAAATAAAAAATATTCCAAATTTCTGGAAAACTATAGCCAATCATCCCGATACCTTAGAGAGAACATGGGATTCCTTAAAAGATATAATGAAAAAAGGTGCCTTAGATCCTCTTACAAAAGAAATGATTTATATCGCAGTATCCATGACAAATAGTTGTGAATATTGTATTCGCTCACATACTGCAGCTGCAAAGAAAAAAGGAATGTCAGATAGGATGTTGAAAGAATTAATTGCTGTTGTAGGAATGGCAAATGAAACAAATAGGCTTGTTGAATCCTATCAAGTTTTAGTAGATGATCATTTATTATAATATTTTTTCTTAAAAGCTTTTGAAAGATAGAAAAAAAGATACGATTTTATAAAATAAATATTTGCAATTATAGTTAAACTCCAAGCTAAATAAGCATATCTATTCTCAGGCTCATAAATAAGCAAAACTAAATGTTGAGATAAAGCCATTAGACTAATAAGTAAAATATTATAATTTCTATTTTTAAATATTAAATAAATTAAAACAAAAAAAGAAATCAAATAATGAATTTCATAAGGTTTAATCCATCTTTTTATTTGATTAAATACTATGTAAATATTGTCATTAATATTAAAAGAAAATAAATCTAAAATAATATTTAAATATATAATTATGGGGACTCCAGTATTGTGGCCTGATCCAGAACTAAAAAAAACATATGAGTTACCATAATAATAATTGTGAAATGGAATCAGAAGTAAGAAAGAAAAACCAAGTAAGCAAAATAAAATTACTCTAAAATCTTTGAATTTAGTATAACAAAAAACTATATGCAAAAAAATTAGTATTAAACCAGTAGGGAAATAGTTTGGACGTAAAGAAATTGACAAGAAAATTGTAAAACCAATTAAAAAATTTAAGAATACTAAACTAAATCCTTTATTGGAATTATAAATTTTTAAAGAAAAAAATATTGCTAAAAAAATTAAAAAAATCGCCAAAGGCTCAGCATGACCTACATTAGTGTGATTAATGAGCTTCATATTTGGTAATGCGTAACCATCAAAGGTATTAGTAAAAAAATTAATAAAAGTAATAAAAAAAGCCCATTTAACATCTAAAAGAAATTTCAGTATTAAAAAAAGTGTAAAAGTATAAAAAAAAGGGATCAGAAGAAATCCGTATAATGAGTCACCAAAAAAAGATATGTTAAGGGCCCAAAAATATCTTAAGGAAGAAGGAAAATAAAAAACTTTTTCTCCTCCTTTAAAAGCTTCATAAAAATTTAAATTAGCAAAATTACTAAATATTGAATTACCAAAAGTATAATATATCATTCCATCCATTCCACCAGGAAAAATATCATAACCATATATTAATTGAGCATTAATAAAGTAAAGAATAGAAAAATATGAAAGTATTAAGATCAAAGAAAATAAATAATTTCTATATTTAAATTCAATTAATGTGTGAACAATAAGAAAAATTACAATTAATATTATTATATATTCAAAAATCAAAATTAAACTTAATTTATAATTTTTTTTAATTTCTACTTTCAGGTTATTATTAAAACTTACTAAAAAAACTTTTTTATTAATATCAATTTTAGTAAATTGTTTACATTCATAATTCTTATTAAATAAATTGTTAAATTTATTTATATTATTTTCCCAAAAGATATCACCCTTCCAACACAAAGAGCTACCAACTAGATTCTTAGGTATTTCAAACATAACAAAAAATGGATACTTATCTCTAATCAGAGAATTATTATAATAATTAAAGATTACATTATTAACAGTTGATATTTTTGCAGAAGTTAAATCATCAAAATTTATATGTTGACTAATTCTTGAATATTTTTCTTTACCATATGACCAGTCATTAGACTTTGCATATATAGATGATTGAATATCAGGATTAAAAGATTTCCAACAATTTGAATTTTTTTTATTACATTTAAAATTAAAAGAATGCTTATTAAAATTATTTTTGAAATAAAAATAAACTTCTTCTGGTAGATTTTTTTCATAAAATGTATTAGAAAATTTATCTAACAAAACTAAATTATGACCTTCTTGAATACTCAAAGATGGATAAAATGCTTTAATCAGAAAAAACATAATAATAATTGAAAATATTCGTAAATATTTTATATTTTTATATACTTTCCCAAATAATATTAATGAAACAAAAAATAATAATGTAAAAAAATTTTTTGGTGTATTTATTGGAATGCCAATTATTAATAATGTTGAAAAAATTAAAGTAATTTTGATAAGAATATTTTTTTTACTTATTTGCATGACTTAATTTATTTTTAATATAAAAAAACAAAAGAATAAATGAATAAAAAAAAATTTAGATTGCATAATGAAATAACCATAATTGGAGGAGCAGGCCATGTTGGTCTGGCTTTTGCACTCATTTGTGCATCTAAAAATATAAGAGTTCACATACACGATATAAATAAACATTCATTAAATTTGATATGTAAAGGAATCTTACCTCATAAAGAAAAAAATGGATTAAAATTACTCCAAAATGCACTAAATAAAAATCTTTTGAGTTTTTCATCGAAAATAGAACAAATAAAATTAAACAAAATAAATGTTATTTGCCTTGGCACACCTATAGATGAGTTTTTAAATCCTCAATACAATATATTAATTAATACTATTAAAAAATTAATGAAAATTATTAATTCAAATAATCATTTAATTATTAGATCTACAGTTTTTCCTGGGACCACTAGATTTCTTCACCAACTTTTAGAAAATAATAATAAAAAAATAAAAATGAGTTTTTTTCCAGAAAGATTTGTTCAGGGCTTAGCTTTGGAGGAATTTAAAAAATTTCCACATATTATTGGTTCAATAGATAAAAAATCTGAAAATGATTGTAAAAAATTTTTAAAAATTTTCCCTAATGAAATCATAACTATGAAGCCTGAAGAAGCTGAATTAACGAAGTTATTTTTAAATTCTTATAGATATATCCAATTCTCAATTGCTAATCAATTTTTCAAAATTGCCGACACAGCAAATCTTGATTATAAAAAAATAAATTTTGCAATGACGCACAATTATAAAAGAGGAAATATACCATCTCCAGGTTTCACTGCTGGACCTTGCCTATTTAAAGATACTATGCAATTAAGTGCTTTTTCAAAAGATAACTTTTCATTAGGTATGGAAGCTATGACTACAAATGAAGGTATTGTTAATTATTTAGTTGATAAGATTAAAAAGAAATATGATTTAAGAAAAAAAACAATAGGTATACTTGGTATGTCTTTTAAAGCTGAATCAGATGATACAAGAAATTCCTTAAGCTATAAATTAAAAAAAATATTAGTATTATATTCTAAAAAAGTATTAACTACAGACCCATATGTTAAAAATGATCCAGACTTAAAATCATTTGAATTTGTTAATAAAAATAGTGATATTTTAATAATAGCTACACCACATAAAGTTTATAGTAAAATTAAAACCAAAAAAACTATTTTTAATATTTGGTTAGAAGCTTAAAAAGATGAAACATTGCAAATGAATAAAAAAGGGTATGATATTATCATTCCTGTATTTAATGAAAAAAATATAATTAAATTAATTGATTATATTTTAAATAATGCAAAAAATTTCAATTTTATTTATATATGCTATGACAGTGAAGAAGATATAACACTAGATTATTTTTATAATAGTAAATATAGAAAATTTGATTACATTAAACTCTTAAAAAATCCTTATGAAGGGCCCTGTGAAGCAATTAAATTTGGTTTTAGTCAATCATTTTCTGATGCTGTAATAGTTTATCCAGCAGATGATTTTAATAATGCAGTTTTACTTGATAGAATGTATGAATTAAAAATGCAGGGTTATGATATTGTATGTCCTAGCAGATTTATAAAAGGTGGCAAAATTCAAAATTGCCCAATAATTAAATTAACTATTGTAAAAGTTGTCTCCTTTATTTTATTTTATTTTTCTAATTTAAAAATTAAAGATCCAACTAATGGTTTCAGATTATTTTCAAGAAAAGTCCTAAATAAATATAATATTGAGTCAACTATGGGTTTTGCTTATAGTCTAGAACTTACAATTAAATCTCATCTTGATAATATCAAAATCATTGAATTACCTTCCATATGGATTGAGAGAGTTGATAAAAAAAGTAGCTTTAAAATCTTAAAATGGTCTAAAAGTTATTTAAGATGGTTTTTTAAGGCAATATTTAGCAAATAATCTTTGGTTGTGGAAGCGGAACGATAAACTTACCTTTGTAACCTCTCATCTTTAAATTATTTATTATTTCTTTTGCTATATGCCAAGAAAATATAATTACATATTCTGGCTTATCTTGATATAATTTTTTTTCGTTGTAAATAGGTATATCAGTTCCTGGCAAAAAATAATTTATTTTTTTAGATCCATCAATTTCTAATATACAATCAATAGTATCTTTTTTTAAACCTATATAATTTACTAATGTTGTGGCTCGTGAAGGAGCAGAGATACCATAAATTTTGTTATTATCAGATTTAATTCTATTCAGAATTTTGTATAGATTTAGCTTCGTTTTAAGAATTTTTTTTGAATAAGAATAAATTTCTTTTTGAAATATATTTTTCTCTTTTTCAAACAAAGATTTTAAATTTTTTGACTTTTTATAAGCCCCTTTAAAAGCAGCATAAACTCTAATAGAGCCACCATGAGTATTAATTTTTTTTGCCTTTATTATTTCCAAACCGTATTTATTGAATATATACCTTAAACTATGAAGACTATAATAGCGAAGGTGTTCATGATAAACAGTATCATATTGATTTTCTTTTATAAGATTGTAAAGATAGTGGGACTCAGAAATAAATATACTATCCTTTCTCATTAATTTTTTAATAGAAAAAAGAAGCTCAGAAACATTATCAATATGAGCGAATACATTTGTAGCAGTTATTATTTTTGCTTTACCATGTTTATTTATAATTTTTCTTGCTAATTCTTTTGAAAAATAGTCTTGAATTGTTGGAATTCCTTTTTTAATAGCCATTTTAGCAATATTTTCAGGTGTGACTCCTAAAACTTTACAATGTTTCTTAAAATTTAATAATAAATTTCCATCATTTGAACCAATATCGATAATTAAATCTTCAGCATTAATAGAGAAATTTTTGATTACTTCTAAAGCTAATTGCTTAAAATTATCTCTTAAAATTTTTGTAGTGCTACTTGTGTAGGGATATTCTTTTGGGAATAAAATTTCTTTATCGACAATTGTGCCAAGTTGTACTAATTTTGATTCAGGGCAATAATATAACTCTGTTGGGAAAAAAATTTGTTCTTTTAAAGGAAAATTAATTGAACTCATTTGATTCACAGGAGGGATTAAGCCTAAAGATAAAATTTTAGTTAAATTTTTTGATCCACTTATTTGGCATCTATTTATCAATTTATATTTTATTTTATTTTGCATTTTTCATGTACCATTCAATAGTTCTAAGCAAACCTTGGTTTAATTTTATACTCGGTTTGTAACCTAATTTTTGTAATTTTTTTATATCTGGTAATCTTCTCTTTGTATTTATTAATTTATTTTCAGATTTAATAATTTTCAATCTTTTGTTAAACAATTTCATGATTAATTTACACAATTGATTAATACTAGTTTCTTCATCATAACCAATATTATAAATTTCTTTATGTTTGCCCTTTTTTAAAAGAATTCTTATGCCTTTAATAAAATCGTCGATATAACAAAAGGATCTTTTATTTTTTCCATTACCTTGAATTGTGAATTGTTTTTTTGCGTTTAAAATTTTAATTATAGTTTCAGGAATTACATGATTAAAACCCATATCTGGGCCATAAATATTATGCGGTCTAAATATCACAATTTTATTAATAAAATTATTATGCAAGGCAAGCATCTCCGAAATAATTTTAGAAGAGGAATATGAAAATCTAGGATTATGAGGATCAGGTATTATCATTCTAACTTTTTCATTAGTAGGAATAAAAGGGGCATCTTGATAAACTTCAGAGCTAGAAGCTAAAAATATTTCTTTTATTTTTTTTTCTTTACAAAATTCTAAAATATTTATCATCCCTTTGACTCCTACATCTAAAACTAAATCGGGAATTTCATAAAAATGATTAGTGCCATTAATTGCAGCTAAATGGATTACGCTGTGAATTTTTTGTTTTATTTTTAATAAATTTTTTTTTTCTCTTATATCACCTCTATATATGGTTAAGTTTTTATGTTTAATAAAATTATTTTTTTTTCTAAAATTATTATCTAAAATAATAACTTTATGCCCATCATCTAGTAAGGATTTAGAAATTGCTTTACCAATAAATCCTAATCCTCCTGTAATAAAATAATTTTTTTTCATTTGTTTATTATTATATTAATATCTTACATTTAAAAATTTTAAAGTTTATTTCTGCATTTATTTATAATTTTTTCTACATATAAATATTCATTAATTAATTTTATATGTTCCTTTTTTGTAAATTTTTTAAAAAAAGAATTAATCAATTTTTTAGTAAGATAAATTCTACCATCACCTTTAAAATTATTAATCTTATCTTCATATTTTATAATTTTTTTATTATTTTTTTGTTTTATAAATTTATGAATTCTAAAACCTTTTGCAAAATCTTTTGTTAAATTTTTTAATGATATTATATTTTTTGAATCTTCATAAATTATCGAATGTTCATTACTTTTATTATTTGAATCAATGATAATATTTGCAACAATACCACTTTTAAATACACAATGAATTTCCATTGAATGATTGATTTTTTTAATCTTCTTAATTTTAGCAATTTTACCAAAGAAGTAGACTAGATAATGCATAATATGAGACAGATATAGATTTACAATGCCTCCCCCAAATTTTGGAAAATTCTTCCAATTCTTTATTTTATTTTTATTATTATATGATTGAAAATTAAAAATAATATTTATTTTAGCCTTTTTATTAATTGATCTTGGTAATATTTTTTTAAATTTCTTAAAAGCTTCGTGCTCTAAAAAAATATAATCTACTATAAATTTAGATTTTGATTTATTTAACAATCTTGATAAATCAGCAAATGATTTTGAATCAACCAATATTGGTTTTTCACAAAAAATTTTTTTGTTTTTAGCTAAACATTTTTTTATAAAACTAATTTGAAAGTATGCAGGAACAGCGATTGCTATTATGTCAATTTCTTTATCATTTATTAAATCATCAGAATTTTTAAAAATTTTCTTAATATTATTATTTAAAGAAAATTTTATTGATTTTTCTAAATTTTTTGAAAAAACACCAACAAGATTAACATTTAATAACTTAAATGCTTCAAAAATAACTCTTTTTCCATGACCGAGGCCAATTATTGCACCATTCATAAAATTCTTAAATTTAATTTTACTATATACATCATCTCAGATTAAAATAGATTTTAATGAATTAAGAATTATATAATAATAATGTTTAAATTCTTCACCAATCCAAAATGGTATGCCTGGGCATACATAGGTTCTGTAGTGATTTTAACATCAATATGGGTTCAGGTACAAATTGATGTTTTGATTAATGAATGGTTTGGTGAGTTTTACGACATGATACAAAAAGCACTCGGAACACCTAATGCTATTACTATGCAAGAATATATGGGGTCTCTTGCTAGCTTTGCAAAACTCGCTGTACTGTCAATAGTTTTAGGATTGGCAATATCATTCCTAACCTCACATTTTCTATTTCGTTGGAGAACTGCGATGGTAGAATGGTATCATAGTGTTTATGACAAAGCACGAACTATAGAAGGTGCAAGTCAAAGGGTTCAAGAAGATACAATTAAATTTAGTAGGATCATGGAAGGATTAGGAACTAGTTTAATTGAGTCTGTTTTGGTTCTTGTTGAGTTTTTTCCATTATTAATGACACTCTCTATTGGAATTCCAATTTTATGGTTTGGAGATTGGCAATATGGACTAGTATCTGGAGCCTTTATATGGGCTGTTGGTGGAACAATTTTAATGATTATATTGGCATGGATTTTACGATTAGTAGGTATTGAATATGATTTACAAAAAAAAGAAGCTGCTTATAGAAAAATATTGGTTATTGCAGAAGATGACGGTGGAATTAGGCCTAAAACTTTAAATGAGCTTTTTGATGGAGTAAGACAAATACATTTCAAAAGTTATTTATACTACCTGTACTTTAGCATTGGAAGATTAGCTTATTTACAGGCGAATGTTTTGGCAGCTTATATCTTTCTTGCTCCTGCTATAGTTGCAGGAGTAATGACATTAGGAGTAATGCAACAAATCATTCGTGCATTTGGAAGGGTTGAGGGATCATTACAATATCTGTTCAGAGCTTGGCCAACAATCATAGAACTAGCAAGTGTTTATAAGCGTTTAAGAGAATTTGAAAACAAAATAGAAATTAATATGCGAGAAGGAAATTTGGAGTCGCCATCAAAATGATATTTCTCTTATTTATCTTAATCCCAATTATTGAAATAAGTATTTTTATTACTGTAGGATCAAATATTGGTATTTTAAATACCATTGCAATTATTCTATTAACTGCGCTAATTGGAATTTTTTTAGTAAGAAAAAGGGGTATAAGTTTACTTTTCAATGCCCGTAAAAATATGGCTGAAGGAACGATGCCCACTGAAGAAATTAGAGGAGGAGTATTTTTACTTATTTCAGGCTTATTATTAATTACACCAGGTTTTTTTACCGATTGCATTGGTTTCACAGTTTTCTTGAAACCTGTTCAGGATTTTATTGCAATTAGAGCAAAAAATTATTTTGTTTCAAGAACTAGTAGGTATTAAAATATCAATTTTTTTCACCAAATCTAAAAGAGCAGTTACCTGTTTATTATTTGAAGGATTATCAATTTTTTTTAGTGGAGGCATAACATTATTCCATTCCTTCATATTATCAGCAATAGAGTAATAGGCTTTTAATAAACTTATTTGCTCATGACTACTTAATACGTTGCGAATATTTTCAATTAATGCCTGAAGATTATTAAAATTATCTATTTCTTTTTCTCTTTTAAAATTATGAATGATGAAACTTAATAACTTTGCTGTAATATTGGCATCTCCTGTAATAGCACCAGCTCCTCCTCGTCTTGAAGTATGAAGAGCCATTGCTCCATTGCCACAAAAAACAGAAAAATCATTAAAATATTTTATCGTTTGTAACATATTATCAATATTACCTGTTGAATCTTTTAATCCAACAACATTGCTGGGATATAATTTAAGAAGATTTTCAATAATATTAAAATTTATTGTAACTCCAGAATATTGAGGGATATTATATAATAAAAATTTGAAATTGTTATCACCGGTTTGCTCTATAACGTTTCGATAATAAGCTATTACACCATCATCTGTTACGTTTTTAAAATAAAATGCAGGTATAAGCAAAGAGGCCTTTGCTCCAATTTTTGCAGTAAATTTTGTTAATTCAATTGCATCTTCTAAAGATGATGATCCACTTCCCACAATAAGACTGCTGGGATCAACACGATTTTCTAATAAAAATTCAATGCTATGAATTTTTTGTCTAATAGATAAACTACTTGCCTCACCATTCGTACCAAAAATAGTTAAACCATCTAAACCCTTTTTCATTAATGATTGGCAATGACGAAGATATAAATTATTGTTTATTGATAAATTAGTGTTAAGTGGTGTTATTACGGCGCAATAAACACCTGAAATTTTAAACATAAATAATCAATAGAATAATTCCTAGTATAATTCTATATATTATAAAGATATTAAAGTTAGCTTGTTTAATAAATCTCATAAGAAATATTATGGATAATAAAGCAGTAATAAATGCTACAATAGCTGCAAAAAGTGAGTGGTGGAAATTAACTGGTATTATTTGCTTCTCATTAATTAAACTGATCAAAGATAACGCCATTGATGCAAGAATAATAGGGATTGAAAGTAACATAGAAAATTTAGCAGAATTAAGTCTATCATAACCTAATATACGTGCACCGGTTATAGTCACTCCTGCTCTACTTGCGCCTGGTATAAAGGCCAGTACTTGAAATAATCCTACCAGAAGAGCTTCTTTATACGTTATATTTTTCCAACTTTTAGTTTGAGTACCTATTTTATCTGCAAAATATAAAATAATGGCAAATACAATACTTGATATAGCAATCAACTGAATACTTCTAAAATACAAACTGACATAATCATAAATAAAATATCCTAAAAATATTGCGGGAAGAGTCGATAGAACAATTTTAAAAATAATTTGGTCATCAAAAATTTTAAATTTAAATATAGTCGATACTAAATAATAAATATCTTTTCTTAAATATAGGATAACGGCAAATAAAGTTCCAAAATGTACAGCAATGTCAGTAAATAAACCCTGATCATCCCAGTTAGTTAATTTTGCAAATAGTACTAAATGACCAGATGAACTAATAGGTAAAAATTCTGTAATCCCCTGAATAATACCGATTAAAAAAAATTGTAACTCAAACATTAATCATAAATAATTTTTGCTAAGTCAGGACCCATAGGAAGAGGATCTGCATTTTTATTAGAGAAGTATTTTTCTAAAAATTTTAGATATTTATTATAATCTTTAAGAATAACTATTTTTTTATTTTTGTCCTCATCATCTTCGTCCTCTAATCTACTAAACTCGGTATCAACATAGTTCATTGCTTCCGGTATTGTTGTGAAAGGTCGCTCTTGATTAATAACTAATCGG
>MDSW01055044.1_pt1 | contig 12631 bp, 8 predicted proteins | sample 811171 | NCBI WGS metagenome assembly MDSW01 (sample SAMN05326641, study PRJNA326480) | marine metagenome | isolation source: seawater | place: Atlantic Ocean: North West | collected 2012
GAGGGGGGCGATCGTCGCGCGCGAGGCGTAGCCGCGGGAGGCGGCCGCGGGGGGGGCGGGGCCGGGCGCGGGGCGAGCCGCGAGGCGGCGCAGCGCGCGGCCGTTCGAGGCGCGACGCATCGTCTGAAACAACCCGGCCTGCGGAGGAGCGAGGGGTGCGGAGGGAAGGTGAGCGAGAGTCGAGGACGGGCCCCCGACGGGGACGGGGGCGGGAAGCGAGACCGCGCGATCGGGGCGAGAAACAAACAACGCGCGGATCATCGACCGCGAGATCGTTCGGCGACGACGCGCGCCTCGAAGCGACGCGCGCCGGGGGGGGGGCTCGGGCGATCGCGCGTCGCGCGCCGAGTCGCGCGCGACGCACCGACGGAACCTTACGCGTTCTTCGTCCTCGTGTGCGCGACCGGTCGACGAGTGCCGCGGCGCCGCGTCGGTGTGCGAAGCGGTGCACCGCTTCGGTGCGCAGCAGTGCCTTTTCGCGGACGAGGGGTTTCTCGCGAACCGACGGACCGCCGCGCCCCCGAAGGCCACAGTCACGTGCTCCGTACCGAGTAGCGCCTGGATGAGACGCCTGGCAGACGATCTATGGATACGCAGTCTTGAGATCTCTCACACGTTGGGGAGCGACGGGAAATAAAACCGTGACTGGATGCCTTGTGGAAGATGGAGTGTCACGTTCGGTGGGCGCGCGATCGGATCGCGATCTCCAAAATCCTCGTGCCACTCCAGGCGCGCTCCGTGACGTGGTTCTCGGGATCGATCCTTCACCCGACGCCCACGCCAGTTCCTACCCGCGCGACGCGTCCATCTCGCCCGCGGCTCACGCTCGCACGATGCTCGCCGCTCGCGCCTCGGCGCGCCCCGCGGCGTGCGTCGCCCGATCCGCCTTCTGCGTCGGCTCGCGCGGTCGGCTCGCGTCGTCCCTCCCGTCGTCGCGTCGGACGCCGCGGGACGCCTCCGCCGCTCGCGCCGCTCCCGGGGCCGCCCGCCCGGTCGTCCTCGTTCGCGCGGCGGCGGGGCCGAACCCCCGCGGGAAGAAGATGAAGAAGATGAAGAGCAAGAAGGTGAACAAGAAGCGCCAGGAATTCATCGAGCAGGACGGCGAGAAGGACCAGCTCGCGGCGGCGATGCGCGAGGCGGCGTACCGGGCGTCGCGCAGGAGCGTCGACGAGGACGACGCGCCCTCCGCCGCCGCCGCCTCCGCGGGCGACTCGTTCGAGGCGAAGCTCGCGGCGGTCCGCGAGCAAGGCAAGGAGGTCCGCGAGGCGCGTTCGGCCGCCGCCGCGCCGACGATGATGGACGAGATCATCGCCGGCGGCCGGGGCGGACGCAAGGTCGCCGCCTCCATCTACGACGCGAAACCCGCCCCCTCCGGGATCACCCTCGGCGAGGTCGGCGGTAAGACGGACGAGGACGCGGGATTGAACGCTCTCATCCGCGTCGGGAGCGGCATCCTCGCCCTGGGCCTCCTCCTCGTGTTCATCCCCTCGGACCTCACCGCGACCGCCCCGATCGCGCCTCGCCAGGAGCTCACCCCGGAGGTCCTCGAGCAGGTTCGGAATCAGGCGGCGACGTACGAGCGGGCGTTGGCGGACGCCGGCGACGACGTCGCCGCGCTCAAGGGCGCGGCGGAGTCGTACGTCGTCCTGGAGGACTACCAGGCCGCCGCGCCGCTTCTCCAGCGGCTTCTCGACCTCGAGCCGAGCGTGGAGAACGTCGGCAACCTGGCGGACGTGTGGGCGGCAGCGGGGAAGCCGTTCAAGGCGGCGGAGGCGTACAAGACGGCGATCGAGGCGGAGTGGTCGGGGACGACGTCCAAGCCCTCGGCGCTTCTGAAGGGATTCGTGGACGCGCTGGACCGGGACGGGCGGTACGGGTTGGCGCTGAGTTACGTCGAGAGCTTCGCGGAGAAGGGGTTCGCGGACGACGTGGACGCGAAGCTCCTCACCGCGCGCGTGTACAGCGGGTGGAAGGGCCACGGGAAGGAGGCTGAGCGGGCGTACCAGGAGGCGGTGGACGCGGCGCCCGAGGATTTCCGAGGGTACCTCGCTAAGGGGGTCTTCTTCCGAGAGATCGGGAAGCCCGCGGAGGCGGAGAACCTGTTCAGGTCCGCGAAGAGCCTCGCGCCGAGGGAGATGGCGGACGTCGTGGCGGCGGTCATCGCGCAGAGCAAGGCGCAGAACTGACGAGGAAGGCGCGAAGAGGAGGTCGCCGTCGAGAGAGGAGGGCAGAAATGGAAAGGTATTATTTCGCCGTTCTCGGTGAACATCATCACTACACTGCGGTTGCGCCGGATTTGCTCGTTCCCACCCTGGCGTTCGTCACAGCAGTCGCGGTGATTGTTTGACATCGCGTCGGGCGCACATCGTCTCGCGCCGTTCGCACCCGTCGAGCGCCGGTCGAGATGGGGGCGGTTCAGTACTTCGGCAACGGTACGGACGCGGTCGCGCGCGCCGCGCGCCGACTCGCGCGGTCGCGACGCGCCCCGCGAGGGGTTCGGCGGAAACCCTACCCGCGCGTTCGGATTTTTCCTCGCGGGACGCCGCGACGGGGCGAGATCCTCGCGTTCGTTCCTCGCGCTGACCTCCCCCCCCTCCTCGCCTCTCCATCCCGCAGCGGCCAAGGTGTACGTCGCCTCGGAGGCGGTCATCGGTCTGAGTCTGGGCCTCGTCGGCGGCGCGGTGTGGAAGGTACGCGCGACGCGCCCCCGCGACTCGCGCGCCGGGCCGGGCCGGGCCGGCCCCCGCGTCGAACGCACGGGGGGATATTTTTTTTATTTTTTCCGCCCGCGCCCGCGCCCGCGCGCGGCCCGAGAGACTCGCCCCCGTCCCCGCCGTCCCCCCCCCGCCCTCGCGTCGCTCACCCCGCGCCCCGTCCCCGCTCCTCTCGCAGAACTGGCACTGGTCGACGCGCAAGAACATCGAGAAGTTCTACGCCGAGAACGGCGGAAAGTAATCAGAGCCGCCCGAGGCTCCAGAGGCGTTCCCCCCCGTTCGTGGAGGAGACGGCGCGGACGACGCGCGCATCATCGTCGCGCGGACGCGTGTTGGTTGAGGGAGCGACGCGGACGAGCCACCGGCTTCGGAACGCGTTCGGTATTCTTCAACATCACCCTCCGTTCCCCGAGTTCAGTTCGCCCACTTCTCCCCCCCCCCGCCCCCCACCGCCTACCGTTCGTTCGTCTATAGACCTAGTATGCGACCCCGTTCCCCCCCCGGGCCGGGCCCCTCTCTTTCCGTCGCGATCGCTCGGCTCCGTCCTCACTCCGAGAAGAGCTTCACGACGTCCGCCTCCGTCGCGGGCTCGAGGGTCACCGGACACGCCCCCTTCTCCCTGACGTGCGCGAGCGCGCACGCGTGGCAGAAGGCGTACCCGCCGCGCGTCACCATCGCGGGCTCTCGCATCGGCGACGCGCGGCACAGCGGGCACGCGCCCGGCTCGACGCCCTCGACGCGCGCCCCCCTCGGCGGCGGCGGCGGCGGCGGCGGGGGCACGGGCAGACTCGCGCTACCCGCGAGCCGTTCCTCCGCGGTTCCGTACCACCACTCCATGAGTTTAAACCCGACGACCGCCATCATCAGCCCTCCCTGGGCGTAGTCCGCGGCGAAGTGCGACGCGCGTAACGCGGATGAAGCGACCCATCGCCGGAGCGTTTTCGAACGCGACGGGTCGGCAATGCGAGCCAGCTGTAAGCTCCGCCGGCGCTCCGTCTCGACGCGGCGCTCCGCGAGCTCCGCGGGGCTCACGCGCGCGGTGCGCACGCGAAGCGCGCGGAGCGTCGGGTCGTGGCAGTCGAGGCCGCCGAGGAGGTACCCCAGCGCGTGGTAAAACGACGCGGCTTCGAGCGCCGCGTGCGCGTACGGGTAAACCGCGACGAAGGCGCGGCGGAGACGGACCCGCGAGGACGGAGGAGGAGGCGCGTAAGCGCGAGTGGTCTCGGTCTCGGTCTCGGTCTCGGTCTCGGTTTCGTGTTGGCTCGCGTTCGGAGTCGCGTCTCCGAGCGTGTCTTCTCGGTCTTCTCCCAGCAACGCGGCGGCGTAGTAGGCGGATGGATCGGATGGCGACGGGGCGTCGCGGCGGCGTCGGCGTCGCCTTCCCGCGTCAAAGTCTTCTTCTTCCGCCGCTCGCCACCGGTCGTAGAGCGCGTCGAGCTTGTCGCGGAGGTACGGGACGAGGACGAGGCACGCGACGGAGGCGATCTTTTGGGTTTTCGTGATGCGCCCGGCGCGTCGCTCGTTCGCGGCGGCACGCGCGGCGGCGACGGATGCGCCGGATGCGCCGCCGCCGCGCTCGGCGAGGCTGGCGATGGCGAGGGCGGTCGCGGTCGCGGGGGACGGCGCCGCGGCGGAGGCTGCGGGCGCGGCCCTGGTTCGCTGGAGGCCGTAGAGCCCCTCGGCCATGGACCCGTCGCTCGTGGCGAAGCTGTGCGACTCGACGAGGAGCATGAAGAGCGCGAACGCCTCCGCCTCGTGATCGAGCAGGCGCGAGAGCGAGGGGCGACGCGCGACGAGGACGCGGATGGAGTACACCAGCGCCGCGCGCAGGGACGGGACGAGCTTGTCCGCGGCGACGAGCTCGAAGAACGTCGGGCGCGCGTCCCCGGCGTCCACGTGGAACTGCATCGCGACGCGCGTCGCGCCGCCGCGCGTCGCGAGAGCCGCGCGGCGACGACGAGCGCGGTGGCGCGGCGACGACTCGCGGAGGCCGAGACAGGACCCGCGCCTGGGGCGACTTTTAGCGAACGTCGCGTGATGAAAAGTCGTTGTGTCGTGACGAATCTACTCTTCACCTCGGGGCGCGGGTGCCCACTGTCATCAGAAAGGCGCGTCACGACGACGCGCGACACCGCACGCGATGCACGGGTTCGGGGGCGGAGGCCGCGGCGGAGGCCGCGGAGGTCGCCGCGGCGGACGCGGCAGAGGCGGCGGAGGTGCGTCGTCCCGTCTCGCGGTCTCCTCCCCTCCAGCGCCCTTCCCCCCTCCCCCCGGTTTTCCCCGGATCTCCATCTTCCCTCGCGCCCTCGCCTCCCGACACGCGCCGCGCCCCGCCTCTCTGCTTCTCACCCCCGCGTTCCCCTCACCTCCCCCCCTTCTCCCAGGCGGCGGCGGCGGCCGCGGCGGGGGCCAGCGCTGGTGGGACCCCGAGTGGCGCGAGGCTAAGCTCGCCGAGATGCGCGCCGAGAGCGACCGCGGGCGCGTGGACGTCGACGCGGACGCGACGCGCCGCGCGCTCGAGGCGATGCTTCACGACCCCGAACGCGACGAGCTCGTGATTCGCGACAACGTCGGCCGCGACGGCGCCGACGCCGTCGAGCGAATCGCGCGCGCTCTGGGCCTGTACTTCCGCCCCTACGGCAGGGGCACCAACACCGTCCTCGTCGCGAGCAAAGTCCCGCTCCCGAACTACCGCGCGGACCTCGACGGGCGAAGGCGGGCCGAGCGCGACGTCGCCCCCGTCTCCGCCGACGCCGCCGACGCCGTCGAGCGATGGTTAGCGCGCGTCGAAGCCGACGCGAACGACGCCGACGCGAACGACGCCGACGCGAACGACGCCTCCGCCTCAGCCTCCGCCCGCGGACGACGCGAAGCGGGGCCGTTCGAACCACATCCCTCGGCGGCGGGTCCTCCCCCGCGAACCGCGTCCCTCGGCGGGTCCTCGGTTGGGAAAAAGAGACTCGAGTCGGGAAGAAGAGACGCGGCGTCGGCGTTGGCGCGATGCGCGGCGACGGACGCGCTCGAGCGCGAGCGCGAACGCCGCCGCGTCTCGACCCCTTCCGCCCTTCGCCTCGACGCGGCTCGCGCGCGGCTCCCCGCGCACGCCGCGAAGGACGCGTTCTTACGCGCGCTCGACGGGACGCAGGTCCTCGTCGTCTCGGGGGAGACTGGGTGCGGGAAGACGACGCAGCTCCCTCGGTTCGTCCTCGACCGGGCGCTCGCCGCCGGCGACGCGTCGACGACGAACGTCGTGTGCACGCAGCCCCGCAGGGTTTCCGCGGTGAGCGTCGCCGCGCGGGTGGCGCACGAACGCGGCGAGGCGCTGGGTGACAGGGTGGGGTACCAGATCAGGCTCGAGGCTCGGCGGTCCGAGGCGACGCGGCTGACCTTCTGCACGACCGGGACTCTGTTGCGTCGGTTGGCGGAGGATTCCGAGTTGCGCTCGGTGAGCCACGTCTTCGTGGACGAGATCCACGAGCGCGGCATGAACGAGGACTTCCTCCTGGTCGTCCTGCGAAACCTGATCCTCGAGCGCCCGGACCTGAAGCTCGTCCTCATGTCCGCGACGCTCGACGCGGAGAAGTTCGCGGGGTACTTCGACGGCGCGCCGACGCTCCACGTGCCGGGGTTCACGTACCCCGTGCGGGAGATGTTCCTGGAGGAGGTGCTCGCCGACGCGAGCGCCAAAGGCGCGCCGATCGAGATTCGAACCGAGGGCGACACGATTCGAACCGGAGGGTCCTCCGCGAGAGGCGGCTTCCGGGGCACCTCGAGATTCGGGCGCGGGGGGCGCGGGGGGACGCGGCGGCGCGCGTACGGGGACGGGTCCGCGCCGCCGCGCGAGGAAGGCGAGGAGGCAGCGGGGCCACCCCCGACGGACCCCGAGGAGGAGGGGGAGGAGGAGGCTTTCGCGGGGATTCTTCGCGGGGAACCGAATCGCGAGTATTCGCGGGAGCCTCTCTCGGACGCGCGTTTCGCGTCGCTCGACCCCGTCGTTCACCGGAGCCTTCGCGCCTGGCGCGAGCGGTGCGAGGCGGACGACCGCGTCGACGTCGAGCTCGTCCGCGACGTCCTGCGCCACGTCGTTCGACACGGCGCGGAGGAGGGTTCGGATTCTTCGGACTTTGGCGCGTCCGACGCGAACGCGCCGGGCTCGGTTTTGGTTTTTCTGACGGGCTGGGACGAGATCCAGAAACTGTGCGAGCTGTGCCGCGCGGACCCCGCGCTCCGCGCCCCCGCGTGCCGCGTCCTCCCCTTACACGGCTCGATGCCGACGGCGAACCAGCGCGAGATCTTCGACCGCCCCCCCGCCGGCGTTCGCAAGATCGTCCTCGCGACCAACGTCGCCGAGACGAGCGTCACCATCGACGACGTCTCGCACGTGATCGACGCGGGGAAGGCCAAGGAAAAGTCGTACGACGCGCTCAACAACCTCGCGTGCCTCGCCCCGCGGTGGATCAGCAAGGCCTCCGCGCACCAGCGCCGCGGTCGCGCGGGGCGGACGAAACCGGGGACGTGCTACCGCGTGTACACCGAGGCGCAACACGCCGCGATGGCGCCGCGCGCGATTCCGGAACTCCTGAGAACCCCGCTCGAGGAACTCGTCCTCGCCGTCAAGGCGCTCGGCCTCGGCGACGCCGCAGCGTTCTGCGCGAGGGCGCTCGACCCGCCGGAGCCGAAGAGCGTGCAGAACGCCCTGGAGCTGTTGCGCGACATAGGCGCGCTGACGACGGACGAAGGAGACGCGGGGGGGAAAGGGAACAAAAAAAAAAACAAAAAAGGAGACGTCGCCGTCGCCGTCGACGTCTCCGTCGACGTCTCCGAGCTGACGGCTCTGGGTCGGCACCTCGCGGCGCTCCCCGTGGACCCGCGGACGGGCAAGATGCTCATCGTCGCGAGCGTCCTGGGGTGCCTCTCCCCGGCGCTCACGGTCGCCGCGTGCGCGGCGTACAAGGACCCGTTCGTGTTACCGGCGGAGCGTCGCGCCGAGGCGGACGCGAGCCGACTCCGGTTCGCGGGCGAGTCGCGCAGCGACCACCTCGCTCGAGTCGCCGCCTTCGACGGGTGGCGCGGCGCGAAGAGGCGGGGCGGCGCGGGGGCCGGGTACGCGTTCTGTCGCGACCGGTTCCTCTCCCCGGCGACGCTCGAGCTCGCGGCGGACATGCGCCGACAGTTCGGGAAGCTCCTCCGCGACGCGGGGTTCCTGGCGGAGGAAAAGGAGGGGGGCGAATCCATTTTCGTCGGCGGCGAAGCATCATCCGCGGGCGAATCGTCGGATGTATATTCCGGCAAATATGATGAACGCGCCTTCGCGTCGGCGCTCGACGACCCTCGCGCGCCCCACAACGCCAACGCGTCGGACGCGAGGGTGATGCGCGCGGCGATCTGCGCCGGGATGTACCCCCGCGTGGTGTCCATCCGGCGGAAGGGTCGGGGCGGGGCGCGGGCGGTGTTCGAGACGATCGAGGACGGCGCCGTGGACCTCCACCCGGGCAGCGTCAACGCGCGTTACGGGCTCCGCTTCCCCCACGACTGGCTCGCGTACGGGGAGAAGGTCAAGACGGAGAAGGTGTACGTCAGGGACAGCACGTGCGTCCCCGCCGTCGCCCTGCTCCTGTTCGGAGGCCCGCTCGAGATCGAAGGCGCGGAAGGCGAGGAAGAAGCGGACGACGACTCTGTTAACGGCGACTCTGTTACTAACGGCGGCGACTCTGTCATCGGTGGCGGGGTGGTGAAGGTTCTCCGCGGCGCGTACGCCTTCAACGCCGACCGTCGGACGCTCGACCTCGTCCGTCGCCTTCGCGACGCGCTCGACGACGTCCTGCGCGCGAAGATCGAACGGCCTCGGGACGAGCGCGTGGGCGAGCGCGGGCGGTGGCTCGCGCGCGCCGTCTCAGCGCTCGTCGCCGACGAGGAGAGGGAGAGGGAGAGGGAGGCGGCGAGCGCCGCGGTGCGCGCGAACGGGAGGTTCGACGACGAGACGTCTTCGCGCCGCGGCGGCGGGCATTCTTTTTTTTCGCGGGGGCCGCCGGGGGGTTCGACGCGAGAGGGACCCGGCGCTGGCGCGCGCGGGGGGGACTGGGCGTGTCCTCGCGGGTGCGGCGTCGTGTTCGCGAGCAAGCCGCGGTGCTTCCGGTGCGGGGAGCCGAGGCCGCCGGGGTAGGGGAGGGGAGGGGCGCGAGGAGAGAGGGAGGAGGTGGTTCTGGATGGTCGTACAACAGTAGACACCCGCCGAACTATCAATATTTCGTGACGAGCGTCAAGTGTGCCGGTCATCGATCATCAATTTCTCAGCGCGGGAGTACGGAGACGCGCAAATGATGCGGACGCTCCGTCTTCTCGCGCGATCGAGGCCGGCGGACGGCGCTCTCGCGCGCGTCTCCCCGCTCACTCCGCCTGGGCTTCCTCCTTCGGGGGTGACTCCTCCTTCGGTTTCGGCGGCGGGGGCTTCTTCTTCTTCGGCTTCTTCCCGATCCCGATCTGCGGGGGCGGGCGCGGGGTCGCGGGGCGGGGGTGAGCGCGCCGGGGGGCGAGGGGTGGGAAAAGGCGCGGCGCGCGGCGGGGCGAGGGGAGACGAATCATCGATCAAACCCCACGCGCGTCGCGGGGGCGCGGAGGGCGCGGTCGAGCCTCCTCGGGAGGACGGGTCGCGCGTGCGACGCGGGGGAACGGGGGTCGACGCGCGCGTCCGATCGCGCGCCCGGGCGTCACGGGTTCGCTCGCGCTCGCGCGGGGGAGGGGGGGTTGGCGACGGGTCGGGGGGCCGCGCACCTCGTGCTCGATGTGCCCGATGTCCTCGTCGATTTCGCTCTGCTTGAGCAGAGGTTGGAACGCCTCCCCCTTGGGTCCGCGCGCGCGCGCCATGGGCGCGCACGATCCGTCCTCGTTCCACCGCGCCATCGGGCGGCGGTAGAACCCGGGGTAGATCGCGAGGTCGTACTCGTCCAGGGCCGACATCGTGGCGCGCGCCGCTCGAAGTGGCGCGGCGCCCGACGCGCCTTTTCAAGCATAGCAGCCTGAGAGGCGATTTCTGACTCGAGTCTGACTGGCGCGACGACGGCACGCGACGCGCGAATCGCGCGCGGTCGTTTCGGACTACACTGACGACCGCTCGCGCCTCCCGGCTCGTCACTCCCGACGCTCGCGCGCGCTCCCCCGCGGGACGCCTCGATGCACGCTCGGGGTCTGGTCCACCTCGCCGGCGTCCGCTCCTTCGTCCCTCCCTCCCTCGCGTCTCGTCGCCCCGCGCCTCGCGCCGCGATGGCGTCCGCGTCGTCCACCCCGGCGCGCTCGGACCCCGGCGGTCCCCAGCGCACGATCGTCTCCGCGGATTGGCTCCGCGCGAACCTCGCGCGCGTCAAGGTCCTGGACTGCTCCTGGTACCTCCCCGCGATGAACCGCGACGCGGAGGCGGAGTTCCGCGCGCGACGCCTCCCCGGCGCTCGGTACTTCGACGTCGACCTCGTGAGCGACCGCGCGTCCCCGCTCCCGCACATGCTCCCGAGCGCCGCCGCCTTCGCGGCCGCGTGCGACGCCCTCGGCGTCGCCGACGACGATCAGATCGTCGTCTATGACGGCGCCGGCCTCTTCTCCGCCGCCCGAGCGTGGTGGATGTTCAAAACCTTCGGCCACGACGCCGTCGCGGTGCTCGACGGCGGCGCGCCCGCGTGGGACCGCGCGGGCGGCGAGTGGGACGAGACCCCCCTCGAGGGAGAAGACGACGACGCGTTCGTTCGTGCCGCCGCCGACGCCGCCGCGCGCGCGAGCCAAGACCCCGGCGCCGACGAAAAAGAATCAGAATCAGAATCAGCCGCCGCCTCCTATAAGTACTCCGCCTCGCTCAACCCCGCCCTCGTGCGGTTCAAGGCCGAGGTCCTCGCGAACTGCGTCGAACAACCGTCGAACAACCCCGAGCGCCTCGTGGACGCGCGCCCGGAGCCGCGGTGGCGCGGCCGAGCGCCGGAGCCGCGCCCCGGGATCCGGAGCGGCCGCGCCCCGGGAAGCGCCAACGTGCCCTTTCACGACCTTCTCGATCCCGAACTCAAGACGCTCGTCGCCCCCGCGGAGATCAGGAGGAGGTTCGCGGAAGCGGGCGTGGACATCGGCGAGGAGGGCGCGGGCGGCGAGGGGACGGACGAGGGGACGGACGAGGGCTCGGGTGGTGGCGGCGCCTCGCGCGCTCCAACCCGGATCGTCGCGAGCTGCGGCACGGGAGTGACCGCGTGCGTCCTCTCGCTGGCGATCGCCGTGGCCGAGCCGGAGAGGTGGGAAAAAGCCCCCGTGGGGGTGTACGATGGGAGCTGGACGGAGTGGGGGGCGGAGGACTCGGGGTGCCCGGTGGAGAAGGACGAGGAATGATCTCAGGAATTCTCTAAAAACTAGACGACCACCCACTCGGTGGGTCGCGCGCGCTCCTCTTCGCCGGACCGATCTCCTCGTCGTCACTTGACGCAGAGCAGGACCGTTCGGTCGAAGTCTTGCGCGTCGTGTAAGTCCGCGGCCCTGAGCGTCTCCACGCTCTTGAACCCGACGGTGGTCCTCAGATACTCCCGATACAGCGTCGGCCGTAACGCGATGCGCTCGAAGTGTCGCCGCGTCTCCTCCGGCATCTTCTGCTTCTTGAACGCGCGCGCGTACGACTTCCACGGCTGCGGCTCGAGGACCATCACGCCGCCCTCGGTCAGCGCGTCGAACGCGTCCGCGAAGAAACGCCGCAAACCCTCGTCCCCCCAGTTCAACTGAATCCACTTCGTCACGGATAAGCACAGGATCGCGTCCAGGGAGTTGGGCGCGAGGAACGCGCGAGCGGGCGCGAGCGGGTCGCGACCCGGCTTCTTCTTCCCCCGACGGCGTCGCGAATGATGATCCTTCGCCCCGCCGCCTTCGTCCGCGCCGCCCGCCTCGTCGCCGTCCTCGTCGCCGCGAACGACGCTTCCGCGGACGAAGGACGTCGACGCGAGCGCGTCCACCGCCGACGCGAGCGCCGAGCGAGACACACCGGTCTCCGAGGCCGAAGACGCCGGAGGAGGCCTCGAGACTTTCCCCCCGCGTTCGTCCTCCTCCTCCTCCTCGCCCGTCCTCTCGTCCATCCTCTCGCGCGGCGGCTCGGCGCTCGGGCGCCCCGAGGCGAGGGGGGTCGCCGCTCGGGTCGCTTCGTCCGCCTCCGCCTCCCTCGCGGCGGATCGTCTCAGGCGTGCGAGTTTTTCGTTGGCCTTTCGCACGAGCCAGCCGTCGACGTCGACGCCGACCATGCTCGCGGGCTTGAACCGGACGGCGACGGACAACGCGACGAGTCCCTCGTTGCATCCGACGTCCAAGCACCGCCGGCCCTCGAACCACTCGCGGCGGAAGTGCGCCACCCTGTGGTCCTCCAGGGACTCCCCGACGCGGTAGCCGTAGTAGCGGTGGTAGTTGCCGTACCGGAAGCACTTCCGGACCCTGCGGGACCCCTCGGGGCGCCGCGGGACCGCCGCCTCCTCGGCACCGCCGACGCGGACGCCGGGGGGTGGCGCCGTCTCCTCCGCCCACGCGTCCAGGCCCGACGCGGGCGCGGGCGCGGGCGACGACGCGCGAGGACGCTTCGCGCCGACCGCGGGGGGGGGGTCGGTCGGTGCCGCCGGCGGAGCGCATCCGTCCGGCGGGCCCATCGCGCCCCGCGCGAGCGCACGCGCGCAATGCGAGGGGCGAAAGGGACGAGGCGGTGGTGGTGTGGAACACGGACGGTGTCCGATTTCACCAGAGTCCTCAAGCTCCACGCGGGTCGAGAGGCGTTTATTTATCATAGACGGTCGATTTTGAGTCGTTCGCCCCGTCGCTTTCACCAGCAGTTTTCTGTGACTGCTGCACGGGTACTATACCGCTAGCGTGTATTCTTTCGTGCCCGCCCTCGTTCCGCGCCCCGCACTCCCCCCCCCCCC
>MDSW01186406.1_pt1 | contig 12631 bp, 14 predicted proteins | sample 811171 | NCBI WGS metagenome assembly MDSW01 (sample SAMN05326641, study PRJNA326480) | marine metagenome | isolation source: seawater | place: Atlantic Ocean: North West | collected 2012
GGATAAAACCAAACAATATTTCTGCTAAAAATCTTTTACTTAATTTATCTAATCTTCCCATAATTCCAAAATCTATTGGAACAATTTGTCCGCTATTATCAATAAAAATATTACCTTGATGCATATCAGCATGGAAAAATCCATCTCTTACAGCATGTCTTAAAAAGTGTTGAATGATATCAGAAGCCAACTTTTTTGTATCAATTTTTCTATTTATTAATTCTTCATTTTCTCTAATAGATATTCCATCAACCCAGTCAAGTGTCATTACATTTTCACTAGTAAAATTCCAATAAATTTTTGGGACCATAAATCCAACATCATTTTTTGTGTTTTCAGCATACTCATTAGCAGCTGCTGCTTCAAATCTTAAGTCCATCTCTAAATTTGTAATCTCTTTCAATAAGAAAACTACTTCAATAAGTTTTAATCTTTTTGTTTTTTTTTCAATAGATTCAGCAAAAAAAGCCAACAACATCAAAGCATCGATTTCTTCATTAAAAATTTTTTTGATATTTGGCCTAAGTATTTTTATTGCAACATCTTTTAAAACTCCATTATCTTTAATTTGTGCTTTATGTACTTGAGCTATTGATGCTGCCGCAATTGGTTCACTTAAATTAATAATAGAGTTATAAGTTTCATTTCCTAATTCTTTTTTAATCATCTCTTTTGCTTCTGTTAACTGGAACGCCGGAAGTTTGTCTTGAAGAGTTTCTAATTGTTTTGAAAGTTTTTCTCCAATAATATCAGGTCTTGTGGCCAAAAACTGGCCAAGTTTAATAAAAGTCGTACCCATTGATTGTAAAGAATTAGAAAGCCTTTTTTCCTCGTTATCATTTTGATTGAAGTTATTTTTTTTTGTGAATGAAAATCCAACTATTTCAAAAAATATTTTAACTAATAATGGAGGTTTATGAAATTTATTAGCAATTGTTAATGCATCAGATTTGGCTAATTTTCTTGCCAACTTAAATAAAATAAAAATTTTTTTTATCATTATATTTTCCAACCAGAGTGTATAGCAACTATTCCACCAGATAAATTTCTGTATTTGCAATTTGTAAAACTATTTTTATTCATAATATCAATAAGCTCATCCTGATTAACAAAATCTTCAATACTTTTTACTAAATATTCATAAGGTTCTTTATTTCCTACGACAAACTCTCCAATATAGGGAATTAATTTAGAATAGTTTTTATATAAAAATTCCAAGTTAGAGTTTTGTATTTTTGAAAATTCTAAGCATAAATATCTTCCACCCGGTTTTAAAACTCTATAGGCTTCAGCAAGTGACTGGTTTAAATCTTTAGTATTTCTTAAGCCAAAGCTAATAGTATAGTAATCACACGAATTTTCTTTTAATGGTAATTTTTCTGCTGAACCGGTAATCCATTTAATATTTTTATATTTTTTAAGTTTTTCTTTTCCTTTGCTTATCATCGACTCATTTGGATCAATACAATAAATTTCACTATTTTTATTTGTTAGATCTAAATATAATTTACCTAAATCTCCCGTTCCACAAGCAACATCCACAAATGTTTTATTTAATGAAGGGTTCATCCAGCGCATCAGATCTTTCTTCCAAATTCTATGAATTCCCAAAGACATAAAATCATTCATAAGATCATATTTGTTGAAAACCTTATTAAATACATTCTCTACTAGCCCTTTTTTATTTTGGAGATATTGTTGCATAAAAATAATTATTTAAGATTAATATAGTATTAAATGCCAGAATTGCCAGAAGTAGAAATTGTTAGAAAATCCTTACACAAAAATATTAAAGGAAAAATAATAACTAAAGTATTAGTAAAAAACAGAAATTTGAGGTTTAAAGTCCCAAATAACTTTGAAAAAGTTATAACCAAAAAAAAAATTACTAAAATAAATAGATTTTCAAAATATTTAATAATAATTTTTCATGATAATACAGGATGCGTTATCCATCTTGGTATGTCAGGTACAATTCATTTATTAAACAAAAAAAAGATAAAAAATATTACTAATACTAGTTTTTATAACTTACCATACTTACCAAAAAAACATAATCACATTGAAATAAAATTTAATAATTTAAAACTAGTTTATAATGATCCAAGGAGATTTGGTTATTTTTTATATTTTGAAAAACTTAATGATATAAAGAAAAAATTTAGTCATTTTGGACCAGAGCCTTTTTCGAATTTATTTAATATAAATTATATAAAAAATTATTTAAAAAAAAAAAATAAAAATATAAAAAATTTTTTATTAGATCAAAAATTTGTTTCTGGAATTGGAAATATATATGCAAGTGAAATTTTATTTCTTTGTAAAATTAATCCAAAAAAGATGGCAAAAAATTTAACATACAAAGAGTGTTATAAAATAATTCATTACTCAAAATTAGTTTTGAAAAAAGCTATAAAAAAAGGTGGTTCAAGTATTAGAGATTTTATAAATATATCTGGAAATCAGGGATCTTTTCAAAATGATTTTAAAGTTTATCAAAGAGAAAATTTAAATTGTCTTAAACGTGGATGTACAGGTGAGATAAAAAAAATTTTTATATCAAATAGATCAAGTTTTTTTTGTAAAATTTGCCAAAAATAATCAATTATTATATTGACCAGTATAAAATCTCAATATATACAATCGCGCTTATGGCAAACACTAAATCAGCTATTAAACGCATTAGAAGAATATCTAGACAAACATCAGTTAATAAATCTAGAAAAAGTAGATTCAAATCTGCTTTAAAAAAAATTAATCTTTTAATTGAAAAAAAAGATAAAAAACAAGCAATGGCCTATCTTCCAAAGCTTAACTCTGAGTTAATGAAAATTGCTAAGACAGGTGTAGTAAAAAGACAGAATGCATCTAGAAATTTGTCAAGGATAACAAAAAAAATTAATTCACTCTAACAACCTCAAGTAGTTTAAAAATTTAGATTTTTTTTTCTTTTTTCAATTATAAAGATAATTTTTTTTTTTATATCTATATCTAATAAAATCAAAATTTAAAACACAACATATAGAATTATTTTTTTAAAAAAGTAATTTTTAAATTACAATTTCTAACTGTATTTAAAAATTTAAATTAAAAAAAAAGATTCAATTTAAAATTTATACACTTGTAAATTTTATTTTTTTTTCTTTTTTCAAATTATCTTATTGCAATACAACATCACAAGTTTTAAGTGGAATTTCCTAATGAAAAATAATTTACAAAATACCAACAATGTAATTAATAAAAAAATAGACTGGAATTTAGTTCAATCAGAAATGAAAATTAAATTTGGTAATGAAATCTATGAAAGTTGGCTAAAAAAAATAGAATTTATTGATGAATTTAAAAACTATGTTTTAATAAGTGTATCTACAAGATTCATAAGAGATTGGATTACCTCAAGATATCTTGATCAAATTTTACAAATATTAAAGGAATACAAAAAAGAAATAATAAGAATTGAATTTGTTATTAATGACAATAATTTTATAAAAGAAAATTCAGAAAAAAACGAAAATAATAAAAAAAATAATTTAAATAATCATAATGTATCTTTTATTAAAGATTCATTTCTTCAATATAATAGAATAGATCCAAACAAAAATTTTGATAATTTTGTTACAGGATATAGTAACAAATTAGCTTTTGAGGCTTCTAAAAAAGTTTCACAGGACATTGCACACTATAACCCTTTGTACCTATATGGTGGAGTAGGAATGGGCAAAACTCATTTGCTAAATGCAATTGGTTTAAATTTGAAAGATAAAAATAAAATTATGTTTATTTCAGCAGAGAGATTTATGTATCAATTTGTTAAATCTATTAAGTCAAATGAAATGGTAAAATTTAAAGATTACTTTAGAAATACTGATGTTTTGTTGATTGATGATATACAATTTATGAATGGCAAAGAAGCAATGCAGGAAGAATTTTTTCATACATTTAATGCATTAATTGAAAAAGGATCTCAAATCATTATCTCTGCAGATAGACCGCCCAATAAACTTTTAAGAATTCAAGATAGAATTAAGTCTAGATTTTCCGGAGGCTTAGTTGTTGACATTCAAAATACTGATTATGAATTAAGATATAATATTATTAAGTCAAAAGTTGAGGAACTAAAGTTATTTTATTCTAATCAAATTACAATCAATGATGAAATTCAAAAATTCATAAGTACAGAAATTAGAACAAGCATAAGGGAGTTAGTTGGATCATTAAATAGAATTGTATCATTCTCAAGAATTTATAGCAAAGTACCCTCTCTTGCTGAAGTAAGAATAATTTTAAAAGATTTACTAAATTTATCCGAAAATAAAGTTACGATAGACTCTATACAAACAATAGTGTGTAAATTTTTTAAGATAAGTAAAAACGAAATGCTTTCGCCGCGTAGATCTAGATATCTAGTTAGGCCGAGACAAACTGCCATTTATTTAGCAAAAATGTTAACTTCAAAATCTTTACCAGAAATCGGTAGATCATTTTCAAATAGGGATCACACAACAGTTATTCATTCAGTTAAGACTATAGAACAGCTAAGAAAAACTGATAATGAGTTAAACGTAAACATAGATACATTAAAAAATAAAATCTTATATAATCAAGATAATGAAATTTAGCGTAAATCAGCAAGATCTTCAAAAATCTTTAAGCTATTGTCAAGGAGTAATAGAAAAAAGAAGCACTCTTCCAATTTTATCAAATGTCTTATTAGATGTTAGTAATTCAAAATTAACCATAACTGCAACAGATCTTGACTTAATATTTATACATCAAATTTCTAATGTAGAAATTTTAGAAGAAGGAAAAACAACTACCTCCTCTTCAATAATGTACGATATTGTAAGAAAAATTTCTTCTGGAAAAAAAATTAATTTTTCAAATCCAAGCGAAAATAAACTTTTATTAGAGTCTGAAAAATCTTTGTTTAATTTAAATTGTATTAATGCATCAGAATTTCCTCTTACTGATGAAAATTTTAGTGTAAATGAATTTTCAATTGAGTCGAAAAAATTATTAAAGCTATTAAATAAGTGTAAATTTTCAATATCAAACGATGAAACTAGACATTATTTAAGTGGCATTTTTCTCCACCAAAGTCAAACTGATGATAAGTTATTTTTAACTGCCGCTGCCACAGACAGTCACAGAATGTCTATATCAAAAATTAGACTTCAAAATGAAATAGAATTTGAACCTATAATTCTTCCAAAAAAAACAATTTTTCAATTATGTTCAATGCTTGAAGATTATGAAGGAAATGTAAAAGTTTCAAATATAAAATCAAAAATTAAATTTGAATTAAATGATAGTATTTTAATATCAAAATTAATTGATGGAAAGTTTCCTAATTATGTACAAGTAGTTCCAAAAGAAAATAAAAAAAAATTAGAAGTAGATTTAAAATCATTTTTGAATTCTGTTGATAGAGTTGCATCTGTTTCTTTAGATAAAAAAGATGGGGTGAAGTTTAATTTATCAAAAGATAATTTAAATTTATCTGTAAATAATACTAGTAGTGGTGATGGAAAAGAAACTTTAAATGTAAAATTTGATGAAGATCTAGATATAAGTTTTAATTCTAGGTATTTAATGGATGTTGCATCTCAATTAGATGGAGAAATTATTGAAATATATTTAAAAGATTCTGGTTCTCCAGCGCTAATTAGAGATCCGTCTGATTTTGATAGTATTTACGTTATTATGCCAATGAAAGGCTAACCAATTAATTCCAACTCTGAGTATATTGTATTTTCAATTTTTTCAGTAAATTCAGCCGAATCAATTCCAGGATCTATAGGTTTTAGTATTGAAATTGTTATTGTTTTATTTCTTTTTAAAGCGCCTATCTTGGGCCAAACATTTCCTGAATTTATTGCAACAGGCTGACATTTAATACCCAGTTCTTCATAAACTCTACCAACTCCCTTTTTAAAAGGAACTCTTTCTTGAGGCAAGACTCTGGTTGCTTGAGGAAATATGATTATTGGTCTATTTGAATTATTTACTGAACTTTTAATTTTATCAATGAGTCCTAAATTATCTTTGGAAATTTTATTTCTATTAACTGATATTGAGCCAATTTTTTTTAAGTACCATCCAAATATAGGTATTTTTAATAATTCATTCTTTAAAATAAATCTTGGAGAATTAAAAACTGTTTGTAAATAAAATGTTTCAAACATCGATTGATGTGATGAAGCAATAAAAAACTTTTCGTTATTAATTAGATTTTCTTTTCCTTTTAACAAAACTTTTGTAGAAAGAAATAATCTTAGACAAATTATAGACCAATATCCCATAATTTTACCTCCAAACAAAATTATTTTTTGTGGCATTATTAATGTAGGTATAAATAATATTGAAATACAAATTATTCCAAAAAAGAAAAAAAATAAAAATAAAAAATTTCTTATCATTTTAATTAAAAGTTAAATAAGATCTTTTAACTTTTGTCTTTTTTTAATTATAACCATATTTGAGCCCTTTATCAGTATCTCAGGTGGTTTTGGTCTAATATTATAATTTGAGCTTAATGAGTAGCCATATGCGCCTACATCACAAATAATAACTAAGTCTTTCTGATATAATTTTTGAAATTTTTTTAATGTTAAAAACCTATCAGTTGTCTCGCATATTGGACCGACAAATTCATGCTTTTTATTTAAAATAAAACTTCTTTTTATTAAAGGGATTATGCGGTGTTTAGCTCCATACAAGGCAGGTCTCATTAAGTCATTCATTGCCGCATCAAGAATTACAAAATTTTTTGAATGACTCTCTTTGACATGCAAAACTTTTGATAAAAGTATACCCGTATCTCCAATAATCGATCTACCAGGTTCAAAAATTATTTTAGATTTATGAGTTCTTAAAAATTTTTTTATATATTGATTGTATTTTTTATAATCTAACTTTTTTTTGTTATTTTCGTAAGAAATTCCCATTCCACCGCCCAAGTCAATATATTCAAATTTGTATTTAACTTTTTTTATTATTTTATCGATAACACTAAGCATTTTTTGATAGGGTTTATAATCTGTTATTTGGCTTCCAATATGAACGCTTAAACATTTTAATTTTACATATTTAGATTTTTTAAGATAATTAACGATTTCTATAAAACTTTTTTTGTTAACACCAAATTTATTTTCTTTTTTTCCTGTTGAGATTTGTTTTAATGTTTTAGCATCAGTATTTGGATTGAGTCTCAATCCAATATCAACAATTTTTTTTTTTGATTTTGCTAATTTTTCAATTTCTAATACTTCGCTTTTAGACTCTGAATTTATTAATAATATATTTTTATCAATTGCGTATCTTAATTCAGAATAAGTTTTTCCTACACCTGAAAAAACAATTTTTTTGGTGTTCATACCAGCTTTAATTGCAACCATTAATTCACCTTTAGAAACAACATCAGCACCTAAACCTAATTTTTTAATTTCTTTTATTATCTTTAAATTAGAATTAGATTTAACAGCAAAACAAATTAATGGTGAAAATGACCTAAAATTTTTTTTAAAATTATTTATATTTTGTTTTAATTTACTATAAGAATAACAATATGTTGGAGTACCATAAATATTTGCTAGTTTTTTTAAATTAGTTTTTTCTACAAAAAAATTTTTTTTTTATATTCCATTATATTTTCTGGATAATGATTTCACGTTCTGTTTTTTTATATTCCGGATCAGCTTTACGACCACATGAAACCATAATTATTAAACACATTATGATTAAAATTATTTTTTTAAACATTATTATCTTTTTTTATAACTTCTTATCATTTTCTTAATATTACCAAAAGAAGTTCCTCCATAAGAATTTTTTGAATTTATTGAGTGTTTGAGATCAAAAATTTTTAACACATCTTTAGTTAATTTAGACTCAATTTTGTTTAATTCTTCAATTGTTAAATCGGAAAGCTTTTTTTTGTTTTTTTCAGCAAAATTAACTATTTTAGCTGTTTGTAAATAAGCTTTTCTAAAAGGATATTTTAACTCTTTAACCATATAATCTGCTAGATCTGTAGCAGTTAAGTGTCCATTTTCCGCAAGTTCAAGCATTCTTTTTTTATCTACTGAAAAATTTTTTAAAATGTCATTTAAAATTATCAAAGAATTTTTTAGTTGATCAAATGATCTGAAAACCAATTCCTTATCATCTTGCAAGTCTTTAAAATAAGACAAAGGTAGACCTTTAAGTATAGTTAACATTGAAAATAAATTTCCAAAAGCTTCTCCCGTTTTACCTCTTAAATATTCTAATGGATCTGGATTTTTTTTTTGTGGCATTATAGATGAGCCAGTAACAATCTTGTCATTTAATATAATCAATTTATATGCATCAGAATTCCATATAATCATTTCTTCAGCTATTCTTGATATATGAACAGCACAAACAGAGCATGAATATAAAAAATCAATTACAAAATCTCTATCGGACACTGTGTCAATTGAATTTTTTGTAGGTTTATTAAATTTTAACTTTTTTGTAGTATAAAATCTATCGATTTTAAATGATGTCCCAGTTAGTGCTGCTGCTCCTAATGGATTTTCATTAAGACTATCAAAATTATTTTTAAATCTATTTATATCTCTATTAAACATTTCTACGTAGGCCAATAAATAATGTGCAAATGATACAGGCTGTGCATTTTTTAGATGTGTAAAACCTGGCATTATAGTTTCAACATTTTTGTTTGCATTTTTTAAAATATTATTAATTGTAATGTCTAAATTTTTTATTATTTGGTTCGTGCTTTTTTTTAACCATAATTTAAAATCAGTAACAACTTGATCATTTCTAGATCTGGCGGTGTGTATATATCCAGCATCCTCTCCTATTAAATCAAATAATCTTTTTTCTATATTCATATGAATATCTTCAAGTGTTTCATCAAAAGGGAACTTTTTTTTTATTATTTCATTTTTAATTCTATTTAATCCCCATATAATTTTATTTTTTATCTTAAAATTTATAATTTTTTGTTTGAATAACATTTCAACATGTATGGTAGAAGCTTCTATATCTTCGTTAAATAATCTTTTATCAATTAATAATGATCCACCAACTTTTCTAAATAAACTTGATGCACTCTTTTTCATTCTACTGCCCCAAATTGGCTGATTGTTTTTATTTTTTCCCATGATATCTAATTATACATTTTAAAAATGAAATTCAAAAATTTATATTATCTATTAATTATAATTTACTTAATATCATCTAGCTTTGCATATTCAATAGAAGCACCCAATATCAAAAATCTAATAATACATAAAAATAAGAAAAAGATTGAAAATTTAGAATTTATTAACTCCAAAAGCCAAAAAGTAAATTTATCAGATTTTAAATCAAATATTATAATTATTAATTTTTGGGCAACTTGGTGTGCACCTTGTAGAAAAGAAATGCCTTCTCTTGATAAGCTTAGTTTGAATAAAAATTTAAACGAAATTTCTATACTTGCACTAAATATAGGAGGTGAAACATTTGAAAAATCAAAAAAATTTTTTAATGAACTTAAAATAAAAAACTTGGAAATTTATTTTGGTTCTAAAATAGAATTATCAAGTAATTTTAAAATTCGTGGTATTCCAACAACAATATTTATTGATAGAAATGGTTATGAATTTGCAAGAGTTGTAGGTTATATTGATTTTGAAAATAATGAATTTTTAAAATGGTTAAATAATTATCAATGAAATTTTCTTTAAATACAACAATTATAAAACCTGATAATAACGAAACAATTAATCATGCTGTAATTTTGCTACACGGTTATGGAGGTGATGGAAAAGATATAAGTATGCTATCTCTAAATTGGAAAAGATTTTTAAAAAATACAATATTCTTATGTCCCGATGGTCACGAAGTTTGCAATATAAATCCAAACGGATTTCAATGGTTTGATTTAAGCTCAGAAGACCCAAAAAATATCATTGATGAGTCTAAAAAAGCAGAAAACAAATTAAAAAACTATATTGAGGAAATAAAGTTAGAATATAAATTAAAAAATTCTCAAATTTCTATTTCAGGCTTTAGTCAAGGTTGCATGATGTCTATAAATGTAGGTCTTACATCAGATGAAAGCTTTAATTGTATTGTAGGCTTCTCAGGAAAGATTATCGATAAAGAAGATCTTTCAAAAAGAATTAGATCAAAATCAAATATATTTTTATTACATGGTGAATTAGATCCAATAGTGCCACCAAATAATTTATTAGATGCTAAAGATTTTTTTCTAAGACATAAAATAAATATTGAAACCTTAATGATTAAAAATTGTGAGCACCATATACCAATAGAAGCTTCAAGTGCGGCATTAAATTTTATAAAAAAAAATTTAAACAATTAATAAAACTTTCTTATAAAACTTGTATTCTTGATATAATAAATTAGATATTGTAGACTAATTTTATGTTTGAGTTAACCGACAAAATATTATCTTTAGAAAAATGTCCAGCTCTCGTTTTGAATGCGGATTATAGACCGCTAAGCTATTATCCATTGTCTCTTTGGTGTTGGCAGGACTCTATAAAATCTGTTTTTTTAGACAGAGTATCAATTGTGAGTTATTATGATAGAACTATAAGAAGTCCATCTTTCAGCATGAAGCTACCAAGCGTCATTGCACTTAAATCATTTATTAAACCACAATCTAATCCAAACTTTACAAGGTTTAATGTATTTTTGAGAGATAAATTTAGTTGCCAATACTGTGGTAGCAAAAATGAACTAACTTTTGATCACTTATTACCAAGATCAAAAGGAGGAAAAACAGATTGGGATAATGTTGTTACAGCTTGTTCAGCTTGTAATGTAAAAAAAGGAGGAAGACTATTAAAATTTTCAGGAATGACATTAAGTCAATGGCCCTATCAACCTACAACAGAAGATCTTCATAAAAATGGCAAAAACTTTCCACCAAATTTTTTACATAAAAGCTGGATGGATTATTTGTATTGGGATGTAGAACTAGAACCTTAATTAAATTTTCTCAGATATATTAATTGCTAATTTTGATCCAGTTTTTATTATTTTGTCTAACACAGAGTAAAAACCATCTTTAGTTGCACCCTTATCGTAAGCTATATTTTTATGATGTAATTCATCAGATCTAAATTTAGTTATTTTTTCTTTTAAGTACTTTTCATCTGATCCTAATTGATTAATTTGACTTTGATAATGTTCATCAATAACTTCTTCTACCGAAGCAGTACATAACATAGCAGCTTTTCTTCCTAAAATTGTTGATCCAAAGCCTAAACCCACACCTAGCAAATCCCATAATGGTAGAAATTTTGTAGGTTCAATATTTCTTTTTTTAATTTCTTTTTCAAAAAATTCACAATGCTCTTTTTCGTGTATCTGCATTTCTTCTATAGTTTTTTGTAGATTTGGATCTTTACATAAAGTTTTAAGAGCTAATAATTGACCTTCATAAATTTTTATTGCTCCTCTTTCACCAGCGTGATCAACTCTTATAAATTCTTCTAATTTTTTAGGGTTAGTTTTTTTCATATACAAGAATTCTTATAGAATAAATTATAAGCAGTATAGTTAAAAAAAAATTCATTCCAGCCATAGAAATCCCAAATAATCTGAAATCAACTTCTTTACAGCTAATAGTATTATTATTTAATGATTTCAACAATTCTAATTTATTTGTAATACCAAGGGAATTATTTGAACATCCAGAAAACTCCTCAAAAATGTTGTTTTCAATTCCAAAATGGTATCCTGAAATAATTAAATTTAAAGAAAAAATAACAATAATTAAAATTAAAATATTATCATTTCTAAAATAATTAAAACCAATGAAACTTATAAATACGGCAATTAAAAAAGGTACTCTTTGATAAAGACAAAGTTTACAAGGTTTATACTGCAATACATGTTCAACATACAATGCAAAAAATATTGATAATAATGAATAAATTAAAATGAAAACATAAAAGTTTTTTCTATTTAAAAATATTTTCATTATTAATTAACAAAATTTAATAAGAATTTATAAATAAAATAAGCAAATAAAATTAGTATTATAGATATAATTATTGATACCTTTAATAATTTTTTTTCTATTAATTTTTTCATTGTTGGTCCAAAATTAGAAATCAGGAAAGCTACTATGAAAAATCTTGATCCTCTAGTAATTAAGGAGATAATTATAAAGTAAAATAAATTGAAATTTATAAACCCACTTGTAATGGTTAATAGTTTAAAAGGAACTGGTGAAAATCCAGCGATAGCTAATAAGGTGATCCAGGCAATCACACCTCCCTCAGAAGACATTTTATCTTTTAGAAATGAAGTATTATCTACTCCATAAAGTTCGAAAATTTTGACTCCTATTTCATTAAAAAAAACATAACCAATAAAATATCCTAAGCAGGCACCGATAACAGATCCAGTTGTAGCAATTAATGCTATTCTAATCCAATCATTCTTTTTTGCAATTGTCATTGGAATTATTAAGACATCGGGAGGTATTGGAAAAATAAAACTTTCAATAAAAGAAATAAATCCTAAAAAAGAAATCGATTTTTTGCTAGAAGCAATTTCTAAGGATTTATCATAAAGCTTTCTAAGCATATTTTCTTTTAATATAATTATACTTCTTATA
>MDSW01032673.1_pt1 | contig 12630 bp, 10 predicted proteins | sample 811171 | NCBI WGS metagenome assembly MDSW01 (sample SAMN05326641, study PRJNA326480) | marine metagenome | isolation source: seawater | place: Atlantic Ocean: North West | collected 2012
AGTCCGATGGCGGCCGTGCTGATGACTGATGCTTCCGCGGCCGGATGCGAGAGTTCGCCACGCCAAAGTGCGGCGATGCGTTCTGGCGCAAGGTTATCTTCGTGCCATATAAACGGCTCACCTGTGAGCACAGCGGGCCAGTCCTCAAAGCCATTAATGCCATTAATGAGCGTTGCGACCCGGACGCTTTTATAGGGGTTGCGTTGCGCTTCGCCGCCGAGACCCTTGAACACGGCGGCGTTTTTCTGACCTAGCAGGCCGAGCGTCTCTTGGTGCAACGACCGGTACGGCGCGTGGACAACGCCGACCATAACATTGGCGGCACCAAGCGGATTGATGGCGCGCACGAATGTATTGGCGATGGAGCGGACACCAAGGAGCGGTATTAGATGAAATAGGCGCTCCACCTCGGGCGTCATATCTTCCAAGCCGATATAAACAAAATTTTCGGAGATCAGCCTTGCCGCCGCCTGATCAAGAGACGTGGCGGGAGCGATGCCGAGTGTCTGCAGTGCCGGGCGGGTCGGTGCACAGTGCACATGTTCGCCGTCGATACCGTGCATCAGCACTTTGATACCCCGCTCGGCGAGTAACAATGCCGACAGGATAAACCAAGGTTGCTGCCTGTGTTTGTCGGCGTAGCTCGGCCAGTCGATGTCCGGAACTACGGTACTTGATATTGCCGAGTGTCTTTTCAATTGAGCGCGAACAGCGTCGACAAAGCCCGTCATCTCTTGGGCGGTCTCTCCGCGTTGGCGCAGGGTAAGCAGGAACCCGCCGAGTTGAACCGGCTCTACCTCTTCGTTGAGCACCAGCCGCATAGCCTCAGCTGCTTCGTTACGGGTCAGCGGCCTGGACAATGTCGGTCCACGACCGATGATGCGTGTGAACTCTGCAAACTCATTCATGGCGGCAATCCTCGAAATTCTCGACGAGATTGCTACCTGTCGGCGCTGATCGCCTTGACATAGGTTAAGTTCGATAGCGTCAGGCGTGGTCCCCCAACGATTCGTTATGCGACGCTATCACTTTGTCCTGATAGCACTTGTTCGGATCGTCATTGAGCAATGGCGGCGACACTACAACACGAAGAGGCCTCATTCAGCTCTTGGGTATAGGCCACCAGCACCGGAAAGCATCATCCCCATGGAAGAAAAACGGATGATGCACTAACATTCAAATCGGACCAGTCAGTGGGGGCAGGTCACAAAAACCGCCAGTGGTTATTTCTCCGTCACAAACAGGGCTACCGTATGCAATAATCTTTGCTGATCGATAGGTTTTGTCATGTAACGATCACATCCGGCCATATGCGCGTCTTCTGCACCCTCAGATGCCTGGGATGCTGTTAACGCGATTATTGGAATGTTTTTTGTTTTCGGATGAGTCTTTATGATCGGCGCTACTTCCACCCCCGTCATCTTAGGCAGAACCATATCCAGCAGAATTAAGTCAGGTTGTTCTGTTCGCGCCAATTCAATAGCAACGTCTCCGTCATCCGCCTCAATTACATCATATCCATTGTGTTCAAGGATGTGTCGGATGACGTTTCTGAGAATTTCGTCGTCATCAACCACCAGAATCTTCACCATTTATTGGAGCCTTTCCATATCAATGCCACGCCGCCCGACCTAATAGGCTTCTGTGCTGTGCGCTACTACTCCAATGGTGGGAAGTTGGAATACAAACTGCTTGCGCTTTGCTCTTTTGGTATATCTTCATCAAAGCACGTGCCGGTGCTCAATATTTGGTCGGTCCGTTGCTGACTCCCGAAAGGGACTCGCAGGATTTTATAAATGCGGTCTGATGACTTTCCTAGACCAGTACGGATTCTGAAAACAGGCGCGCCACTCACCGCAACCTCGTAATATTCCGCAAAGGCCTTGATAGCAGCTTCAGCAGGCTCGATGCTTGAGACTGATTCTCCCGTATAGTCCTTGCCGTGAATTCGGATGCGCCCTGTACCCCAAAACCGAATCACGAAGTCTTTCGGAAATTGACGAACGTCTACGACGGCGCACCACGGGATGATATGGCTTGGTACTTCCTGCCAGTCCCAGGATTGCCACTTTGGAAGTTGCTGACCATCGCACAACTTTTTCCAGTAATTAAATATAAAGGCAAGATCCGGCCCTAGCTTTTCTGCGGACGGTTCTTCAATTTTTTCGATGTGGTTTTCTAATGGTGTTGCGAGTTCCATCGCGATCATTCCTATCTTCATATGAAGAGATCATTTCAAAAGCGGCTCTCCTCGTCAAAATTTGACCGTACGGCATTCAAACTTTGCAGCAAGACGCAAATGCGGCTGAAATGCGATCAAGTCGCTGCATCTAAATTTTACCACTGCTCAATCTGTCCATGAGTGACTGACCAGAAGGCACGTTGTCTGGGATGGTCGCGGGTTTCAGATAACCTACGTCAATTCCTGGGAAAGCATCTTCAGTGGGTATTGGTTTGCCAAAGTACCAACCTTGGCCAAGCTCGATGCCGCATGTAGAAAGGAATTCGGCGAGCCCCTGGTCTTCAACCATCTCCGCAATAGTCTCTACTTGAATCTCCCGGCAGAGCGTCGCCATCGACGCCAGAAATGCTTTGCCTTTTTTAGTGGCCACTGCGCGCTTCACGACGGGCCCGTCGAACTTAACAGTATCTACATCAAAAGAGTTGAGGTAATCGAAGCTCGCGGCCCCTGCGCCAAAGTCGTCCAGGGCAACTTTGAAGCCTTTTCTTCTGAAGCGCTGGATCGCTGAGTTCACGCCTTCCAAGTCTTTGATTTCCGCCGATTCAGTGATTTCAAGACTCAGATGTGATTCATAATCGAACTTACTCGATAATAGCTTATCCAGACCGTCGCAGAAATTTGGATCGCTTATCGAATGTCCTGATACATTGACCGCAATCGGCGTGAACGGTCCCGTTTGTTTGGCGGCATCGATAGTTCGAAGGGTTCTCTCGGCTACGGCAAGATCAAACCCGGAAATAACTCCGACTTCCTCGGCGAGGGTAATCAGCTGGAAAGGCGACTCTCCCGCGCTCTCGTGAAAGCGTGTCAGAGCCTCATAATGATGGAAATGACCATCGCTTAAGGAAGCGATTGGCATGTACACAAGATCAAAACTACCAGCCGCGCAGATCTTTTTGAATCGCTCTATGTCTTTAACATTTTGTGCAACCTTGTTTTGCAGCAAGGTATTCAGATCACCATCAGGCAATTCGCCGTCGTTTCTGGTAAATTCCTGCAATGAATAAAGCATTGCCTTGGCGAGTTGTTTGTCATCCATGCCATGAGCATCGGCATCCATCGTTGCGATCTTTGGAACCAATGACGTGGCAGTTGGTGCAGCTTTACTCAGGGCATTCGATATCTTTTCACTAAGTCCGGATGCATCGACATCTTCACCGTGAACGATCGAAAAATTCTCATCATCGATCCTGCCTGCCGTATCGCCCCCAAGCGACTCATGACTTAACGTCTCACCAATCGCCTTGAGGACATTGGCCTCCTCAGCACTACCAGGAACAATCCCGGCACCATTCAAATCCCCAATGTTGATCATGCTGACTTTGGGCTTGCCGCCGGCGGCGGTGTATGCCCGAACCCGCTGTGTTGCAGCATCGACAAAAGCGTCGTTGTTCAGTATGCCGGTTTCAGGATCAAGATTATCCGGGTCACGACCAATGGGGATCGTCTGCTTGGGAGATACTTTAATAGCCAGGAAATAGTCGTTGTCGAAGTCAGGGACGCGGTATCCTGAGATCGCTATTTCCGGATTGGCGCCAGAGGGTGTTTGGCCTCGGACGATTAAATCGTCGATACGTGCATCCCGGTGGTTAATCAACAACATATCCCGGACGATGTCTCTGTCATCCGGATGTATAATTTCCAGAATATTCAGCCCGGTCAGATCAGATTCATTAATACCAAACAAAGCATGCGCTGGCCCATTGCAGAATTTAACTTTCAAATCCTGGGAGACCTGGAAAAGAATGTCCGCACGACAGAACGCAAGGGCGACAAAGCGCCCCAGATTCATCATCTGAGTTGACTTAATGTTTTCCACCCATTCCCCAGCACTCAAAGAGCAATTTTTTTTTATTATAAATCGTACATCTAAAAGTAGTGTCGAAGCTACAAACGTTAGGTTGGGCGCTGGACGTTTTTAAACGTCCAAGACCCACTTATTGGGCCTAGCGATTGGTCTGAAATTCGAGAACCGAGGAGAAGCGTTCTCTGGAAAATACGGGAGAGGGTATTGTCACGTTAACTGCGTCGGAAAAACCTCATGAAGACCAGTTCAGGCTGGTTAAGTTGCAATCGCTGCCAACCACGAACCCAAGGCATCAGATCGAAACCGCTTCATTGTCGATCTACAGATGAGATGCCGTTGAATATTGAAGTGGTTGTAGAAGATGGAGAAAATTGAGAGAAATCGTTGCGCTGACTTGGCAGATTTGAAGCGCTGCTGCTTCCGCTCTCGACGCCGGGTTGGTTGGTGCGAATTTTCCGCTCTGTTGTTCAACCTCTTGCCCTTTAAATGGCTTGCGCTTGGCACAATCGCCCGAACGGCAGCACCGGTAGGCCTCCACTTGTCAGTTACAATGACCTTTGGAAAGGCAATTGCCCGTTTGATCGCTCTACGAAGGAACTTGATCGTCGCGCGCTGGTCCCGCTTGGATTGCAAAAGAATATCCAGCACCTCGCCCTCATCATCGACGGCACGCCAGAGATACATCTGTTTGCCCCTGATTTTCAGAAAGACCTCGTCGATGTGCCAGGTTGAACTCGGCTTAGGGCGAGTCGTCCGAAGTCGTTTCGCGTACTGGCTTCCAAACTTCTCAACCCATCGACGGATCGTCTCGTAAGAGACGTCGATACCACGTTCCGCCAATATGTCCTCGACATCGCGATAGCTGAGTGAAAATCGAAAATAGAGCCAGACAGCGTGCTGAATAATGACTGGCGGAAAGCGGTGACGGCTGTAAGAGATGGGTTTCATCTCGTCAGCCTAGCACAGGCTTTGCGTCGAAAGTTAACGTGACAATGCCGTCAGCTGTTTCCGCCTCCGTAAATTCTCGCTTTCTCGTCCAGGCTCTTCTTGAACATTTCGACGAACAGACGTGCAGCCTTCGTCAGCGGCCGATAACGCGGATATATGAGCCTTGGCCGGATCGGGATCACTGGGCTCAACGGTCGTGAAATCACTTGGGGTGGGCGTTCGCTGTAAAGTAGGTACGGTTCGACGATGGCGATGCCGGCACCGCTTTCGACCATCGAGCAAATCGTCGTCGACGCGCCAGCTTCGATCGCCGGCACGTAGTCTAGCCCGGCGTCGGTGAAGATCTTGCGGATCCGGGTGCCGAAAGGTGAATCGAGGAAGTACGAAACCATTGGATACGTGGCGAGTTCCGCAAGCGACACCCGCGATTTTTCGGCGAGCGGGTGGCCGAGCGGCATGATGCAGACGGACTCGCAGTAAAACAGATCTTCCGATTTGTTGGTCGGCACATCGGTCGAATCCCCAAGCAGACCGATGTCTACGTGTCCTTCCGCAACCTGATCGGCGATCCTCAGCGACGGCAACACCTGCACTGAGATCTTAACGTTGGGGAGTTCGTTGCGGAAATCACGGACGATATCGGGCAGGAATATGTTGGCCAGTGTCGGCAGCGCGGCGATGGAAATCTTACCCGAGGTCGCGTCGCGCATGTCTGCGGCGACCCGGTCGAAGGCCTCGACGGCGCCGAACACTTTCTCAAGCTCAGGAATCAGAGAAATGGCTTCCGGTGTTGGATAGAGCCTGCCTTTGATCCGTTCGAACAACTGAAACCCGAGCTCATCCTCGGCCTGGCGCAAGACTTTGCTGACGCCAGGCTGCGAGATGTTGAGCTTGCCGGCAACCTCGGTCGCAGTGTCGCTGCTCATGAGTTCGCGGATCACGGCCAGTTGCCGAAGGGACAGACGCACAATTTATCCTATAACCAAAAGTTAGGTTAATATTTCAAAGTAATATTTCAGTTTTGTCAAAATCTCTGAGAGCCTTTGTCTCAGAAGTCATGGCCAATCGGAAGTGACGCCCCGCCAACGAGAACAATCGCGTCCCATGGCCAAACAGCAAAGGAGGCTTGAGGATGTTCTGGACCCACAGAATTACGAAAAGTATCGCTGCCGCCGCGATAGTAAGCGCATGCTGGACGACGGCACCGGTGCAAGCCGAAACGCTCAAATTCGCCGCCAGCGGCGATGCGGCGTCGCTCGACCCGTATGCGTACTACACGACCTTCACCAGCGGGTTCCTGCAAAACGTCTACGAACCACTGGTGCGTTATAATAAAGAACTTAAGTTCGAACCGGCGCTCGCCACGTCTTGGGAGCGTACGTCGCCGACCACGTGGCGGTTCAAGCTGCGCGAAGGGGTGAAGTTCCATAACGGCAATCCATTCACCGCCGATGACGTCGTCGCGTCACTCAACCGGGCGCGGGCGGAAAGCTCGCCGTTCATTGTCGCGACATCGGCTATCAAGGACGTTGAAAAGATCGACGATCATACCGTCGACATTCACCTGGACGGGCCGTATCCCGTGATCCTCAATGATCTCGCCGGGGTGGTCATTCTTGATAAGGAATGGATGGAAGCCAACGACACGCTCCGCCCGGTGAACCCGAGCAAAGGTGAAGAAAGCTATGCGACCACCAATGCCAACGGGACCGGCCCGTTTAAAATCGAAAGCCGTCGCCCGGATGCGGAAACGGTGTTCGTCAAGAATCCGGATTGGTGGGACAAGCCCGAACACAACCTCGACAAGGTGATCTTCACGCCGATCAAGTCGGCGGCGACCCGGATTGCGGCGCTACTGTCGGGCGAGGTCGATCTGATCATGGAAGCGCCGCTGCAGGATCTGGCGCGGATCGAAAGCGCGTCTGGGCTTCAGGTGCTCAAGGGCAAGGACCTGCGCGTCATGTTCTTCGGTCTTAACCAGGGTGCGGCCGAGCTCAATTCCAGCTCGGTCAAGGGTAAGAACCCGCTCAGCGACGTGAAAGTCCGCAAGGCGCTGTTCCAGTCGATCGATATTGACACTCTAAACAAAAAAGTCATGCGCGGGCTGGCGACGCCGACAGGCATACTCGTGGCGAAGGAGATCCAGGGATACGATCCCGAGCTTGCGCCACGTGCCGCTCCCTATGACCCCGATGCCGCCAAGCAGCTGCTAGCGGAGGCTGGCTATCCGGACGGTTTTGATGTCGGGTTGGACTGTCCGAACGATCGCTATGTGAACCCGGATCAGGTCTGTCAGGCCGTCGCGGCGATGTTCGCCAAGATCGGCGTGAAAGCGAACTACACATCATCCACCAAGAGCATCTATTACAAGAAGATGCTGTCGGGCGGGACGGATATCTATCTGTTCGGCTGGGCGTCGACGCCGCAGCTCGACGCCTATGCGCTTCTCAACTCGGTCTTCCACAGCAAGGACGGCAAGAAGCGGGGAAAATGGAATCCGGGTGGTTACCACAACCCGCGCGTCGATGATCTGGTCGAAAATATCCAGGTCGAAATCGACATGAAGAAGCGCCAAGACATGATCTCGGAAGCGTTCAAGCTGCAGAAAGAAGACTACGGGACGCTGGCGTTGTACCGTCAGCCCCTGACGTGGGCAGCGAAGAGCAGTGTCGATGCGTTACAACTCGCCGATAACAAGATCCGGCTTTGGTGGGTCTCGAAGAAGTAACCCGCGAAAGACCCTGAGGGGGAAGCGCACCCGTTTAAGCGCTTCCCCATTTTTTTGCTCGACTGAAACGGAGTTAAGATGGTCGCGAAGAATATCGTCGTGGCAAGCGTCAGCCATGAGACAAACACCTTCTCTCCCGTGGCAACGCCGCTTAACGCCTTTGGCAACGGTAAAGGCCCTCTCAAGGAGGGTGCCGCGTACGAAGCGTTTCGGGGCACCGGTACCGCAACCGGGGGCTTGATCGAACTCGCGGAAAGCATCGGCGCAAAGGTCCATGTGCCGGTAGTGGCCCGTTGTCTTCCCAGCACCTCCGTCGACGACGACGCCTACCAGCAGATTACCAAGGATGTCTGCGAAGGGGTGGCGAGATCGGTCGCAGCCGGGAAATGTGATGCGCTTTTTCTGGAACTGCACGGTGCCATGGTGACACAGTCACTGGAAGATGGCGACGGGCCCTTGCTGCAACGCTTACGGAATATGTTCCCGGACCTGCCGATCGCGCTCAGTCTCGACTTCCATGCGAACGTTACTGGCGAAATGGTCTCTTCACCCACCTCGGTGGTGGCCTACAAGACATTCCCTCACCTGGACATGAAAGAGACCGGGGTGAAGACCGGCCGGATCACGCTCGACGCCATGGCGGGGAAGATTAATCCGTACCGGATCTGGGGAAACATTCCGCTCCTCGTCCACCTTCAGCAAATGAACACCTCGGCGGCGCCGTTGAAGGACTTGTTCGAGTCCGTCCGCGCGGCAGAAGAAGAGCCTGGTGTCCTGGCGGTCAGTGTTCTGGCGGGCTTCCCGCTCGCAGATACCCGCGAAGCCGGGTTGAGTTGTATCGTCATGACCGATGGCGACGAAGCGCTCGGTAAACGGATACGCGACCGCATCCTCGCTGAAGCCTGGGAGAACCGAGACGCGTATACGATGACACCGGAACCGTTGTCGGTTTCGGTCGCTCATGCCAAATCTCTCGAAGGTGGGCCGTGGTTACTCTTGGACGTCGCGGATACCTGCAACTCCGGGGGAACGCTCGATTCTGTTTCCCTGCTGCGCGAGATCCTCGATCAGGGGATGAGCGATGTTGCCGCCGCGCCGTTGTGCGACCCGGTTGCGGTGCAGGAGATGCTTGCGGCCGGCGTCGGATCGGAGATTGAGATCGAACTCGGTGAGAAAGTACCGACGCCGTCCATTGCCGGCGAAAAGGCGCCGTTGCGTCTGAAGGGGCGTGTGGCGGCAACGCACGACGGCGATATCACAGTGCAGGGGCCGGTCTTCACCGGCACTAAACTGAACTTGGGTGCGACGGTCCTGTTCGAAACGGATCAGCTGCAGATTGTGGTGACAACGAACCGGGCCGAACCTTACGATCCCGGTATATTTAAATGCGTGGGCGTGAACCCGGAACAAAAACGATATATCGTCCTCAAGTCGAGAATGCAGTGCAAACCCGCGTTTCTGCCGTTCAGCAAGGGGTATGTGGATTGCAATGGCATCGGCGTAACGACATCCGATTATACGGCGTTCGATTACAAGCGGCTGCGCCGGCCGATATATCCGTTCGATGCGGATGCGACGTGGGAGCCGGGAACATCCTGATGCCCAGTTGGAACACCGGAGACGGGAAATAACATGACCGGCTTCTTAGGGCTTATTGTTCACCGCGCACTTCAGGGCGTGCTCGTCATGCTCGTGGTCGCACTGATCGCGTTCTCCCTATTCAACTACGTGGGCGACCCGATCAACAATATGGTCGGCGAGGAAGTCGGCGAAGCCTATCGCGAAGAACTTCGTGAAAGCCTCGGTCTGAACGATCATCCGGTTGTGCAGTTCGGACGTTTTGTCGGCCGTGCGGCGCAAGGCGAATTCGGCGTCTCGTACAGAAATGCCATTCCGGTGTCCGCGCTGATCGCCGAACGCTTGCCGGCGACGCTGGAATTGGTGGCCGTGGCCGCCGTTATCGCGCTGTTTCTGGGTATTCCGGCGGGCGTGTTTTCGGCCCTTTACCGGGAGCGCATGTCGGCGCAGATCGTGCAGCTCATGTCGTTGATCGGTATATCCTTGCCCACGTTCGTGACAGGTATTCTGCTGATCTTTGTGTTCTCGATCTGGCTCAATATCCTGCCGTCGTTCGGTAGGGGAGAGGTCGTCGAGATCGGTTGGTGGACGACCGGCTTTCTGACGACAAGCGGTCTTCAGGCGTTGGTGCTGCCAGGGGTAACGCTGGCGTTGTTTCAGCTGACGCTGATCATGCGTCTGGTACGCTCGGAAATGTTGGAGGTATTGCGGACCGACTTCATACGCTTCGCACGTGCGCGGGGATTGACGGACAGGGCGGTTTACTTCCGCCACGCTATCAAAAACACGCTGGTGCCGGTGATCACAATTACCGGTCTGCAGATCGGCTCGTTGATTGCGTTCGCGATCATCACTGAGACGGTGTTCCAGTGGCCGGGGATGGGGCTTTTGTTTATACAAGCGGTTCAATTCGTCGATATACCCGTCATGTCGGCGTATCTGGTTTTGATCGCGTTGTTCTTCGTTGTGATCAATCTGATCGTCGATCTTTTGTATCACGTGGTCGACCCGCGCCTGGCCGATACCGTCTCGTCGTCGAAGAGTGGGGGCGTCGCATGAGCACGGGCATCGACGGCGAGGCCGCCGTATCCGCGCCGGGCGCGTTAAGAAAATTCTGGGACAGCGACCTGGTGTGGAGTTTCAGAAACACACCCTACGCGGTGGTGTCCCTGACAATGGTGATGGTGGTGTTCGCAGTGGCCCTTCTGGCCAACTGGACCGCACCTCACAGTCCGTTCGATCTGGCGTCGTTCAACCTTCTGGACAGCGAACTTCCGCCGATGTGGCTGGCCGACGGCAACGCCAAGTTTCCATTGGGCACTGACACGCAGGGCAGGGACATTCTGTCGCTTATGATCTACGGTGCGCGGTTGTCGCTTTTCGTCGGGTTCGCCTCGGTCTGTTTCGCCCTCGTCGTCGGCGTCAGCCTGGGGTTGCTCAGTGGTTATGCCGGCGGCTGGGTAGACGCGGTGATCATGCGGACGGCGGATGTGAAGCTCAGCTTTCCGGCCATTCTGGTGGCACTATTGATTAGCGGGGTGGCGCGCGGCTTCCTGCCCCCCGAATACCATGGCAGCATCGCGATCCCGGTGCTCGTCTTTTCGATCGGGATGTCGGGCTGGGTCCACTACGCCCGAACCGTCCGCGGCGTGGTCATGGTGGAACGCAAGAAGGAGTATGTGCAGGCGGCACACATCGTCGGGCGTAACGGCTTCCAGGTGGCCGTGCTGCATGTCCTGCCCAATACCATGAGTCCGGTGACCGTTATTGCCACCATAAACCTGGCGACGGCGATCCTCCTCGAATCTACACTGTCGTTCCTAGGGGTCGGCGTGCCGCCGACGGAACCGTCGCTGGGGACCCTGATCAAGGTCGGCAGCGAGTATATGTTCTCGGGTATCTGGTGGATGACCGTGTTCCCGTCGATCCTTTTGGTGGTGCTGGTCCTCGCGGTCAATCTATTCGGTGACTGGCTCAGGGATGCCCTGAATCCGAGGTTGAAATGAGCAGTCCGACAGCCCCCGCCGACAAGCTTCTGGATGTCCGCGGCCTGCATGTCGCCGTCGACGTCCGCGATCAGCGCCTAGCCATCATCAAGGGGGTCAGCCTCGCCCTCGATAAGGGGGAGACATTGGGGATCGTCGGAGAGTCGGGCGCCGGAAAATCCGTGTTCGGCAGCGCCGTCGCCGGCCTGCTGGAGCGGCCGATCAGCAAGACAGGGGGGGAGGTGTATCTGCATGGAAACCGCGTCGATAATCTGACCGGCGAAAAGATGCGACGCCTCAGGGGCGCTGAAATCGGCATGGTGTTCCAGGATCCCTTAACCAGTCTCGACCCCCTGTTCACGGTGGGCGATCAGTTGGTGGAGACGATCCGCACCCATAAGAACCTCTCCCGAAAAGACGCCCGTGCACGGGCGCTGGAGCTCTTGAAAGAGACCGGTATTCCCGCGGCCGAAAGGCGCATCGACGATTATCCGCACCAGTTCTCGGGCGGCATGCGCCAGCGCGTCGTCCTCGCCCTCGCGCTTTGCGCTGATCCCAAGCTGGTCATCGCGGACGAACCGACGACGGCGTTGGATGTGTCCGTGCAGGCGCAGATCATCCGATTGCTGGGGCGGCTCTGCCGGGAGCATGGAACGTCTGTCATACTCATCACGCATGACATGGGGGTAATCGCCGAGGCCTGTGACAATGTCGCCGTGATGTATTCCGGGCGGGTCGTCGAATACGGGCCGACCCGGGACATCATCCGCAATCCGCGCCACCCCTATACGCGCGGGTTGATGGCGTCGATCCCGCCCTTGGACGCACGCCCGGACCGCTTGCAGCAGATCGACGGTGCGATGCCGCGGGTCGGGATCGATATCGCCGGGTGCGCATTTCGGGCGCGCTGCCCGGTTGCGATGGACAGGTGCGCGGACGACATTCCTGAACTTATCGGTGACGTGTCACGTGCGAGCGCGTGTTGGCTGGAAGAGGAAAACGCATGACCGCCGACGGCACTCCGCTACTCGAACTCCGCAACGTCGCCCGTTACTTTGACGTGTCGCCCCCTTGGTACAAAAGGTTGGGAGAGTCGGGTAAGAACCACTTGCTACGCGCGGTCGATGGCGTCGATCTCGCGATCCCTCAAGGCAAGACGTTCAGTCTCGTCGGGGAATCAGGATGCGGGAAGTCAACGCTGGCGCGGGTCGCGGTAGGTCTCTACCCGGCGTCGGCGGGTGAGATCTATTTCGATGGCCAGAAAATCTCCCAACAATCTGGCGACTTCGCTGCGTCCACTGTCCGCAGCCGCATTCAGATGGTGTTTCAGGACCCTTACGCC
>MDSW01051101.1_pt1 | contig 12628 bp, 7 predicted proteins | sample 811171 | NCBI WGS metagenome assembly MDSW01 (sample SAMN05326641, study PRJNA326480) | marine metagenome | isolation source: seawater | place: Atlantic Ocean: North West | collected 2012
ATGGAAGAATCCGAAAGTGGTGCGTCACACTACGACAAGGTGTATGACGCCGACCGACCTGAGTTGTTCTTTAAGGCGACTCCATCACGGGTTGCCGGCCCCGGCGAACCAGTGCGGGTCCGTCGCGACAGTAACTGGTCGGTTCCCGAACCGGAGTTCACGCTGGTCATTAATCCCAACGGAAAGATTGTGGGTTATACGATCGGCAACGACATGTCTGCTCGCGACATCGAAGGCGAAAATCCGCTGTACCTCCCGCAGGCCAAGTTCTATCGGCAGTGTGCCGGAGTGGGTCCCTGCGTATTGCTGGCCGATGGTGAACTCGATCTTGCAGGAACGCAGATTGAACTTGTCATCGAGAGAGGTGGATCTGAGGCGTTCCGCGGCACCACCGATTTGAGCCAGCTGCATCGAACCCTCGAAGATCTGGCAGACTGGCTGTTTCGTGAAAGTGAGTTTCCTCAGGGCGCTCTCCTGATGACCGGAACCGGAATCGTTCCGGACGATGACTTTACACTGGAGAACGGTGATTCCGTGTCCATCACGGTGGCTGGAATCGGCACTCTGACCAACCCGGTCGTGAAAGGTGTCTGAGCGTTCGCTCCCGACGGGTGTCAGGTTTCAGGGAGTGGTCTGGGACTTTGACGGCACTCTCGCCGACACACTTCCGGTTGCGCTCGAAGTTTATAATGAACTTGCAGCTGAGCGGGGTTTCGTCCCGATCGACGATCCGCATGCTGTGCGGAACCTGACTATTTCGCAGTTCATGAAGCAACACCATGTGCCCGCCCATCGCCTGCCACTGACATTCGTGAGGTTTCTGCGCGAAATTCATCGGCGAGGTGATCGAATTGGTTTGCACCCTGGAATCTTTGAAACAGTGAAACGCCTGGCTGAAACCGGAATCGTCCAGGCAGTTGTTTCGTCAAACCGAACAAAGAACATTGAGATCGTCCTTGAACGAAATCAGGTCCTGAACTGCTTCCAGGTGATCACTGGAACATCGCGACTGTTTGGTAAGGAACGCAGAATCACATCTGCTCTGAAACAACTCAATATCCCCAATGATCGGGCCGTCTACGTGGGCGACGAAATCCGTGATATTGAGGCCGCACGAGCGGCTGAGACGGCTGTCGCCGCTGTGACATGGGGCATGAATTCGGAGGAAGCTCTGGTCGAGAATTCCCCCGATATTGTGGTCAGTGAGGCGGACCAACTTCTGACATTCATCCTCAACAGTGTCGCGGACTCAGAAGAGGATACCTGTACATGAAAATGGGGTAGGTCTAGAATAGATTTGTGGTCGTAAGATCTGACCAGATGCTGATTCAAAGAGGGAGCACAATGCTGTTTCGAATCCTGCCACTTACTGTCTGTGTTGTACTTGTTGGGTGTGCTGACAACCTCGCCCCTGATACTGCAGCACGCAAGCCATCAGTTGATGACATTGCCAGCTCGAACCCAATCGAAGCTGCAGCTGAGACAGAGACATCAGCTGAGTCCGAGGACCCCGAAACCAGTACGGGGCAGAACGATCAGACCGAGCCAGATTCCGACGCTGAGGCGTCTCCGAAGAAAGTGAAACCCGTGAAGTTCAATTCTCTCAGCGAATTCGAAGAATGGGTCATCCTGCGAAAGGGCACTGAACGGGCCTTCGTGGGAGAGTACACCGACACAGAAGACGCTGGCACGTACATCTGTCGTCGCTGCAACGCTCCGCTCTACAAGTCCGATCACAAGTTCCACAGTAACTGTGGCTGGCCGGCGTTTGACGACGAGATCAAAGGCGCTGTGGAACGCAAAGTGGATGCAGACGGCTACAGAGTTGAGATTCTCTGCAAGAACTGCGGCGGACACCTTGGACATGTCTTTGAAGGCGAGCAGTTCACAGACAAGAACGTTCGTCACTGCGTGAACTCAGTCTCGATGAAGCTCGTCCGCAAAGGAGAGAAGCTCCCCGAGGTGATTCTGGCAAAGGATGTGAAAGCATCCGAAGAAGCTGCGAGAAAAGCGGCTGAAGCTGGGGCGGACACTGCTGTCGACGAAACAAGCGACACCATCACCAAAGATCTGCCTCCGGAGTGACCGCCAAAATAATTGCGCCTCTTTTTCAAACTCTCGCGTGCATGGCATGCACCTCGAGCCTGTTGGCGACGCACGCCGCAGCAGGCATGGAAACCACAGTCATTGATGCAGACCTTCTGGTCGTTGGCGGAACGGAATCCGGTTGCGCGGCGGCCGTGCAGGCTGCCAGAATGGGTGTGAAGCGAATTGTGCTCGTCAACGATATCGAATGGCTGGGCGGACAGTTTTCTGCCGAAGCATTGGGGGCAATCGACGAGAACCGGGCGCATGGTTACGACGGCACTGTCCCGATTCCTCGTTCCGGCATCTTTCGGGAAGTCATTGAAGGAATTGAACAGAATAATGCAGCCAGGTTTGGTGGCGTCAGACGCCCCGGCAACACAAGAGTCATCACTACAAGTCGTCCTGTTCATTCGCAGCAGGTCTTTCAGGAATTACTCGCACCATACGAACGCACTCGCCAGCTGAGACGATTCTCAAACTACCACGTCGAGTCTGTCACACTTATGGGCCGCCGTGTGACAGCTGTCACATTTCAGTCTTCCGTCAGCCCGCATCGATTGACTGTTCGTGCGAGGATGACGATCGATGCCAGCGACTGGGGAGACGTGATCAAGGGGGCAGGAGCCGAATGGGACGCCGGAGTCGACGCGAAGTCGGATTTTGATGAACCGAGCGCGCCAGAATCAGTCGAATTTTCCGGGGATCTGAATCCAATCACATGGTGTATGATTGTGGAGGAGCAGACTGAAGAAGCATTGATTCCAAAACCTGCCGGCTACGACCCCCGATATTTTACGGGGCAATGGGGCTGGATCGACGAGGCGTTTATTTCCACGGCCCGTCGACTGGTGCATGGTTCCGGCTTTGATTCATTCAAATCGAATGACGTGCTGCTGATCAATTCGCCGCCTGTCGATTATCCGCTGGACGTTTATCCGGCTGACGTGGCTGCCCGACTTGAGGCTACTGAGATTGGAGCATCAAAGAAGAACTTCGTCGCACTGACCGCACAGCAACGCGAGATTGTCTTTCAGGACGCCCGTCGGCACTCTTTAAAGTATCTGTATTACCTCCAGACAAAGTACCCACGATTCCGGCGAATGGCACTCAGCAATGAGTTCGGCACACCTGATCGGCTGCCCCCAAAACCGTATATTCGTGAGAGCCTGCGACTGGTTTCACAATACATTGTTCGTGAGCAGGATGTGCTGGGGTTCAGCAGTCGATCCAGCTATGCCACAGCAATGTTTCCGGACGCTGTCTTTTCATGGCAGTTTGAACTCGATTTTCATCCCACGCGTCGAAACTGGACGACAGACGATGGCGCTTTCGGACCGTGGGAGGCCTCATTTCGAGACAATCGCCGGTTCGGCCGCGGAGGAACCGGGCGCTGTGTCTTCCCTGTTCGAAGCTTTGTACCCGCTGAGGTGAAAGGACTTCTCGGAGCACAAAAGAACCTCGGTTATACAAGTATCGTGAGTTCCTCCTGTCGACTGCACGATCAGTCGATGCACGCTGGCCAGGCGTGCGGTGCCGTTGCAGCAGTCAATCTGAGACACGATGAGGACCCCGCTGAGTTCTACCTTCATCCGAATCGTCTGAACGAGATTCGCACCGCACTGCTGGAGCCGTCAGAAGGGACGCCATTGGTAATCTGGCCGTTCGCAGATGTGGAACCATCTGACGAGGACTTCGCTGCCATTCAACAACTCGCCCTGCGGCGACTGTTTCCCATGGAGGCCTCCCGTACGCAGTTTGAGCCTGACGAGCCAGCGACGTCGGAATGGATCGGGAAACTGGCCAGCAAAGTACGAGACGCTGGATACGCCCCCCCTGTCATCTTTGTGACGCGAACTGAAAAGCGGAGGAACATCGCCAACATGGTCTGGCGGCACATCAAAGATCAGCCCATTCCCACACCAAACAGGCAGACGCGGAATGATGCAGACGGTGATGAAATTCCGGACACGCAGGACCCGCTGCCATTCACTCCGGGAACTGCTTCATGGACACTCGAGCAACATCGAGATGGACGTCCTGACGTGGAATTAAAGGGCAATGCCGCAATCCAGGCATTCGACTTCACATCTGAGTCTGGTGCAGCCGTTGATGGGTTTCAGAAAGACTTTGGCGCAAAGTTCAGTCGTGAACCGGGATACGGCTGGAAGAACGACCTCAGGGCGAACACGCGTCTCAGAAGACTGACAGAATCACTTCTGGACGGTTTTGTGTTTACCCGGAAGCAGGACGTCTGGGAATGCACGGTTCCAAATGGCCGGTATCGCGTATGCGCATGTGTGGGTGATGCCGGCTACCCTCAGCCTGGTCAGAATCTGACGATTGAAGGCGCGACGGTCCTTGAAAATCAGGACACTGCCGCCGGTTCTTACTTTGAAACGACAACCGAAGTTGAAGTGACTGATGGTCGACTCACTGTGACGATTGGAACACCCAGGGGAGGGAGCAACACGACATTGAACTGGATTGTAATTGAGCAGTTCCGGTAACGATCGGCCTGAGCAGGCAAACAACCAGCAACGACTCGGCCAGTGAGGTGTTCCACTTCGAATTCGGAAACGCTTATGAGAGCTGCTCAATTTCTGACACACACGGGCGGCGAGTCGATGTGCCAAACTGATTGAATTTGGCCAACCCATATTCTGACAGCGAGGTGGCATGATCGATACACGTATTCAGCCACAGGTGTCATGTTAAGCCGGCGCGACCTGCTCACGACCATTGGTCTCCGGGGCCGAATGCGTAGCACCAGGTATTGTTAAGGTAACAAAGCGTATGCAACACTCAACAAATGATCGCTGCGATCACGAATGCAGGTGATTCCAGTTTGTCGCTGATTGTTGGCTGCCGTAACATTCCCAGCATCAATTCTGACTGTCTGGAGTCTCTCATGAGATGGTTCCCAATCACCATAGCTGCGTTGTTGCTGGCCTCGGTTGCTGAGTCCGTAGATGCCCAGGACAAGCTGCCCGGTGTAGATCAGCAGTTTGCGGCATCATCAGACACTGTCCCTGATTTCCAGAAGCATGTTGTCCCGCTGCTGGGGCGACTGGGATGCAGTTCCGCGAAGTGTCATGGCTCATTTCAGGGGCAGGCTGGATTCCGCCTTTCGCTGTTTGGGTTTGACTTCTCCGCCGATCACGCCGCCCTTACCGCAAAGTCGTCCTCGAGCGATGCATTCAGAATTAAACCGGGGGCACCAGAGCAAAGTCTGCTGCTTCGCAAGGCAACCAACGAAGTGCCTCATGAGGGTGGTCAGCGATTGCTGACTGGATCATGGGAACACAACCTGTTGACTCGCTGGGTAAAGTCGGGAGCAGCAGGCACTGCTCAGGCAAAACCGCCTGAACCAACGGAAGCAAGTCCGGCGGACCTGTTCTTCAGGGAACAGATTCAACCCATCCTTGAAACGCACTGCTTTGAATGTCACGGATTTGGCAATCGCAAGGGAGGTCTGCAACTCACCTCACGAGACAACCTGCTAGACGGAGGTGACTCGGGTAGTGCTGCGGTGCCAGGCAAGCCGGACGACAGTCTGATCATTCAGGCCGTACATTATGACGGTCTGGAGATGCCTCCATCGGGCAGGCTGCCGAAAGAGAGTATTGCTCTGCTTGAACAGTGGATCAAAGAAGGAGCTCACTGGCCAAAGAATACGAAGCTTAAGGGGGCTGGCGCGGATGCAGCACAGCTCGCCAGCCTGCAATTCGACAGGGAAGAAATTCTGTTTTCCGAAGCAGGGCAGCGACAGACAGTTCACGTCATTGCGAAGTGGGTAACCGGTGAGCAGGAGGACGTGACGGGGCTTGTTCGCTTCCGTACCAATAATGATGTGGTGGCTGTCGTCGACGGCTCTGATATCGTTGCGGGCGAGCCGGGCGACACGCACGTGATTGCATTCTACGACAACGGTGTGGCGGCGATCCCTGTGATTCGCCCTTTCACCGAGCAGTCACCAGAGCGTCCGAAATACAGCAATCCAATTGACACTCTTGTCGACCACAAACTCCAGCGTTTGGGACTCACTCCCTCAGCACCTTGTACTGACACCGAGTTTCTTAGACGCGTCAGCATTGACCTGACCGGGACATTGCCGGCTCCGGACGAAGTCCGTGACTTCCGGAATGACATACGGGCAGACAAACGCGAGCGTCTGATTGAAGAGCTATTGAAACGACCTGCCTATGCCGCATGGTGGGCCAATCGACTCTGTGATTACACGGGCTGCAGCCCCACTGCATTCGGCGAGCAGCAGGTTCTTGAAGTCGGACACTCGTTCGCGACGCAATGGTACGACTGGATCTACCGGCGAGTCGCAGACAATGTTCCGTATGACCGACTGGTCGAAGGCATCGTACTGGCGCGCAGTCGTACCGACGGGCAGTCTCAACAGGACTTCGCAAGAGAGATGTCGGCATACGTTCGCAACGCTGAACCCGCAGACTTTTCAAAGCGACACAGCATGCCGCACTACTGGACACGTACAACGATTCAGGAAGACAGTGAAAAGGCTCTGGCGTTTGCGCACAGTTTCCTTGGCATTCAGCTTCAATGTGCTCAGTGCCACAAGCATCCGTTTGATCAGTGGACGCAGCACGACTTCAACGAGTTCTCGCGTTTCTTTGCTCCGCTCCGAACACAGGGCAACATCAGTTTCCCTGGATTTGCGGCCGCCCAGCGAGGAAGTATCGTGAACTGGCCTCAACTCGCGATTGGAGACCTCGCCGGAGATATCTCGCTGCTTCGAAGCGGCGTTGTGACCGTTGAGTCCGGGTCTGACCCGCGTCAGCCGTTGATGGACTGGATCCGAGAACCTTCGAATCCGTGGTTTGCCCGTGCGTTTGTGAATCGAGTCTGGGCTGGCTATTTCCACACCGGCATCGTTGAACCACCGGACCAGTTTACACCGGCAAATCCACCATCAAATGGCCCACTCCTTCAGTGGCTCACTCAGGCGTTCATTGATCAGAAGTATGACATAAGATGGCTGCATCGCCAGATCGTTACCAGCCAAACCTATCAGCGCAGCTGGCGCCCCAACAAAACCAACGCCAATGATCGGCGAAACTTCAGCCGAGCAATTCCTCGACGAATTCCCGCCGAAGTTCTGTACGATGGCCTGAAGCAGGTGACAGCATCGACACAGGGTCTTGAGTCAGTCCGCACCAACCTTGAGCGTCGTGCGTCCGGTCATCTGTCAATGCGGATGGCGGGGACCCACGCGATGAAGGTCTTCGGGAAGCCGGCTCGAGCGATCAACTGTGACTGTGAACGGGTCAATCAGCCAACTCTTCTGCAGGCCGTATTTCTGCAAAACGATCCGCTTATCCGGATGCGGCTTGAGGAAAGCGACTGGCTGTTTGATATCGAGGACGCTATTGCAGACGGAGTCAAGCAGGACCGCGAAGACCTCATCAACCAGGTCTGGCTGAGAACCGTTGGCCGGCTGCCCTCTGAGTCTGATCGAGAACGTGCCTTCAGGCACCTGGACTCCGTCGATAGCCTGCCGGAAGGTCTGCGGGACCTCGTGTGGGCCATGATCAACACACGCGAGTTCCTGTTGAATCACTGACTCACTCAGAGTCAGCGGACTTCCATTCGAGTCGGTGAAATTCCGGTGCCGGCCCTTTCCATGCGGCACCAAATGTGCGTACTTGTCCCTGTTGGCCGCGCGGCGGACGGACTCGCTCAAGCGCGGAGATCGACAGCTGTCTGACGCCACCAAAGTCCTTCAAAGACTGATCATTGAAGTCGTGAAAATCTGCCGGTTTCAGAACAACTGCCTGTTCGCGTCTGCCACCCGACAACTGCACCTCAGCAACGTAGTCATCCAGTCGGATGACCAGTGTATTGCTCTGGCTTGCCACCAGCCTGAGTGACAGTACAGATCCTTCCCGTGGGTCCCATCGGCCGGCATTCAGTTTATTCGTTGTTCGAGCCCACTCTTTGGGGCGATAGGTGAACCATTCTTTCTCCCAGTCGCCGTCAAATTCTTCAATCAGTTGTGTCGGAGTCAGCGTTGCCCGGACGTTCGCTGCATTCAGATCTTCCGCAGACACTTTCATCAAACGGCTCGTCAGGTTCACCACATCGGTTTCATAATGGCCATAGTAGTAGCCAGCACCTGCAACCGGATGGTCCAGGGCATAGCGCACATTGGCGAAGATCCAGAGTGGCGCGTCGGTTGTTTCAAGAGGTAAAGCGGCCGTCCATGAGTCCTCGGTTCTGGTGCCTCCTGCGTGGTGCCAGAAACGGTAGCGAGAATTCAGTTGCTGACCAGGTTGATCGTAGAAGGCCCCCTGAGTGCTGTAGTAGACGTCTACAGTGACAATGCGGCGTGAATCATCAGGGCGGATCGTAAGCACAGGAATGCCGTCCTCCGTCTTGAGCAGCAGCGACGTGTCAGGCGTTGTGGGCCATTTAAAATCGTGACGCAGATGCTGATCGAACCACAGGATGGAAGCAGCCTCATACTCAGGCGTATCCTGATGGTTGTGGTGCGGCGAACAGGTCACCCGCCACTCATCACTTCTGATTTCGCTGAGAGCTGTGGGCAGATCGCCGATCCGACCGTGAAAATCGTTGGACGGACTCTGAAACATAATCGGACAGTCAATCTGCTTCAGACTGACCTCATCACCAATCGTGGACCGGAACAGCGCACTCTTATTGTCCCGGTCACTGATGCCGCCACACGAAGGAGCGGCGGCCTTCACGCGTTTATCGACGGCCGCCATCACAGTCAGTTTGCCGCCCATTGAGTGTCCATAGACACCAAGTCGGTCCGGGTCGACTTCCGGCTGTCGTTCCAGAAACGTAAGAGCTCGACGCGCCGCCAGAGCACAGAGGAACCAGCCGCTGTTCCGAGGTGACTCGACATCATCCAGCGTCCATGCCGCAGATTTTGCACTCGGGAAATGATTGCCTGCGTTGCGTCCCGGTGCATGGTAACCATCCACTGCCCCCCAGTCTGTTGTGACTCGATAGCGGGGATCGCCCTTCTTCCCGTCCCAGAACAGCTGGACTTCGCTCGGAGAAACCTGATAGTCCGGCGCGCTGATCCGACCGGCCCATGCCAGGGAAACAGTGGCATACCCTCGCTTTGCGTTGGCAACACACGCCCGGTGATCAGCATATTGCCCTCCACCGTGAATCTGGACGAGGCCCGGCAGAGAGTGACGCTTTGTGCCCTGGGGGAATCCATAGACGGCAGCGAGCAAACTCTTACGGCCTTTAAAAACTCCGATTCGAAAACGAACCACTTTCAGGATTGTTCCGTCTTCTTCCCACTCCTTCAGAATTTCTGTTTCGAGTGGTTCCGCCCGAGGGTCAAAACCTTCCCACATCTGCTCAAAGGTCGATGGAGCCGGCCCCGACAAACGTGGCAGCGTGTCCTCGGCAGTGGCACTCGCGATACAGAACAGGAGCAGAAGGACGTTGGTTCTCATTTTATTCTCGACTGTTGAGTGGTGGTCCGCCCTGACTGGGCGACTGCCTGATAACTGGAAGCGGGTTACGACAGGATGCCGTGGACGACGTGTCCGTGGACGTCCGTCAGTCGCATGTCACGACCACCATAGCGGACGGTCAGTCGTTCATGATCAAGCCCCATGAGGTGCAGGATCGTTGCATGCAGATCGTGCATGGAGACCGGGGCCTCAACGGCATGCATCCCCAGTTCATCAGTCGCTCCATAGATCGTGCCGCCACGTACTCCTCCACCGGCGAGCCAGACACTGAATCCTGATGTATGGTGATCCCGGCCGTGCCCGTTGCCGGTGTGTGGAGTACGCCCCATTTCTCCTGCCCACAGAATCAGCGTCTCGTCAAAGAGCCCTCGCTGTTTCAGATCACTGATCAGAGCAGCGATGGGTTGGTCCGTGACGAGTGCATTCTTTTCGTGATGCGGCTTCAGGTTTGCGTGCTGATCCCAACTGCCATTATCCAGTCCGATTGGATTCGCTGTGATCTCCACGAAGCGAACGCCGGATTCAATCAACCTGCGTGCTCGCAGGCACTGCATTCCGTAAAGTCGCAGATCCCTGTCTTCTGCATCGAGCCCATACATTTTATGCGTTTGAGCGGTTTCCTGACCCAGGTCGAGCGTATCGGGGACAGCCGACTGCATTCGGAATGCCATCTCATAATTCCGAATGGCCGAATCGATGTCAGCGTTCGCGCCAAGAGTCTCTGCAAACTGACGATCCTGCAGCAGCAGCCACTCCAGCTTGGACCTCTGTTGTCTGTCGCGCGCCGGAGCAATATTTCTCAGCGGTTCACCTTCAGCCCGAATGGAAGTCGCCTGATAGCTTGCGGGAAGGTAACCGTTGGCAAAGTTCTCTTTTCCCCCGGGCGGGACCGAGCCACTGTTGAGCAGCACATATCCGGGAAGGTTGTTGCTCTCACTTCCAAGTCCGTATGTGATCCATGATCCAAGGCTTGGTGAGCCGGCGCGGAGTCGACCGGAATGCAGAAACAGATTGCCGGCTGCGTGCAGGGGCAACTCTGCAACCATCGAACGAATCAGAGCCAGATCATCTACGTGTTTCGAAATGTGCGGAAACAGACTGCTCACCGGAATGCCGGACTCGCCGTAGTTGTCAAAAGTCCATGGACACTTCTTCCATGTACGTCCGGGAGTGGCTGGTGACTTCTTTCCGGCGCGGGCTGCCCAGTCACCCATCTGCTGTCCGTCATGCCGGGTCAGAACAGGTTTCGGATCGAAGGAGTCCACGTGCGACACTCCTCCGGGCATAAAGCAGAAGATGACATTCCTGCATTTCGGCGCGAAGTGAAAACCACGGGCTCCGGTCTCTTCAGCCGCCAGCGTGGAAAACGCAGTCAAACCGAATCCGACAGACGCAGTCGACAGCATGTGTCTACGGCTGACTGGAATCCGTCGCCTGCCTGGACACGAGCCTGATTCATGGTTGTATCGCATAGGTCCCCACCATTGAGACCTCTCAGCGTAGGCGGACAATGACCATGCGCCAAGCTCTTCAGTCAGTCGCTGCCGAAGTCTCCTGTCGGCAGCGGTCTGCGAAGGCGGTGACCACAGGCCGCTGCCAGACGGTTCTTTTGACATGGGGACGCTCCTGCAGGAGCTTCTCCTGGGCCTCCTCCGGAGACAGTCCACGATGACGAACCAGCCAGCACAGTGCCACGGTCGCGCTGCGCGCTCTCCCCGCCTTGCAGTGAATGTAAACAGTATGTCCCTGCTCTGCGTGAGACTGAACGAACTCGACCGCTCGTTCCACGTCCGCAAGATCGGGATGGGTAAAATCGGGCGTGGGCATGTGAAACTGCTCTATCCCAACCTGAGTGTATTCAGCAATCGGGCCAGCATATTCGTCGCAAGTGTTGACGACAGCACGAACACCCGACTTATGCAACCTGCTGACATGAGCAGTAAACGGCAATGCTCCCAGGATGACCTGAGGATCGACGTGGTCCCACCAGCGTCGGGCCGGAATCAGACGCACAAGGAGCAGATTCCACACGAGAGTTGGCACGAAGAGTGTGCGCGCGATCAGACGATCCATCATGGACTTAAAAGTGAATGGTCAGAGACGATGCAGGGAGGTGATCGCGGTCCGGCGATTCTCCGGGGCGCAGGAAAACACCTCGACGAAGAGTTCGTCGAGGTGTTTGTTTAACAGGTCTGATCTGTGAGATCAGAATTTGCCGGCAGACACACCTTCGGCCATTGAGCCAAGACGTCGCCAGACTTCCAGAGAAACAGACTCTCCGAATGCTCGAACACTGCCATCGGCAAGTGCACACTGAACGATGTTACTTGAGTGCGATGAACCGGCAGCTTCGAACCACTCCTTCTTGTTGGGAGGTCGGAACGTCGAGAACATTGTCGCAGGTCCACCCCATGCCCAGCCGTCACTTGGGACAGCTCGTCCCTGCGGCGTGGCAGCATTTCGCTGCTCGGGTCGCAGGCTTTCGAATCGCTCTGCTTCGGCAACCATCAGTGTCTGCGAGGTTCCGTCCACGTTAACCGCCGCCATGGTGGTGGCGCTGTTAGGACCGAAAATCCCCACTCGGTTGTTCACCTGATAAACGGGCCATTGAGTCACACTGTTCGTGTTGGCTGCAAGGTTCTTCAACTGAGCCGGAGTCAGGTAGTAAGTCGTCGGACCGTCGCTGAGATTCAGGTCAAACAGTACTCCGGAACCAGCGCAACCAACGTAGTCATTTCCGCCAGAGGTCTGGATTGTCTCCACACGTCGAGCGTATGAGAATCGACCGACTTCCATACCTGCACGTCGGGACGGGCAGTAGAACGCTTTGATCTCAGTGGCTCCCGGAGCAACAGTTGTCGCAATGGCCTGAGTGTTCATCACGTTCCGAGTTCGCTTCCAGAAGTCGTAGTTGGTGTTACCCCAGACATTCAGGCTGAAGTCCCACTGTTTGTAGACGGTCTGCTGGTCCAGCTGAGGAAGAATGTGCAACATCCAACTCTGTCCGTGAGGCGGCAAAGCAGAGTTGAAGGTTTGGATCCGGGGTTCGTCCG
>MDSW01064221.1_pt1 | contig 12628 bp, 14 predicted proteins | sample 811171 | NCBI WGS metagenome assembly MDSW01 (sample SAMN05326641, study PRJNA326480) | marine metagenome | isolation source: seawater | place: Atlantic Ocean: North West | collected 2012
AAAGATCCAAATTCGGTCCCTTCGTCTATCGGTTAGGACACGTGGTTTTCATCCTCGAAAGAGGGGTTCGATTCCCCTAGGGACCGCCAAACTATTTATGAATAAAAAAATTGTAATTACTGGTGGTGCAGGTTTTATGGGAACCAACACAGCAATTTATTTTTATAAAAAAAATTGGAAAATATACATTATTGATGATTGTTCAAGAGAAGGAACCAAAAATAATTTAAGCAACTTAAAAAAAAAAAATAAAATATAATTTTTATAAATTCAACGTATCTAATTATAAAAAAATCTCAAAAATTATATCTAAAATCAAACCAAGTATATTGCTTCATTGTGCTGGTCAAGTTGCTGTAACTAAATCAATACAAAATCCAAAAAAAGACTTTGATTCAAATGTAGTCGGTACATTTAATGTTTTAGAATCTTTAAGACTTTATTCAAAAAAAACAAAACTTATATTTATTTCTACAAACAAGGTTTATGGAAACATAAATAAAAATCTTTCAGTAAGTAAAAAAAGATATTTTTCAAAAGATGCTAAAAAAACTATCGATGAAAATTATCCGCTAGATTTTTACTCACCTTATGGATGTTCAAAAGGATCTGCTGAACAGTATGTAAGAGATTATTCAAGAATATATAAACTAGACACTATAGTTTTAAGACTTAGTTGTGTATATGGAATTATGCAATTTGGTATAGAGGATCATGGATGGATAACATGGCTTTCTATTGCATCATATTTCAATAAAAAAATAAAAATTTTTGGTAATGGAAAACAAGTGAGGGATGTATTATTTATAGATGATCTGGTTAATTTATTTTATAAAATTTCTAACACAAAAAAACTTAAACATAATATATATAATGTAGGTGGTGGAATTAAAAATTCTTTAAGTATTCTAGAACTTATTGCTGAATTAGAAAAAGTTTTAAGTAAAAAAATTGAATACAAAAAATTTAATTGGCGACAAGGTGATCAAAAGATTTATATATCTAATATAGAAAGAATTAGGAAAGATACCGGTTGGTATCCAAAAACTAAATTTTCTGTAGGTTTAAGTAAGTTAATAAAATGGATTAAATTTAATGATTCAATTATTAAAAAAACTTTAAGAATTTAGATAATGAATAAAAAAAAAATGGCTTTTATAGATTTCTGGAGTCATAAAAATACTAAAAGTGGTGATTTTCTTAGAGAAATTTTTTCTGAAAATTTCGAAATAACAAATTTTTGGTGGGAACCAAATAAAAAGATTCCACTAAATGAAATAAATAATTTTGATTATATTTTTTTCTTTCACGTTATGTTTCCATATCAATTAATGAAAAAACTAATAAATAAAAAAATTATGTGGGCTCCTATGTATGATGCATTATCTTTCAGAAATTTTTTTTTTAAAAAAATATTTTGGAAACAAATATCAAATTTAGGTATTAAAGTTTTAAAATTTTCAAACAAAATAACAGAAAGCATTGGAAGTGAGGATGTAGAATCTTTAAATTTAAAATACTACATTAAACCAATTAACCCGGAAATAAATTTAAATAAAAAAATTAATATTTTTTTTTGGGATCGTGGTAGGATTAAAATACAAGATTGGATTAATTTTTTTGATATAAATGAAATAAATCAAATTATTTATTTACCAAATCCAGATCCAGGAAAAAAGACTAATGATCTAGATATACTGACAGGAGTTCATTCAAAAAAATTTACCGTTTTAAAAGAAAATTTTTTACCTAAAATAGAGTTTTTACGTTTATTAGATGATTGCAATGTATTTGTAGCCCCACGAAAACAAGAGGGAATAGGCATGGCGATCGTTGAAGCTATATCAAGAGGTATGTATATTGTTGCTTATAACGATTCAACAATGAATGAATATGTAAATAATAATAAACTAGGATTCATTTTTGACGATAAAACAAAAGATAAAGTAAATATAAATTATATTTTAGATAATTATAATTTTAGATGTAAAACCGCCCAAAATAATTATGAAAAGTGGATTTTGGATAAAAAAAAAATTATCTCTCTTTTAAACAAAGAATCTAAAAAAATCCATAAGTTTCATTTTTATCCTTTGTTTTTAATTGATAATATTAAATTTTTTATAAAAAAAATTTTTAAAATTAATTTTCATTATTTTTAATTTACAAAAAATATGATTTATTATGTTTATGTATTAAAATCTTTAACAGCTAAAAAGCTAAGAACATATGTTGGCTATACTAAAGATTTAAAAAATAGATTAAAATTACATAATAGCAACAAAGGTGCAAAATTCACAAAAGGCAATAAATGGAAAGTTATATATGAAAAAAAATTTTATAATAAATCAAAAGCCATGAAGTATGAGTTTAAAATTAAAAATAATAGAAAATTAAGATTAAATATAATAGAACAAAATAGTAAATTACCAAATTATTCAAAAATTAATAATGTCTGTAAAATTTAAATTTAAAAGAATTAAAGGGAATTTTGTACACCCAACGGCAGTAATTAACTGGAAAAAAATTACAATTGGCAAAAATAATACTATTGGCCCTTACGTTGTAATTGGTACAAATCCACAGTGGAAGAATAAACGTCCATCAGGTAAAATTATAATAGGTAACAATAACATTATTCACGAATATTGTAATATTCATTTACCTACTTCAATTACAAAAAAAACAAAAATTGGTAATAATAATTATTTTATGGACTCCACTACTATTGATCATGACTGCTACATAGAAAATAATGTTCAACTAAATAGTAAAGTCATACTAGGTGGGAATGTTCATATAATGAATAATGCACAACTTGGTATTAGAGTTACTGTGCATCAAAATCAAATTATAGGTTCATATGCAATGGTTGGAATGGGCACTATTATTACAAGAAAAAAAAAAATAATTCCTGGTTACGTCTATTATGGCAAACCAGTAAAAAAAATAAGAAAGAACTTCATTGGTTTGAAAAGAAATAAAATAAACGATACAATTTTAAAAAAAGAAAAAATAAGATTTATTAAATTATTAAAAAATATAAAAAATGAACAATAAAATAGCTATTCTACTACCTTATAAAGAGAAATATAATATTCAAAAAGCAGGCGCTGCTTCAATTTGGGTTAAAGATTATCTTTCTAAAAGTAAACTAAAAAAATTTACAACTGTTTATGGTAATTTAGAAAATAATGATAAGCCTTTAACAAAAAATTTTTTTAACATTGATTTACGAAATAGGATAATTAAAAAAAATATTGCCTATACAGAAAAACTATACAATGAATATTTAAAAAAAAAATTTTATATAATCGAAATTCATAATAGACCTGAATCCCTATTATTCTTACTTAAAAAAAAAATTAATTCTAAATTAATTTTTATATTTCATAATAATCCAAAAGATATGAGGGGATCAAGTACAGTTAGAGAACGTATATTTATCGCTGAAAATACAGATCAAGTTTATTTTGTAAGTAAATGGGTTAGAGATAAGTTTTTTGAAGGATTACCATACAGCCATAGAAATAATTGTGAAATTCTGTACCCTGCAATTGAACCAGTTAATAAATTTCCTAAAAAAGAGAATCTAATAATTTTTTGCGGAAAACTTAATTCATCAAAAGGTTATGATATTTTTGGCAAAGCGGTAATCAAAATTTTGGATAAACATAAAAATTGGAAGGCAATTGCAATAGGTAATGAGCCACGAGAAAAATTTAATTTTGTTCACAAAAATTTTAAAATTCTTGACTGGATTCAACACAATAAAATTTTAAATTACTATTCGAAAGCTTCAATTTCTGTTGTACCATCTAAATGGCTTGAACCTTTCGGTAGAACTGCCATGGAGTCTGCTGCTTACGGTTGTGCTACTATTACAAGTAAAAATGGAGGTTTGCCTGAAACATTTGATAATACTTTATTTTTAAAAAAAATTAATAGTGATGAAATATATAAATTAATTAATATTCTTATTACCCAAAGGAAAAAAAGAAATATTATTCAACAAAAAAATTTTTATAATGTCAAACATAAGTTAAATGAAAAAGTTAAGAAAATTGACAATTTAAAAAATTATTTTCTCAACTCGAATTTTAGTTTTAACAAAGGAACTAATCTAAAAATTTTGCATATTTCTCAGTTCGATGAACGTAACGATTATAGATTATTTAATATATCCATATCAAATAAACTTTCTAAAGGTTTTATAAGGAATGGTCATGATGTAATAAATTTTAGCTATAGAAATTATTTAAATAGAAATTTAATTAAAGATAAAAATGATACGTTAAATCATAAAGTGTTGACCATAGTTGATAACTATAGACCAAATTTAATAGTGCTTGGACATAATAATTTTTTATATACTGATAATTTAGAATTTATTAAAACAAAGTATAATAGTAAAATCTCTCTATGGTACGAAGATGCACTTGGGTATAAAGGTGAGGGTCCTAATTGGCGAAATAATCTTTCTTTAATAGAAAAAAATAATCATTTAATTGATAGTTATTTTATCACTACTCATCCCGATGAATTAAAAACTGTTATTAATACTAATAAACTTAATTATTTACCAATACCTGTAGATGAAAATATTGAAGATTTGAAAATTTATGAAAATAAAAATAGATATAAAGATTTATTTTTTGCTTTAAGTCATGGTGTTAATTTTGGAAAACTTAAAAGGGGTAAACATGATGAAAGAGAAGATTTTATTTCTAAACTATTAAAAAGTTTTTCTAATATAAACTATAATATACTAGGTGTTGGAAATGAAAGTCCCAAATGGAATTATAATTATTATACTGAACTAATTAAGTGTAAAATGGCTTTAAATTTAAGCAGAGGCAAACCGTTAAAATTTACATCTAGTAACAGAATAGCCTCATTGATTGGTAATGGCATATACACATTTATAGATAAAGGTACTCAATTTGATAAAATTTTTTCTGAAGATGAGGTTGGATCTTATAAGGATGTAAATGATCTTGGTTCTAAAATAGAATTTTTGCTTTCTAAAGAAGACAAAATAAATAAATATGGTAAAAATGGAAAGGCTAAATACTTTAGACTTTTCAACAACAAAATAATTTCAAATAAAATTATTAATAAAACATTCTAATCTTAATAAAATTTTTATGATTAAATTCTTAGATATCACACTACAAGATAAAAAATTACATAAACTCATTCTTTCAGATATGGAAAAAATTATGAATCAGAGTGATTTTATTTTAGGTAAATATGTAAATATGTTTGAAAATAGTTTTGCAAAATTTTGCAATTCTAAATATGCCATAAGCTGTGGTAATGGTACTGATGCCTTAACCCTCGTATTAAAATCCTTAAAATTACCAAAAAATTCTGAAGTTATAATTCCTGCAATGACATATTGCTCTACTGCTTTTGCGGTTTTTAATGCAAATCTAAAGCCTGTTTTAGCTGATCTCGATCCTTCAAAACCAACTATTTCATTAAAAGAAGTTAAAAAAAAAATTACAAAAAAAACTAAAGTTATAATGCCTGTACATCTTTATGGATCAGTAGCCGATATTGATGGAATAAAAAAAATTATAAGTAAAAAAAATATATTAATTATTGATGATTGTGCGCAAGCACATGGTGCAAAGTTCAATGGAAAAAGGGTAGGTTCTCTTGCAAATCTATCTTGTTTTAGTTTTTATCCAGGTAAAAATCTAGGAGCTTATGGTGACGCAGGTATCATTACTACTAATAGTAATTTTTATAATAAAAATATTAAAAATTTAAGAAATTTAGGTTCAGATAAAAAATTTATACATAATCAAATAGGATACAATAGCAGAATGGATACTATTCAAGCAGCTATACTTGTAAGAAAACTTAAATATTTAGATATAAATAATTCAAAAAGAAAAAAAATCGCAAAATATTATAATTTATATATAAAAAATAAAAAAATTATTAAACTAGATTATTCAAAAGATGCTGTTTATCATCAGTATGTTGTTATGTGCAAAAGTAGAAATAAATTAGTTCATTTATTAAAAAAAAATAAAATAGGGTATGGTTTCCATTATCCCTATGCAATTCATAAATTACCTGCTTTAAAAAATATTTTCAAAAATCAAAAATATTTTAATGCAGAAAAAATTGCAAAAGAAGGTATTAGCATTCCTATAGATCCTAATCTGAAAATAAAAGATCAAAAAAAAATAATTAAAATACTAAATAGATTCTAAAAACTTTAAAATTTTTAAAGAAAATGAAAAATCGGTGATTGGTTTTGTTTTTGGAGTTAAATTTAAAAAATATTTAATTTCACTCTGAAGTGGAGAATTTACTTTTATCTTTGGAGAAAAGTTTTTACCAAGATAGATTAATGCTTTTGAATTAAAAAAATTTTTTTTAAATTCTTGAATTTTTGGATATTTTGCATATTTGTTGTAAATTTTAATTGGTTCTACTAAGTTCATTTCATCAAATAGTAACATTTTTTTTGAGCCAACAATGATTATTTTTCTAACTTTAACTGGGTTGAGCCAACTGTTATTAATATCTATAAAAATATCATTTATTTTTAAATGTAAATTAGAAATATCAGAAATATTTTTTTTTAATATTGGATATTTTAAATGTGAAATTTTTCTTGGTAACTTATTAAATAATTTTAAAATAATACTTAAATCATGTGATGTAAGATCATGTGCTACATCAACATCATTTCTAATAGGGCCTAAATTTTGTCTTTGAAAGTTAATATATAATATTTTACCAAGTTTTTTATTTTTTAATAAATTTTTAATATAGTTAATATAATAATTAAAACAATATACATAACCAAACATAACAATATTTTTATTTGTTTTACTAATTTTTTTTAATTTTACTAAATCACTTGACTTAGTTACTCCAGGCTTCTCTAAAAAAATGTTTTTTTTATTTATTAATGCTTTTTTTACAATGCTATAATTTACTGACGGCGGCGTAGCAAAAAAAATATTTTTAATTTTATCGTTGATCAAAATATTGTTTAATTGTTTTTCAATTATTACATTTATAAACTTGTTTTTTAATGTTTTTGAATTATTTGGATTAGAATCATAGACATGAACTTTTTTATAACCAATTTTAATCAAATTATTTACTATTATAGTGCCCCAATAACCGCAACCTACTACAGCAATACTTTTGTGCTTGTTAATTCTGGTATTCATGAAATAAATATTTTATAAGGAAGTTATACTAAGAAAATGAATTTTTCTATTATTATTCCAACATTTGAAAATTATAAATACCTATCACTTTGCGTAGGGTCGATATTAAAAAATTCTAGTTATAAACATGAAGTTATTATTCATTTAAATGGAAATGATGAAAATTCTAGAAAATTAATTTCTGAAGAAAATTTATTAAGCACTTCAAGTGATATTAATATTGGTCTATGCAGCAGTGTAAATATGGCAGCTAAAAAAGCCTCTACTTCATATATTCTATATGCTCATGATGATATGTATTTTTTGCCAAAATGGGATGAATATATTAAAAAGGAAATTGAAGAAATTAATCATAACAATTTCTATCTTTCTTTGACTCAAATATCGCATACTGGTGCTGTTAAGGGCAATCTCCAACACATACAGTTTGATTGTGGAGATTCAATTGATAATTTTGATGAGAAAAAATTACTAAACCAATTTGATAAATTTGAATTCAGAAATTTACAAGGGACCCATTGGGCCCCTCATATTATCCACAAATCTCTTTGGGAAACTATTGGCGGTTTTAGTGAAGAATTTAACCCAGGTTACGGATCTGATCCTGATTTAAATATGAAAATGTGGATGAATGGAGTTAGAATTTTTAAAGGAATTTCAAAATCTAGAGTTTACCATTTTAGCTCTTTAACAACTAGAAAAAATGATAAAATTGTACCTAATAATGGAAAAAAAACTTTTTTATTGAAATGGAGGATAACTATAGATTTTTTTATTAAACATTATTTAAAACGTGGTACAGAATATCAAGGTCCGCTTAACGAACCTAAAAAAAACTTAATTTACTACTTTGATTTATTACAATCCAAAATAAAACTTTTAATAACTATTTTGTTTAAATGAAGGGTAATTTAATAGTTCAAATTTCTGAGGGTTTAGGCAATCAACTATTTATGTATGCTCATGCATACGCTCTATCAAAAAAATTAAATAAAAATTTGTTAATTGACGATACAACTGGTTATTTTAAAAATAAAAATTCTTTAAGACCTCATCAAAAGTATATGTTAAATTATTTTAATATTTCTGAAGACTGTGCTCCAGATTATTTCAAATATGATACCTTTTCTCGTAATATTTATAAAAAAATACTAATTTTCTTTGATAATTTTAAATCCAATAAAAAGTTCTTAATTGAATTTTCAAGAAAAACTAACAATAAAAAAGTAGTCAATAGCTATTCAGTAGAAAAACTTACATTTAACAAAAATACTTATATAAGTGGAAATTTTGAAGATGAAAATTATTTTTTTAAATATAGAAAAGATTTAATAAATATTTTTTCTCCTAAGGAAAAATTTTTAAGTTCAAATATCGATATTTTGCACAAACTAAAAAATACTAATTCTGTTTCTATTCATATAAGAAGGAATAGATACTCAGATCAAATAGGAATTGATGACAATTATAAAAATCAAACTAAATCCGATAATTTTACCCATGATACAATTGAATATATTAATCGATCGATTAAATATATGATTAAACATGTCGAAAACCCTCATTTTTTTATTTGGTCAAATAATTTTGAAAATTTTGATAATATTTTAAAAAAAATTCAGATAAAAAATTATGAATTAATTAATACCAATGATGTGATAAATGATTTTTATCTCTTTAAATATGCAAAGCATTTTATCGTAGGGCCTTCTTCCTACCACTGGTGGGGAGCATGGCTAAATGATAGTCCTAATAAAATATGTATAAGGCCTTCTAGTTTAAATCCATCTAATAATGAAAATTTTTGGCCAAAAGAATGGGTAAGTATTTAAATTTTAATTTTATTTAATGCGTTATTTTTAAATAAATTAGCTTCCTGTATATATCTTCTAACCATTTGTGTAGTTTTATGCCCTGTCATAGCCATAATAGTACGTTCTTCTGCACCAGATTCTGCTGTAGATGTTGCGAAACCCGATCTTAGACTATGTCCACCATATTTTGTTGCATCTAGTCCAGCAAGTAACGCATATTTTTTAATTATTAGAGCAACACTTTTGTCTGATATATCAAAAATTTTACCAGAATTTATTTTTGAATATTCAATCCATTTTTTAAGATTTGTAACAGGACAAAATAATTTATTATCAAAGTAGGGGATAGCTTTGGTCATTCCTTCGCCAGATTGATCAGTTTTTGATCTTCTAATAAAAATTTTGACACCTTCGGTAACAAATTCTATATCGTCATTATTTATAGCGACAAGCTCTGATCTTCTAAATCCACCTGAAAAACCTACTAGCATAATTGCTTTATCTCTAATTTTCTTATTTTCTAACTGTTTAGATTGATCTATTGCATTAATTATCAAACGTAAATCACTGATTAATATAGGTTTTTTTGATTTTTGATTACTTCCTTTTACCCTTTTTATTCCATGTAAATTCTCCATTACCACAGGATGTTTTGTATCTAAATAATGACCTTTCATCTTATGAATCACGCTTATAGAAGCTATTCTTCTTTTTAAAGTGCTAAATTTTGAAGTTGATGACAAGTGGGTTAGATATAATGCTAATATTTTAGGATCTGTTGGCATAGAGCTCAAACCATTTTTGGAGCAAAAAGCTGAAAAGTCTTTAAAATCTGACTGATAAGCTCTTAATGTATTTGAAGCCTTAGAATTCTTTAAGTTTTTTAAAGTTTCTAATTCGAGGCTTTTTATATCAGTTACAAGTTCATTCATAATATTTTCCGATAACCATTAATTATCGGAAGTTATATAATAGGTGAATTTTAATGTCAATAGTTTAAATTTAAAAAATGAAATTCATTAAATGTGTATTTGCAATTATTGAAAAGAATTTAGGAAGCATTTTAATAGCATCTTCGATTGTAATTGCAGCAGTAATTTATGCAAATTTTAATCCTTATGAGAATTGTAAGCGAGATATTAGCTATTACGTTAATAATGATGCTATAACCATAGCCAGAGTTTGCTCAGGATCGGGGTCTTAATGGGTTCAATTGACGGAGAAATTCCTGCATTATGGTTCTTAATAAGCTCAATTGGTTTCGTTATATTAACTTTTATTCAATATCGAAACACCGGAAAGAGTTTTAATACGATATTTTTGTCTATAATGGCTATTATATTCTTTGTAAGTTACATAATTTTAATGATTCCTCGCTAAATATTAATATAAGCGGCCTTTTATCTGTTGATTATAAGAGATGTTACTAATATCTGTTAGATATAAATGCCAAAATATATATTAATTGGATTGTTTGTCGTTATTGGAACATTTATGATAATGAATTACTGGCCAAAATTAAAGGAACAAACCAAAAATAGGATATTAATGCTTATATTTGGTGCGTTTTTCCTCAGTATTTTTGTATTACTCTACCTTTTAATGTTTTAATTTATGAGGGGTACTAAATTTCAATTAAAAGTCTGGAAATACCTTAAAAGAATACCCAAGGGCAAGGTAAAAACCTATAAACAGGTCGCTATAGGCATAAATAGTCCTAAATCAGCACGTGCAGTAGCTAATGCATGTGCTAAGAACCCGTACGCTCCTAAAATACCTTGTCATAGGGTGATCAGATCAGATGGATCCCTTGGTGGGTTCTCTGCCCCAGGAGGTATAAAAGCAAAGAAAAAGCTGCTTAAAAAGGAAGGTTTTTTACTCTAAAACGTAGCAATATCAACGATTTTAGCTTAATTGACCCCTTTTCCTCTATTATTTTATATTTTCACCCTTCAGTTGTAGCATATTTGCATATATCGCTAAATAAAGCCCTTCTATGGCCGATTAAACACTATATTCATATTATGCAAAGCTCTAGAATCTACTGCTATCAAGACTTATTTAAACTCTTAAAACAACCCCTATTTTGGCATTTTCTAGTTTATTTTTTTTATAAAATATTTAATACCTTCTATAAACCCCTATTTTACTGTCTTTTATCAATTTTTTTTTATTTTTTATTTTAGCTAATACATTACATTAGATATTTGATATTATTTAATAATTTCAAATATATAGAATTTAAACTTAAAGTATAACTTTAATATACTAATTAGATCTATATAAAGCTTCTCTTCTAAATATATAAATCCCAGAAGAGATAATTACAAACAAGCCGAAAAATGTCCAGTTATCAGGGAAGTGATTAAAGAAATAGTAACCAATTATAATATTAGTGATGATCTCAAAATAACCGAATGGGGCTAACTTAGAAGCATCAGCATATCTCAGTGAAAGAATAAGAAGCAAATGACCAACAGAAGCAAAAAAACCAATAGCAAACATCATATACCATTCTGTTAAAGTAGGTTGAACCCAAACAGTAGGCATAATTATTGAACCAATAATGGCCCCTACTATACCGGTTATTAAAAGAGTCAAAAGTGGATGATCAGAATTATGTAATTTTCTAGTTACTATTAAATAGATACCATATAAAAAACCTGTTCCCAGAGCTGCTACACTAGCTAAATTTATATCGACAAAACCTGGTCTTAAAACAATTAAAGATCCAATAAATCCAGTAATCACAGCTGCCCATCTTCTAAACCCAACATTTTCGTTTAGTAAAATTGGAGATAAAATAGTTACTATTAAAGGAGCAATAAAGGCTAATGTAAGAGCTTTAGCCAAAGAAATTACTGAAATCGAATAAAAAAATAAAATATTAGCACAAAATAATAATAAGCCTCTAATTAATTGAAGTTTTGGTTGTTCCGTCCATTTAAAATTTTTTCTAAAAAAAACAAGCATTACCGGTAAAACAATAATTACAGTAAAGAAGTATCTAGACCAAGTAATTTGCAAAACAGGAATTGTTGAGCTTAAATATTTTGCAAAACCATCCATTATGGGCAACATTATCCATGCGGATAAATTTAGTATTATCGCTTTCATTAAGAAAAATATTTCAAGGCAATAAATACAATAATAGGGACAGTAACTATGGACATTATTGTAGAAACAACAACAGTGCTAGCTATGTTATCAACTATTTCTTTTGGAGAATACATTGAAGCTATCAAGTAAGTTAAAATAGCACTCGGCATAGATGATTGTATCAGCAAAGCACCTGCTGGATATCCAGATAAATTAAATAACTTAATTAAAATAAAACCAATAATAGGTCCAACAACTACTCTTCCGATAGAAGAAATTATTGAGTCCTTTAAAGAGAAAACCTTAAGCTGGGTTAATGCAATACCTAAAGACATTAATATCATTACTATCATTGCGTAACCTAAAAGCATGACAGTGTTTAAAACAAATGTCGGCATTTCAATTTCAAAATATAAAAAAGCTACTGTTACTAGAATTGCATAAAAAGATGGACTTTTGGCTATAACAAGGACATCAAATTTTTTACTAGCTAAAAAAATATTTAAAGTA
>MDSW01114796.1_pt1 | contig 12628 bp, 10 predicted proteins | sample 811171 | NCBI WGS metagenome assembly MDSW01 (sample SAMN05326641, study PRJNA326480) | marine metagenome | isolation source: seawater | place: Atlantic Ocean: North West | collected 2012
ACCTGTGAACACCATTTTGTCACTATAGATGGGACTGCTAAAGTCGCTTATATACCGAATAAAAAAATAATCGGACTTTCAAAAATCAATCGTGTGGTTCGCTTTTTTGCGCAACGACCTCAAGTACAAGAACGACTAACAAGACAAATATTGATAGCGTTACAGACCCTACTCGAAACAGAAAATGTCGCAGTAAATCTTGAAGCAACACACTACTGTGTTAAGTCACGTGGTGTTCAGGATAGTAATTCACAAACGAGTACAACAGCATTGGGAGGTTGTTTCAAAGAAAATATACATACACGTGCCGAATTTCTGAATCCATGACGACCGAACCAATTCTGATTACTGGGGTAGGAAAACGACTGGGCCAATATCTTGCAAATAATTTTCTCGACCGTGGTATATCTGTTATTGGAACATATCGTAATGAGACAGAGTCTTTGTTGCAACTTAAAAAAAAAGACGCCACACTTTTAAAGTGTGATTTATACAATGATGCAGACATCGAATCATTGATTGAAAATGTAACACGAAACTGTGGTGGTATCAGAGCCATTATTCACAATGCTTCTGACTGGCTGAGCGATAGTGCTGAGCTTGCCTCATTAAAGATCATTAAGCGCATGATGCAGGTGCATGTTAATGCTCCGTATTTACTTAATTTTGGCTTGGCACCACTTTTGATGAACACACAACATAGCCATGCAGATATAATTCATATCGGTGACTATGTGAGTTCATGTGGTAGTAAGAAACATGTAGCGTACGCCGCTAGTAAAGCGGGTCAAGATAACCTCACTTATTCTTTCTCTTCGAAGTTTGCACCTAAAGTCAAAGTGAATAGCCTGTCACCTTCTCTAATTTTGTTTAATCATGAAGATGATGATGAATATAAGAAGAAGACATTAAAAAAAAGTCTGATGGGACGTGAAGGTGGCTGTGCTGAGTTTCAAAGTGCAATCGACTATATACTTAATAGTGAATACATTACTGGTAGAATACTCCCCCTTGATGGCGGTAGGCATCTGAAGTGATATTGTTATAAAGACCAATTGAAAATGTGACATTAACTTGGTGCTAATGACTGAAATTGTAGTATTTTTATCGTTACTTTGAATAATAACTTTGATTATTAAACTAGTTCTCATTTGAAATACCTTTCCTATTTTATAATTAAGTGGTGGCAACTCATGAAATTCGATAATTATATCGGGATTGATTACTCCGGTGCTAAAACAGTCGAAAGTCGGCTTAAAGGATTGCAGGTGTATGAAGCAACGCAAGATGAGCAACCAGCGAAAATAACTACCCCAACACAAGGTGTAAAAAATTGGTCTCGTTTTGAGATTGCTCAATATTGTAAGAAAATATTGGAAACTGATGAAATATCAATTATAGGAATTGATCATGGATTTTCATTTCCAATAGGCTATATGAAGCGTTATGGGATTAATTCATGGGATGATTTTTTGCTTGATTTTGTTCGTCATTGGCCAACAGCAGAGCCACTTACTCGTGTTGATTCGGTGCGTAATAATAATCCACGCATCGGTAAAGCAAAAGAGTTACGTCTTTGTGAAGAATGGACGGCAACTGCAAAAAGTGTCTTTATGTTTGATGTTCAGGGTTCAGTTGCCAAATCGACACATTCTGGTCTGCCATGGTTACTCTGGTTAAGGGAAATACCATTTTTTCGAGAACGTGTTCATTTTTGGCCATTCGATGGGTTCGCCGTTCCTGATGATAAATCAGTTATTGTTGAAGCCTATCCAGCATTATATAAAAGACGTTATTGCAAACAAGATCGGAGCCCCGATGAACATGATGCTTGGTCTATCTCAGCTTGGATGAAGGAAGCCGATAGACGAGGCATATTGGATGGATATTTTACTCCACCATTAATGTTAGATGAACTGAAGAAAGCAAAATTAGAGGGGTGGATACTCGGAGTTTGCTAAATAAAAAACCAATATTATTCAGCCCATAGCTATAGTCTCATTCCACTTAGGTTGCTTTTTAAATACCAATCTTCTTTCTATATATTTTCTGCTAGGTTGACATCTTTAACTTCATAATCAAGCGCTAATTTTTTTAATGCGACTGATATCATTTTGCTAATAGAGGTTACAAAGGTATACGAGGTTATCATTGATGGTCCTCAATAAATTTAATTAATAATAATTCAAACTTGTGTGCCAGGACGCGATGCGACTTTTTCATACCACTCTAAGGTGTTTATATTTTTACTTGGAATTTTGAATTCAGCATACTTTGCAAAATCAATGACTACTAATCCAGTGATATCGGCCATGCTATAGAAGTTTCCAGCGACATACTCTGATTTAGAAAGCTGTTTTTCAAGCCTTTTAAAGAAAATTTTAATACCGTTACGCCCGCGCTCAATTAGTTCAGGAATTATCTTATCGCCTTCACGACCACCAACGCCGCGAAGAGCAAAGTCTTTATAACCATTACGAAATGCATAAATGACAGATTGCATTCCGCTATGTTCCATGTGTCGATCACAAGAAATAACCTGTGCACGTTCTAAAGGATTGGTACCTAAGAGGGGTGGTTCAGGATACATGTCATTTATATAACTGCAAATTGCAGGAGCCTCGCTTATTACCGTCCCATCATCTAATTCCAATGCAGGACATAGGCCCCATATAGTTTTTGATAAATAATCTTCTTGCAGATTTTCTCCACCAAAAAGATCAACTTCTATTGAAGGGATATCGAGTCCTTTTTCTTTAATAAAAATTCGAGTGCGACGAGGATTTGGAGCCATTGTACAATCATAATATTTCATATCATTTTGTTATTGCCTATATAATTTTTATACACTATTGAATTACATACGTAATCATCAACATAATAATCATTGAATTCAAACAATGGAACCATGAAAATCAAGCTCAGTCATTGTTGAGAAAAAACTTAAAATAATTATGTAACGTTTTAGTATGCGCGTTGTTAAGCAAAATTGTTTTAGGAGATGAAAGAAAAAAGTCATTTTCTCCTGTATATCACTAAGAGCTAAATCAGGTTTGGTTTTACGCTAAGCTGTATCTAAAAGATTATTGAACGTTTTACTAGGACGCATTACGTTTTTTACTTTTTCTATAACAGGCATAAAATAACCGCCGAGATCAACTGGGTTACCCTGTGACGCATTAAGTTCTTCAATAATCGATTGTTCATTTTCTGCTAGTGATTTTGCCAATGTATTAAATTGAGCTCGTAGTTCTGAATCTTCCTCTTGTTTAGTAAGTGCCTGTGCCCAGTACATAGCTAGGTAAAAGTGACTACCACGGTTATCTAATTCACCGGTTCTTCGAGATGGTCCTTTTTTATTATCCAATAATTTCCCAGTGGCTTCGTCTAATGACCTCGCTAAAATTTTTGCTTTCTTATTACCGGTTTTTATACTAATGTCTTCTAAAGAAACAGCCAAGGCTAGATACTCACCAAGAGAATCCCAGCGTAAATGGTTTTCTTCTATAAGTTGTTTCACATGTTTTGGTGCGGAACCACCCGCACCGGTTTCGAATAGTCCACCACCTGCCATCAAAGGTACGATAGATAGCATCTTTGCACTGGTACCTAATTCCATGATCGGGAATAGATCTGTGAGGTAATCACGTAAAATGTTACCAGTTACAGATATGGTATCTTTACCACGAATAATTCTTTCAAGGGTATAACGCATCGCACGGGTCTGAGACATGATTTGAATATCAAGCCCTGATAAATCATGGTCTTGAAGATATAGTTTCACTTTTTTAATTAATTCCATTTCATGTGGGCGATACTCATCTAACCAAAATACAGCAGGCATATCCGATTGGCGTGCTCGGTTTACTGCTAATTTTACCCAATCTCGGATAGGTGCATCTTTAGTTTGACACATTCGCCAAATATCACCTTCTTTCACATTCTGTTCGATCAATATATTACCTTTTTCATCTATAATTCGTGCAATACCTTTAGTTTGGATTTCGAAGGTCTTATCATGAGAGCCATATTCTTCGGCCTTTTGTGCCATTAACCCAACATTTGGAACACTACCCATAGTCTTTGGATCAAAGGCACCATGGGTTTTACAAAAATTAATCATTTCTTGATAAATACGTGCGAATGTACTCTCAGGTATTACAGCTTTGGTATCTTTTAATTTGCCATCAGGTCCCCACATTTTACCACCAGAACGAATCATCGCAGGCATAGAAGCATCAACAATCACATCATTAGGAGCATGTAAATTAGAAATTCCTTTAGCAGAATCAACCATGGCTAGTTCAGGACGATGTTGGTAGCAGCTATGGATATCATGTTCTATTTCTTCTCGAAATGAGCTGGGTAGAGATTGAATCTTATCGTATACGCTACTGATACCATTGTTCGGATTGACTCCTAACTTATCGAATAGATCGCCATATTTAATGAATAATTGTTTATAGAAAACTTTGACCGCATGACCGAACACGATGGGATGAGAAATTTTCATCATAGTAGCCTTTACATGTAGGGAAAACATTACACCTGTTTCTCTAGCATCTTCCATTTGCTCTTCATAGAAATCGCAAAGCGCTTCTTTGCACATATACATACCATCAATAATTTCATTTTCTAATAGCGCTGTTTTTTCTTTCAGAATAATAATTTCACCAGAGTTCATTTCCAACTCCATCCGTACATTGCAGGCTTTTTTTATTGTTATACTCTCTTCACTAGTGTAGAAATCGCCACCATGCATATGTGATACATGTGTACGGGAAGCAGGGCTCCATTTTTCCATTGAATGAGGGTTTTTACGTGCACTTCGTTTCACTGACTCAGGCGCGCGACGATCAGAATTACCTTCTCGTAGTACTGGATTAACAGCACTTCCCAATGCCTTTGAGTAGCGTTCCTTAATGAGTTTTTTTTCATCAGATGTTGGTTCTTCAGGGTAGTCAGGAATGTCATAACCGTGTATCTGCAATTCAATAATGGTGGCTATTAACTGAGGAATTGAAGCACTAATGTTAGGAAGCTTAATAATATTTGTGTTGGACATTTGCGTCAACCGACCAAGTTTTGCCAGGTTATCTTCGACTTTCTGGTCGTTTGTAAGGTAATCAGGAAATGCAGCGAGAATTCTAGCTGCTAAGGAGATGTCACTTTCCACAACTTCTATATTTGCTGCTGATATAAATGTTTTAATGATTGGGAGTAAAGAGTATGTAGCTAACAATGGTGCTTCGTCAGTCAGCGTATACATGATTTTTGAATTTTCCGTTGTAATCTCTATCTCTCCCTTTTGATGCTTAAATTTGTTTTCTTTTAACTAGATCAATATCAGCAACCATTATGCCAGAATATTAATGACTACATTACTATCTTTATCTGATTGAATTTCAATGTGTTTACATAATTGGATGATTTATATGTTCTTAAATAAAACGCTCAAAAATGAATCGACCGTCTGATATCCGTATGATTTGTGGTTGAATTTAGATTGTGTAAGATGATAAAAAAATAATATGTTTGTTGTCTTAATAATTTTGTCATGGATTCAAGGTGTAGTAGGAAGAATTACATTTTAAACTATGACATTGCTTTGAAAAAAATGTTGAAACTGTTTATAAAATTGTTGAATATATATATGAATCTAATCTGAACATATTGTCAAGAATTATAAAGGGGATTATGCAATGAAACTTGAATCACTTTTTACTTATTATGCAAACTTAGGCACGGCACTTGATGTCGGCAACGGACCATTTGGTAAACGAATGACTTTTGAAGTGCATGGCGGTGAATTTAAGGGTGAAAAACTCAACGGAAAGATTCGTGATGCGGGTTGTGCAGACTGGATGACAATTGACGACAAAGGCTATGGCCATTTAGATGTAAGAGCAAGTTTTGAAACAGACGATGGTGCAAATATTTATGTTCAATATTCTGGAGTAATAGAACTGACCTCTGAAATAATGGGGGTACTTGCAGGAGAAGGTGAGACTGATTTTGGAGAACAAAATTTCTTTATTAATCCACGCATGCAAACAGGCGATGAAAGATATGATTGGGTAAACAACATTTTCTGTGTGGCACAAGGTCGTTTGGTGCCTGGTAAAGTCGAGTATGAAGTATTTCAGTTGGTAAATGATTGATTGGTATGGAAACTGATTGTCAGGTATTTAAAAAAAGCTCAAAATGTGAAAAAATATTGTAATACTCGTAATATTAATTTTGCTAAATCAAGGGAAAAAGTTCATGACTGAAGTCAATCACGTTTGGAGATTACGTAAACGACCTGTTGGTGATATATGTGAGGGTGATTTAACTTATGATGAAGAGCCTATGCCTGAACCAGCAGACGAAGAATGTCTGTTTCGTCTTAATTATTTGTCGCTGGATGCGACTAATCGGATGTGGATGAGTGACGTTGAGCAATACATGCCTCCAGTTAGTATTAATGCCCCGATGCGTGGTGTCGTTTGTGGAACTGTGATACAAAGTAAAAACTCAGCATTTAGAAAAGGTGACATAGTTAGCGGTCTTGGTACTTGGGCAGATTATCAAATTGGCACTACTGAAACTGTGAGTTTATTAGGTGATACAGGGTCTGTTCCAGTTATTGATGCTTTTGGTACTTTCGCTATCGCTGCGCCGACGGCTTATTTTGGTTTGCTTGAAATCACGAAACCGAAATCGGGAGAAACTGTTGTTATTTCAACTGCTGCTGGTTCAGTAGGGTCGATCGTCGGGCAGATTGCTAAAATCAAGGGCTGTCATGTAGTTGGACTCACTGGTACAGATGAAAAATGTAAATGGATAACTGAAGAGCTCGGCTTTGATGAAGCCATCAACTATAAGACAGAAGATTTATCAAAAGCGTTAGAACGCACTTGTCCTAATGGCATTGATGTCTATTTTGAAAATGTGGGTGGAGAGATCTTAGACACTTGTCTCAAACATATGAATATGTTCGGCCGTATATCTGTATGCGGTTTAATAGCACATTATAATTCCAGCGAAGAAGTCCCAGGACCAAAAAATTATCCAATGATCCTGATGAATCGACTTAAGGTTGAGGGTTTTATAATACTCGATTATATGGAGCGTTACCCTGAAGCAATAGCGGCAATTACTCAATGGATGTCTGAAGGCAAAATTAAAGTCCAACAGGACGTCGTAGATGGACTTGAAAACGCTGTAGAGACAGTTAAGAAACTCTATACTGGTGATAATACAGGTAAGCTAATGGTCCGTGTGAAAGATGTATGAGGCTTGATTTGTATTTCTAAAATAAAAAGACGCTGTTCAAATTTGAAACGAATTACTCTTGTGTGCTCTAAAATGGAACTCTTGCGGCTGGTGACATGAGTTTAGTTATATATCTAAATTTCAATTAAAACGGATTATACAGATTAATTTATACGAAGTTAAAATCTTGGCATAGTCTATGTATGGGATATGGTGTTGTTTATTAAAAGTAAAAACTATAAAAGAAACAAAAAGTGCAGGACCAAAATCAAAGAAAAACGAAATAAAAACAGTATTTTAAGATTTAACATAAATTCAACAATGCAAAACCAAGGAAAACTATTATGGGAATGCTAGTTAATATTGACAACGGTGGAACGTTGACTGATATATGTATATTGAAAGATAAGAATGTCTACAAGACCAAGACACTCACGACGCCGTACGACTTAAGTAAATGTTTTTTTGATGGATTAAAATCTATCTCAACCGTGATTTACGGAGAAGAAGATGTCGCAAAACTCTTGATGGAAGTTGAGCATATTCGTTATTCAACTACACAGGGAACTAATGCTATTGTTGAGCGTAAGGGACCAAAACTGGGTCTGATAATAAATAAGAAAAATGCTGGCTTAGTTAAAAGAATGCGCGAACAAGACGAAGATTTATTCGACTTTTTAGTCGGAGATCGAATATGTGAGGTTGATCTTGCTGATTTAGGTCATGAATCGAAGGCTGCAGATAACGCTACGGTGATTACCAGACTTACCGGAATGGGAGCTAATAGACTCGTTGTTTGTTTTGATGTTGATAATGCGGCTATCTCTGAGGCTCAATTTAAGAGGATAGCATTCGATATTTATCCGCGTCACTTGCTAGGTGCTGTGCCAATACTTTTTGCCAGTGAGCTAGTTGATGATGTTTTAGCTGACCGACGCGGTTGGACGGCGTTGACTAATTCATTCTTGCATCCTGCGATGGAAAGTTTCCTGTATAACGCTGAAAATCGATTACGTGAATATCGTACAAAAAACCCTCTTCTCATCTTTCGTAACGATGGCAATGCATCGCGTGTTGCAAAAACGATTGCACTTAAGACTTATAGTTCTGGTCCGCGCGGTGGCATGGAAGGCGTCAAAACATTCAGTAAGCAATACAATCTTTCAGATGTAATGACTATGGATGTCGGTGGTACGACAACGGATATTGGTCACCTGGTTGATCTGAAATTAAACGAACAACGACATGGTAAAATGGAGGGTGTGCCCATCTCCTTTGGATTGTGTGAGATAAATAGTCAAGGTGTTGGTGGTAGTTCAATTTTGTCTGTTAAAGATGGCGATATTCAGGTGGGTCCTGAAAGTGTTGGCGCTGTTCCTGGACCAGCAAGTTTTGGTCGTGGCGGAAAGAGTTCAACAATGACAGATGTCAATCTTCTCTTGGGCGTACTCGATCCTGCAACCTATTTCGGTGGTGGTCTAAAGCTCGATATTGAGCGTGGTCGTGCGGCTATCGATGAAAACGTAGCATCGCCTTTAGGCATTTCTGTTGATGAAGCACTGCATAAGCTTAGTGATGCTTATGAGCAAAAGATTGCTGATGGTATGAAAGACTTTGGTAATGTTTCGAAGGACACTGTGCTGTTGGCATTTGGTGGCGCAGGCCCGATGAATGCATGTGGTATAGCTGAAATAGCAGGCATTAATACTGTGTATGTACCAAAAACTGCGGCTATTTTTAGTGCCTTTGGAATAGGCTCATGTGATATAGGACAGAGTTATGCCGTTGTATTGCCCGCTAACAATCAAGACGCTCTCAAGTCAGCTCATGCGGACCTTATTGAACGCGCAGAACGTGATATGTTTGCTGAAGGCTATGCGAAAGGCGACTTTGATATCAACGCGCTAATGGTTAGTGAATCAGATTCGAAAGAGTCTACCCATCAATTGAATGGCAAGGTTGCACTGCCTAAAGCTTTAGAAAAAGCGGATTCAGTCACGCTCGAATTGATCGCGACTAAACGCCTAAAGACTGAAGATGATAAGCAGTTCAAAATCAAGAAAGGCAAGGCTGCTGCTGCATCAGGGTCACGAACAATTGTAGGTAGTGATCTGAAAAGCCAAGATGTTTCAGTTTATAGTGTGAACGACATGAAGCCGGGCGACCATGCTGCTGGCCCAGCTGTTATTGAAGAAGATTACTTTACGTGTCTTGTACGTGAAGGTTGGGAATTTGTTGTGACCGAGGCAGGTGATATCTGTCTGACTAAGGGGGCTAAATAATGAAAGTATTAATGACTGAATATCTTCGTATCGATTTAGATACAGAGAATTGGGAATGTCGTGTTTGTGATCATGTAATCAATTCGGCACGTGGAAATTACAAAGAAGGGTTGCTGGTTTATAACCGCGACCCAGCAGATATTCATCCACACGTTATCGACCCCGAAAAATATAAGTTTACATTTTGTCCTGATAAAGACTGGGTCAATATTCTTGAATATTATTGCCCAAGTTGTGGTACGCAGATTGAAGTTGAAAACACTTTGCCGAATCATGAACCGCTCTATGATATGGAAGTGGATGTTGATGCACTTAAAGAACAGTGGAGTCACCGAGAAGAGATCACAGAGGCGACGAAAGGGCCTGATGTTTTAGGTGAGGTTGAGCGCCATAGACATCGCCACTAATTAATAAAGTTTACTAAAACAATAAATCAAACTACTAAAAAGTTATAGGAAAGTAGATTATGAAACGAATATCAGTAGATATCGGCGGCACATTTACCGATTGTTTTTTGGTTTGGGATAATAAATATATTGAAACCAAAGCATTAACAACACACCAGAATTTAGCCTTGGGTTTCAACGAAGCAGTTGAAAAGGCATACCAAGAACTGAATATCACCATGGAAGATATATTGTCTGAAGTCGACTCGGTTCGCTACGCAACGACCTTAGGCACGAATGCCTTGATTGAGCACAATGGTCCGCGTATGGGTATGTTAGTCACTGCAGGCTTTGAAGCAACGGTACCACTCAGTCGAGCACGTGGTTATGGTGAAGGTTTGGATAAGTTAGGTATGGCAAATTTACCTGATGCTAGACGACCAGAACCATTGGTATTACCTAATATGATAGAAGGAGTTCGTGAACGTTTAGATTTTGAGGGCAAGGTTGTTATGCCGCTTGATGAAGATGACGTTAGACACAAGATCAGAACCTTATTCGATAAAGGTGCTCAAGTGATCGTCATCTGTTTCGTGAATTCAGTGGTAAATCCAATGAATGAGAAGCGTGTAGAGGAGATAATTCTTGAAGAATATCCTTCTCATCTATTAGGCGCTATTCCTGTAATTCTTTCTCATCGTGTTGCGGGGCGTAAAGGTGAATATGTTCGAGCCTCTTCAGCGATTGTCGACGGTTATTTACATTCGACTATGTATCATGCGATGACGCAGTTGGAACAAAACCTGCGCGCACATGCTTATGAGAAGCCGATGTTGGTGATTCATAACTCAGGTGGTATGGCACAGTTAAACTCAACTGATGCATTGCAAACAATTCATTCTGGACCCGTTTCAGGAATCAGTGCCTCAGAACATTTAGCGAAAGAAGCCGATCTGGGTAGTGTTGTTGCTACCGATATGGGTGGTACCAGCTACGATATTGGTATCGTCGTTGAGGGTGGCATCAAACATTATGATTTCAACCCGGTAATTGATCGTTGGATGGTGTCTGTACCGATGGTTCACTTGGTAACATTGGGTGCAGGTGGTGGTTCAATCGCCTCATATGATCGCATGTACAACACTGTTGCTGTGGGACCAAAGAGCGCAGGTTCTGATCCAGGGCCAGCCTGTTATGACCGTGGCGGCATGAGCCCAACGGTAACCGATGCCGATTTGGTCTTGGGTTATCTCGATGCTGAAAATTACGCAGGTGGCGATATTCCGTTAAACCCTAAGCGTTCTAACTTTGCCATAGAAGAGACTCTTTGTGATGATCTTGATATCGAAGTGGTGGAAGCTGCTATGATGATTAAAGAAAAAGTCGATGCCAATATGGCGAATGGTGTGAACACTGAGTTACGTGCCAGAGGCTATGACCCTGAAGATTTTACCATGCTGGCGTATGGCGGAAATGGACCTTTGCATTGCTGTGGTATCGCGAGTCGTTTGAACATCAATAAAATATTAGCGACACCAATGAGTTCCGTATTTTCTGCGGTGGGTGCGGGTAATATGCACCAGATGCATATCCATGAATCATCATTGTTTATGGTGCTTTACGATTCTAATAGCAGAAAAGTATTTGATAACTATCCGCGATTTAATGACATTGTCGCTGAGCTAAGTGAAAGAGGTAGAGCTGATTTATCAAGACAGGGTGCAAATGAAGGCGATATTCTACATTCACTTGAGCTTGATATGCGCTACGGTAACCAACTTGTACAAACAACCGTTGTTATACCAAAACATTCCGTTGAGTCAGCACTGGATGTATTGAAAATAGTCGATCTCTTTTCTACAGATTACGGTAAGCGTTTTGGTGAAGGTAGTCAGGCACCAGAGGCCGGCATTCGTATCAATACAATTCGCGTCGCTTCTTATGTAGAGCATGATACGGTTCACTTTAAGCATATTAAGCCAGTTGCTGAAGATAAACGACAAGCGCCACCGAAACCATCATCAACACGTAAGTGTCATTTTGTCGGTGAAAGTAAAGCGATCGATACGCCGGTCTGGAATAAAGATGATATTTCCGCGGGTACTCAAATAGAGGGGCCGGGTATTGTGGCATCTGATGTAACGACCTACCTTATCGAAAAGGGTTGGAATTATGTATCTGCTGAGCAAGGTGCCGTTTGGTTCCTTCGCGACGAAGCAAAGAAATAACGGGGTAATATATTATGAACGATAAACTTAGCGCAGAAGCTGTTCTTGAAGATAAAGAATTAGTTGCAAAATTCCTTAAAGAAACGACTTTATTCCTCGGACCTGATCCGGAAATAATGAAATCGCATGACATCATGCCGATTACAGATTATGAAGCCGAAAGTGTAAAGAAGTTTACTGACCCACACCAAATGGCTTCGATACGTGACCGTATGCAATCGGCTTGCGACGAAAGTTATGAAATGCTTGAACAAATGGGTGCGGCTCCAGGTGCAAAATGGGGTGACGTCATTACCGGTATCTACTCTGCCTCGGGTGATTTGACCATTGGTAGTGCTGGTGGCGTACTTATCTTCTCTGTACTGGTGCATCATCCAATAAAATTTATTATTAAAAACTGGATTAATGAACCAACAGTTGGTTTGAGACAAGGTGATGGTTTTATTCACAATGACTCACGTTATGGGAATGTACA
>MDSW01130900.1_pt1 | contig 12628 bp, 9 predicted proteins | sample 811171 | NCBI WGS metagenome assembly MDSW01 (sample SAMN05326641, study PRJNA326480) | marine metagenome | isolation source: seawater | place: Atlantic Ocean: North West | collected 2012
ATGGATGTTCGATTGTGGAACAATAATGATTTGGGACTTGGTTTCTTTAGAGGAAATTTACAATGAGAGCGATATAAACATTGATGGACTCCTAGACGTCAATGAACTCGAAGAATTCATCCACAAATTAGAGGAATTTGAAGAAATGAAAAACTCAGAATTCTATGATGGTTGTTCAGTTACTAATGATCCTAATGATAGTCATTATGAGTGTTGGATGAATGATTGGTTAGATGCTGATGGTAACATAACAATGAGTGATGGTTATGAAGAAGATGAATGTATTGAATTAGTAAACAATTCTTGGAAATGTGAACGTCATGATGACCACGATGACCATTCAGGACACGATGACCACGATGACCACGATGAACTTAATGATGGAACACGTGGATACTTAACAATCAATATTGAAAATGAAGGAGATTATGGATTTTTAGTCCCATCAGGGATTTCAATGTTTATTTTGATGAATGAGGATGTACATGACCACAGTGACCACAGTGACCACAGTGACCACAGTGACCACAGTGACCACAGTGACCACAGCGATTCTGATGCAACTATTGTATCAGAAGAAGGAGAAGATGCTTTTGATTATGACCCACATAGTTGGTTAGATCCATTAGCCTTCATGGAACAAGTTAAAATTGTACTTAATACTCTAGTTACTCTATATCCAGAAGGAGAAGTAATTTTTACTGATAATGCTAATGATTACCTGCTTTCATTATTTAGATTACATCTAGATTTTGATTCAGCATTTGGTAGTTCAAGTGAGTGTACAACTAGGACTGTAGCTGCTAATCATAATGCATACTCATATATTTCAGAACGGTATAATATTGAATTTATTACAGTACATGGACTTGACCCTGAAGGAGAACCTACTGCTGAAGATATTGCTAAGGTCGTAGAAAAAATCAAGGAAAAGAGTATTACAGTTTTATTTATTGAAGAGTATACAGATGCTTCTGGAGTGAATAGTATTGTTGATGAGACTGGAGTACAGGTTCTTTACTTATACACAATGGAAATGGCTCCTACCGATGGTAGTGATGGTCAATCAGATAGTAGTGATGACTATCTCTCATTAATGCACAAAAATCTTGAAAACTTGAAATTAGGACTTGGATGTACGGCTTGATTATTTGAATCTAGTTTTGTAGTGCATTAATATCCATACTAATTATAGAGAAGTGATATTATTGATAACAAATCATGAAATTACTTGTCAGAGTAAAGTTATTGAAGTTAACGATTTATCGGTAATGCGTTCTGGAAAACAAGTCATTCATGATATTAATTTATCAATAAAATGCGGTGAATTCGTGGGAATAGTTGGACCTAATGGTGGCGGTAAAAGCACATTACTACTTACAATTCTTGGAATTCTGAAACCAAAAAGCGGTACAGTAAAAATTTATGATTTTGAACCATTGTCTAAGAATGTAATTGGTAAGATAGGATGGGTACCACAAACAGCATCAAATCTACCCAGTAATATTCGAATAACTGTAAAAGAATTAATACAATTAGGTACTTTAAATAGAGAATCATTTTTTCAAATCATGCAAAAAAACCGTATACAGGTAAAAAAAATATTACAACTCGTTGGTCTTGAAGATGTTGCTAATGTACCACTTTCAAGTTTATCAGGCGGTCAGCGTCAACGAGCAATTATTGGTAAAGCATTAGCATCGGAAGCAGAGATAATAATAATGGATGAACCATTGGTTGGTGTAGATAGAGAATCTCGTAAATCATTATTGAAGTTACTAGATGATTTGTGTCATGATGAACAAAAAACTATTGTAATGGTTTCGCATGATTTACCTACAATTAAACAGACAGTACATCGTATGATTTACCTTGAAGATACAATACGTTATGATGGACCTACTTCAGAGTTCCCAGATTTATCTAGTCTCGCACAATTAAGAGGAATTCAAGCAATTCATGATGAGCCAACACAAATTACTAATTCAAATGAAAAATTATCTAATTTAGACCCCGTGATAATATTTTCCTCAAAAAAAGGTGAAAAAGAATGAAATTAATAATAGACAAATTTTGGATATCAATTTCAATCGTATTCTTTTTCCTAACATTCTTGCCAATAGGAACAATTATAATGAATTTAGCAAGTCCAATTCTAGAATTTATTGGACCTATGGTGCCTGGAGATACGTTTCCTTTATTTTTTACTTGGGATCTATTCCAACGCGCTTTGATAGCATCATTAATTGCAAGTATAGTAGGAGGATTTCTAGGTACATTTTTGCTGATTCGTAATTTATCTTTGATTGGAGATGGATTAGCACACGTATCATTTGGAGGAGTTGCAGTAGGAGTCGTAGTAGGAGTCTTTATTGGTGGTTTTTCACCATTGTGGTATGCATTATTTTTTACTATTATAGCATCTATTTCAATTGAACAATTACGATCTCGTGAGATACTTACAGGGGATGCATCAATTGCAATTTTCTTGACTGGTACGCTTGGTCTCGGTATGGTAATTTTAAGACTATGGGGGGGTGCCACATATACCGATATTGAAAGTTATTTATTTGGAGATTTGTTACTAATAGATGAGGCTAGTTTAAATTTCATCTCATTTATTAGTATAATTTCGATAATATCTATTTTATATCTTTATCATAGTTTATTAGCAATCTCTATTGATCCAATTGCAGCAAGAGTTCAAGGATTGCCTGTAAGTTCTATTGGTATTTACTTCAGTGTTATTACAGCAGTAGTTGTAGTAAGTATGGTACAGCTTGTTGGAGTTTTACTAGTCACTGCTATTTTGATTACACCTTCTGCAACGGCTCAATTAATTGGTAAAAGTTTCCGCTCTTGCATTATTTATTCACAATTATTTGGTATTCTAATTATTATTCTAGGACTTTATTTTTCTGCTGAATTAGGTACTGGTAGTGGTTCAATGATTGCATTGGTTGCAGCAATGATATTTTCATTAGTTGCGGTTTCTAAAATAGTTTTGAAAGTAGTAATTCAACCTAATAAAAACCTTAATTAAATAGCGAAGATCCTAATATGGGTAAAAGAACACTTGCATCTCCTTCTACACAAATATTTGGAGCTTCAGGGCGCATTTTTCCCCAGGATATTGCTTCACGTAATCTAGCCCCAGAAAGTGACCCATCAAATTCAGGCGCAGTTGTAATATATACGGCATTATCTAGTCCACCTCTATATTGATTCCACCAAATTACATGGTGTTTGGAAATCCCACCTCCAACCATTAATGCATTACTTGATTCGGCAACCCATGTAAGATCTGACATTCTTTGTTCATCTGCTAATATGTCAATCCAGAAATCGGAATATTTTTGTCTAAACATAAATAGTTGTGCCCCAATACTTCCATCAGTTATTCCAGGTATTACAATTGGAATTTGATGTTTTGCAGCCCAGAATAATATTGAATTTTCATCACATACCCTATTTCCAAGTTCCCAACATAATTCTACAGTTCCAAAACCTTTCCATAGTTCAGTCCCAGTTAAACCAGTTTGCTCCATTCTTTCTTTTCTAATATCTTCCAAAGCGGGTAAAACAACATTTTCAATTATTTCTCCATATGATGAATTTGGTACAATTACATTTCCGAGTCTATTCAACCCATATTCTCCTAATTCAATATCATCTAATTCAAATTCTCCATGTAAATAATCTTTGTGAGTTCTAGCAATATCATGATCTAGAGTTCCACAAGTAGTGGAAACGACATTGAATTTTTTTTGTTTTAATGCCTCTACAAAAAATCCTCGAGTTCCTGTAGCACAGAGGCATGCAGGAAATGAAATCCAATTAAGGCATTTTTTAGAATCATAATTAGATTGTTCTAACTTTTCAAATTGTAATTCTAATAATTGTTTAGCTCGTGCAAGTTTTGTTGCAGTAAATCCCCCTGCATTAGCCATAGCTTCTATTAAATCATTAACAGATTTTGTTTTCTCAAATATATAATCCTTAACCGGTTCGTCAAAACTATTTGGGTCAATTGCCATGAATGGCCGAGAAGAGCCCTATTGATAGTCTTCTTGCTAAACCTATTCTTGCTCAGAATGTATTTTTAATCTTGGTCCAAGTAGCGTTGGTAATAAGGTTAATGATGAAATTAATGCCATTGAAATCGCTATTGCAAATGAGATACCCATTAATTTCAATGGTTCTAATGAAGAAAGAAGCAATACAGAAAAACCACCAGCAGTAGTTAATGCTGCAGCACCCATAGCTCTCCCTGTTGTACAAACAGTTTTACTAGTCCATTCTGCAATAGTACCATTTGGATTTAGTTCTGCTTCTTCTTCCATTCTAGTTCCAAAGTGAACTGAATAATCAACACCTAAACCTAGTGTCAATGCTCCTATTGTTACAACTTGAGCATTTAACAAGAATCCAAAGAGCCCAAGTAGCCCATAAACCCAACAAACTACAATAAATAATGGTAAAGCCATTACAACCCCTCTTATTGGATCTTTATTATCAAAGAAATTAATTGTAATTAACATAATTAAAATTATTACAGAAACTATTGCAGTTGAAACTACGGAATTTGTGGAAATTTCTTCAGTCACCATTCCAAGAATTAAATCATCTCCAGTAAAAGCGTATGTAAAATTATCATTAGGTAATTCATTTAATTTATTGTTTAAGTTTTCTTCAAGCTTTACTGAATCTTCCCAATCTAATATGGCTGCTTGAAATCTAATCACCATTTGCTTTTGATTATTACTTAGATAGGGAGATGCCAGCTCAAAACCTTCATCATTTTCTAAGATCCAAGTACTTAATTCTGCAAAAGCCTCGTCTTCTCTTGCTTCAATTCTAGTTAATAATTCTGAAAATGTGGCATTTTCAGCATTAATAGAATATTTTGTTAATTCGGTCCACAGACTTGTTATATCATCACTAATTTTTTCATCATTAGACAAAAGTTCCATTGCACCATAATATGCTTCTAAGCCATCAGGAGATAAGATAATAGAATCCTCTTTTGAGTCAATAATAAAATAAATAGGACTTGGACTTGAAGCAAATTGGTCATTTAATGTAACAAATGCCCCTACTACTCCATCTTCATCTTCGACAAGTTGATCTCGAGTATCAAAACCAGGTTTTAGTAATGTCATCCCCCAAATCATTGGAATTGTCATCAATATTACAATAATCCAAACAACTTTTGCTTTTTTATCTACAACGTTTCCAATAAATTTTGAAAAACTAGTTTCTTCGATAGATTGTATATTTGAAATTGGAAAAGGTTTCCTAGTTATTACGGTTTTAGATTTAGGGGGAATTAAAGATAATAATGCGGGTAAAACAGTAATTGATGAGAGATAAACAAATAATAGACCAATAGCGATCGTAGTTCCAAAATCGCGTAAGAATTTTTGATTACTAATATTGAAAGACATAAAACCAACTACATCAGTAGTAATTGCGACAATTAATGCTGCAGATGTAAGTAAAGAACCATTTAAAATTGCTTTTTGCCTACTCGATTTTTCAAGAACTGAAAGGGGTTCAGAATGTTCGTCAATACCCATTCTTCTTGCTTCGTGAACTGCTTCTTCCCTATATCTTGCTACAACATGCAATCCATAGTCTACACCAATTGCGAGTACAAGAACTGGAATAGAAAACATAGCAGGATTAAATGTGACTTTGAATAAAAATGAAGCAACACCAAAAGTAATTGGAATAGTGAGTGCAGTACATGTTATTACCATCAAAGTTTCTCTAATAGATCGAAATCTAGTCCATAATATAATTCCAAGTAATAATATTGCCAAACTTGTAAGCATTGGACTTTCTTTGCTTGATGCACTTGCAGAAGCCTCTGTGAAACGATTGAAACCAAAAATAATTATTTTTGAATCTTCATCTAATGAAAGCTCAGAACTTAGATTATTTTCCAATGACTTTGAAATCTCTACAATTTCTTCAGTATCTAAATCAGATGTTGAAATAGCTAAATTAATTACGCCTATTGTTGCAGTAGAAGGTCTTTGGGATAATTCAATTTCAAATCCCTTTTCATCATAAGTAGGAATAGAACCTAATATTGAACCAGCGTAATCGATTTCTTGAATTACATTTAATATGTTTAATTTAATTCTAACATTTAAAGATACACTATAAATCCATTTTTGCTCAATTTCTGGACCTGCTGAATTATTATTTACTAGCAAATTTATTGATGATAAATATTCATCAAAGTCTGAAAGAAGTTGTGTTGAATTCACTCCATTCATTAATGGATTTACCCAATCTGTATTGTTTACATTCCATGAATTCAATGATTCAGATGTAATTTCAGGAGGTAGCGGTATTGAATCTACCTTTTCAATAGATTGATTTAAAGATTCATTAATTTCAGAATTATTTCCATTTTCTAATGCATCAATGAAAGTATCAAAAGTAATCATAGTTTCATTGATCCATAATTCTGTTTCATCTGGGTATACAACCATCGAGTAAATCATTCCTAAACTTGCAGGACCAGCTACGGATTGACCTCCAAATATCGGCTCTTGATAATTTAATGATGAATAATCACTAATCATGATTGCTTCAACTTTAGCTAATTTTTCCCAATTTGAGGGGTTATCTAGTCCATTGGATTCTAGTGGTGTCAGTGCTCTTAACAAGTCAAGATCTTGCTCATTATATTCATTATCAATGTCTGTTAGTAATCTTGTAACCTCATTATCTGGATAAAAAGATGAACGAGAAACGTCAGCACTGATGTAATTTACCATTAAGAAAATACCACCAAAAAATATCAATATGAAAATTAATATTGCAGTGATTGGTTTTTTTACCGAAGCTTCAGTAAATTTGTCAAATGGATTATACATAATGTTGAATCGGACATGTAATCATTTTTAGAGACTGTCATAAAAAGTTGTAAATTTATTATGGTTGAATTGTTCGAAGCATCATGGCAACTACCCAATTGTATGTAGATGGAATGTCATGTAATGGTTGTTCCTCTACATTAACTGAAAATTTCTTAAAAGAAAGTGGAATAACTAGTGCTGAAGTTTCACATGAATCTCGAATTGCATCAATAGAGCATTCAGACGAAATTAATATTTCAAAATTAGAAGAAATTGTGACTTCATCTGGATATTCAATCGGTAAAAGTAGTTTTGATTGGTCAGATAAATCAGTGTGGAAACAAAGTGCTCATAATACAAAGTGGTGCTTGATTGGCTGTAGCATTGGTGACTTTGGAACAATCGCTTTTTTCCAATTTATTTGGATTGATTCAGGATGGTCTACTATGGCAATAATGATGCTTGCTATTATGAATGGTCTCCTTACTTCCATCGCTCTAGAAACGGTAATTTTACTCAAACAACTCCCTTTCAAAGATTCATTGCGAACCGCAATGGGTATGTCATTTATTTCGATGGTGTCGATGGAAGCAGCGATGAATATTACCGATGTTATTTTGACAGGCGGTGCAATGTTGACGCCAGAAGTAATCATTCCAATGTTGATTGCAGGGTTTTTAACTCCGTGGCCATACAATTACTGGAGATTAAAAAAATATGGGGTATCCTGTCATTAGTTGATTATTTATTACAAGACTTTCTACATGTAATATGGCGAGAGATTATGTTGATGAAGAGATATCTCGAGCATTAACTTTACATTCAGATTATTATACCAATCTCGAACTATTTGAAAAAATAAAGACTTCTTTTTCTAATCATTGGCATTTTGCTGTACATAGTTCAGAATTTGATGATATTAATATTATTCCACTAGAAAGAATGGGAGAGATAATTAATGACGAATTAATATTGACCAAAACTGAGAGTTATAATTGTATTTCTAATGTTTGTACACATAGAGCGATGTTATTAGTAAATGAAAAATGTAAAAAATCAAGAATACAATGCCCATATCATGGCCGTACTTTTGATTTGAAAGGTCAATTAAAAAATATGCCTAAATTTGAAAATGTAAAAAATTTCCCTACCGAGGGAGATAATTTAAAAAATTTTGAATTAATGAATTGGAAAAACTTACTTTTTGTAAACAAGGGTAAACAAAAATTTGATGAATTCATCGAATTTTTAGATAACAGAATTGGGTGGATGGATATTGAAAAATTCAAATATGATTCGAGTAAAGATCGAACACACTCTATCAAAGCAAATTGGGCATTATATGTTGATAATTATCTAGAGGGGTTTCATATTCCCTTTGTTCATGGAGATTTGAATAATATTATTGAAAACGACTCTTATAAAACAGAATTATTCTCTAATGGTGTATTGCAAATTGGCTATGCAAAACCTGGAGAATTATGTTTTGATTTACCCAAGGAATCAATTGATTATGGCGATAATATTGCAGCATATTATTTTTGGATATATCCCAATATGATGTTTAACTTTTATCCGTGGGGGGTATCTGTGAATATTGTTGTTCCTTTAGATTCTAGAAATTCAAAAATTATATATCGAGGTTATGTAAATAATCCAGGTTTAATCTCAAAAGGAGCTGGTGGAGATTTAGATAAAGTTGAGGAAGAAGATCAACAAATAGTAGAATCAGTTCAAAGAGGAGTACATTCAGAGTCTTATGAAAGAGGTCGGTATTCACCCGAAAAAGAATCTGGTGTACATCATTTCCATAGAATACTATTAAAAAATATAAACAGAATTATTCCTCTTTGATAAAAATCGACCAATCTTCATAAGTTAATCCTTCTAGTGCAACTCCAGTGACAATTCCAATCATCCATGCTTCAGTTTGATCCCAAAAGAATAGAAAAATTAAGATTGTTGTGGCCCAAATCCAATGATGAATATGAAAAATATATATTTTAATTTGAGGCGTTTTTCCAGTAAGATATTTTGCTATAGCAAAACCAGCAATCAAACTAATTGAAAATATGTATAAACTATTTATTATATCCTCCGACATTCTTACTCCCCTACAATAAATCCTCATAACTTTCCATTATCATTATTGTGGATAATTTTAATTTTCAAAATGTATGATTTCTTCTAGACATTCCATTAAAGAAATCCTTATCGGTGTTTGAGTAACCCAACCGTATCCATTTTGTATCTTTAATAAATTGTGTAAATCAGAAAGATTCGGGGGTTTAGAGTTATAATTTGTACTAGTATTCCGGATTTCTTTAACTTCTAAATCAATAATATCGATTTGATTTAATTTAGAATTATTTATTCTTCTCCATAACATTTTCAATTCTAAAAATATATCATTTGCTAGCCAAGGTCTCCTTCCACAAACCTCAGTAACTAAAGTAGGGATTTTGGGAATTTCAATAAGTGTTTCAATTAAGTTAATAATGTCATTTTTAGAAGTCCAAAATCTAATTGGGTAATTTTCTAAATCTAATGTTTGATTAGATTCAAGGGCATTGATCCAATTAGAAATATCTTTTGGACCCCATTTACCTTGAGGATCTACGCATAATAAATCTCTGATGTGTAGTTCTATACAACCATCTAAATCAAATGGAATGATTTGTTTATGCCAGGGCCGAATGATAATAGATGGTGTAGTAATTTCATTTTTTAATTCATTTCCTATTTCAAAATGAATATTCAATGCGGGATTAGAATTTTCCTTAATTTCATGAATCATTCTGTCTGAAATTCTATTTTTTATTAAATCTTTTAGAAAATTAGAATCACCCGATAATGAAATTGTTTTCCTAATCATTTTATCTCCATTTCCCTAAACAATCCCTCAAAGCACCTTCAAGATTTTCGTGAGTGAATTTGAATCCAGATTTCATTAATCTATCGGGCAAAACTCTTTGACCTTCAAATAAAAGAGGTCCTGCTAATTCCCCAAATAAAATCCTCATCGGAAATTTTGGAATTGGAGCGAAAGCGGGCCTCCAAAGAACTCTTCCTAAAGTCCTTGAAAATTCTTTCTGTCTGACTGGATTAATAGATGTTAAGTTATATGGTCCACTACATTCTTTTTTCATTATTAGGTGATTTATTGCATATATTTGATCATCTAATGAAATCCATGACATCCATTGTTTTCCCCCTCCAATAGATCCCCCTCCACCTAATTTCCAAGGTAACAACATTCTGTTTAGAGCGCCACCAGTTGCAGATAAGACGATTCCAGTTCTAATGTTAATTACTCTTACACCAGCATTTTTTGCTGAGTTAGCATATTTTTCCCATGCTAATACAGTTTCTGTAAGGAACCCCTCCCCCGGTTCACTTTCTTCAGTTAACTCTTCATCTCCTCTATTCCCATAATACCCTATAGCGCTTGCTATCAGAAAGACTTCTGGTTTTTTATCTAATTTGCAGATTGTATCAGATAATAATGTGGTGGTTTTTTCCCTAGATTTTTGGATTAAATCCTTTCTTTTTTTCGTCCATCGTTTATCTCCAATTCCTGCTCCCCCAAGATGAATTATTGCATCAAAACCTTCAATTTCTCTAGAATCCAAGATGTCATTTTCAGGGTCCCATTTTATTTCATTAGAATTAGGTTTAGCTTCTCTTCGAACTAATCTCCAAACATCATGTCCTCCTGTGTCAAAGAATGCTACTAATTGAGTTCCAATCATACCTGAAGAACCAGCAATTAAGATTTTTTTGCGTTTTTCGGATCTAAATTTTTTATGATTCTCTAAATCTCTAATCAATCTTAGTTCTCTAGAAATGAACATATTTTTAATCCTTTTTCTAACACTTCTTCCGGCAAATAAATATCCAAATGCACCAAATGGTACTTGATATTCTACGGAATCCTTTACTAGAGTTCCATTATTTTTAGGGATAAAATCATGAACATGTTCCCATCTCCAAAATGGTCCTTTCAACATAATATCTTTGAATTGATTAGGTGGATTATAAACTGTATGTTTAGCTACCCATTTCATCTTCAATGGACCAAATGGAATTTCAAAGATTCTAATTGCCCCTTCTTCAATTGATTCGTCTGCTCTTACTTCCTTTAGAACTTCCCAAGGAGGCATTAACCTTCTGAATGAACCTTCATGCTCAAACCAAGAAAAGGTATTTTCAATATTTTCATCAACAAAGGTTTCATGTTCGAATTTGTACATTATACATGGCTAGTATATTTAGCATATAAGATACTGTATGTTTTCATGAATAATTTAATTTATTCGCCGTTATTTGAAATGAATCAAAGCTTTTCGAACAACATCAATAATTATATCAATTTCAGAAGTAGTGATTCCAAATCTGGGGGTAAAACGTAATGCATTTTCACCGCCATGTATCACACCAAGACCATTTAAACGGCACCATTCTTCAACGCAACCAAATCCAATTACGGGTAATTTTTCGGGATGGAGTTCTGCACATACAAGAAGCCCTGTCCCTTGCACTGAGATAATTGATTCAGGAAATTCAGACATTAATTTTTCCAGTTTATTCTTCAGTTCCTTTCCTCGTTGTCGAATATTTTGCCTAAGTTCGGGAGTAATGCTCTCTAGTACAGCTACTGCGGTCTCTAATGCTCGAGGATTTGTGGTCATTGTATTCCCATAAATTCCAGTTACGTATAATTCTGCAGCTTTCTTGGTCATGCCGACTACAGAAAGCGGATATTGACCAGCATTAATGGCTTTAGACCAAGCTTCCATGTCGGGTGCTTCAGCATCTTGAAAACCTTCATAATCTACAATGCTTAGACATCCTTGCCCCCTTAGCCCTGCTTGTACAGAATCTATGATTAGCATTGATCCATGTTCTGTTGTAAGGCGTCTAGCCTCGTCATAGAATGCCCTCTCAATACAGACTCCTGGTGCACCTTCTCCTTGAACAGGTTCAATTGCCAGCAATTCAATAAAGACTCCATCTGCATTGGCTTGTGTAAAAGCATTCTTTAGAGCGTCTATATCATTTGCAGGTATTAGTTTTAGATTATTTCTATTTTGAAACGTTTTCAGATTTCGATCATAACCGTCTTTACAGGAATGAGAGATTTGGGCAGGTCGGTCTGTTCTTCCATGAAATGCCTTTTCTATTGCTATCATTTGTGTAGGTTTACCTTCATGTTGACCTCCTGGGCCAGTCATTTTCAAAGCGTTAACGTCTGAAATTCTCATCCCAACAGTCATAGATTCTGACCCTGAATTCATACAAATAAAACGTTCAAAAGGACATTCATTTCGAGTATGTCCGATTTCAAGTTTCAACTTATCTGCTAATCTTTTTTGGCTAAATGATGGCGTCATTACATTAGCCATAACCCAATTTTTTTGCATTGATTGAATCACATTTTCGGGACCGTGTCCCATGCCAAGCATTCCATAGCCCCCATTGTCATGCAAAACAGCACCATTAGAAGTCACGATCCATGGGCCTTTTGCTGATATAGCAACGTATGGATTAACTGTTGGAGCGGAGTAGAAGTTGACATAGTCTTTTTGTAAATATTCAATTAATTCTGATTCATCCATCTTGGTAATTTTTTCGCCGAATTCTTTTGTTAGGTTCTGATGGTTGTTGTAAGCTTCATCGATTGCTGCATTTAAATCTTCAAATGATTTTAAACAGGCTCCGATTATTTCGTCGGAGAGCCCAATCGTGTTGGC
>MDSW01140244.1_pt1 | contig 12627 bp, 11 predicted proteins | sample 811171 | NCBI WGS metagenome assembly MDSW01 (sample SAMN05326641, study PRJNA326480) | marine metagenome | isolation source: seawater | place: Atlantic Ocean: North West | collected 2012
TATAACTTAGCATTAGGTGAGAGAAGAGCTAATGCTGCAAGAGATTATCTAATGACTTACGGAATTTCTGGAAATAGAATTGCCGTTATAAGTTATGGTAAAGAAAAACCTGTTAACCCAGCTGGGACACCATTAGCCTGGTCTCAAAACAGACGATCTGTAACTGTTAAAGTAAACTAATTTAAAATTTTACTTAAATATTAGACCCCTTAAACATATTTAAGGGGTCTTTTTTTTGCCATTTTATCTAATTAAAAAAGAATCATGTTAAATGACTTTAAAAATTCAAAAATTTTAACATTAATTATATTTTTATTTTTAATTAATTATGTTTCCGCCGAGGAGGAAGAAATTTACCTAAAGTCAATATCTGATCAAATTCAAGTTATAACCAAAGATCTTAAAACTTTGGAAAAAGCTGTTTATCAAAAATCTGATATTATGAAAAAAAAATCATCAAGTTCAATGAGTTCAGATGGACTAAATGAAGATATAATGACCAAACATTTACTTAAATTAAATGAGATAGAAGATCAATTTAGAGAATTAACAAATAAATTTGAAGAAATTAATTTCAAATTAGATAAACTTTCAACACGTGTAACGAAAATTCAATCCGATACGCAATTAAGATTTTCTGATTTAGAAAGCGGATCGACCAATCAAACAACAAAAAAACAAAAAGAACTTCCAGGATCAACTAAGCCGCAAGATTTTGGCGCCGCTCCAGGATACCAAACTTCTAATTTACCAAAAGAACAATCAATAAATTCAGTTGAAAGCGCTCAAACGGTTATTGCAGCGGAACCCGAGGCTAGAGATTCATTGTTACCAAATAAACCTCCTAAAGATCAATATGAATTTGCAGTAAGTTTTATGAAAATAGGTGATTATGAAACTGCTGAATTTGCTTTAAAAGAATTTATCGATAAAAATAAGGATCATGATTTAGCTGGAAGCGCCCAATACTGGTATGGCGAAACTTTTAGAATTAGACAATTATATTCTGATGCAGCTACAGCTTATCTTGATGGATATCAAAATTATCCTAAAAGCAATAAAGCACCAGATAATCTATTGAAGTTAGGAATAACCATGGTGCAACTTGGAGAAAAAGATCAAGGGTGTAAAATGATTTCTGGCATAAAAAAAGAATATCCAAAAGCAAACAAGTCTGTGTTACAAAAAGCTCAGTATGAGCAAAAAAAATTCAAATGCAAATCTTAAGAATGGCTTTGGAAACTACAAAGACTTATCAAAAATCTTTTTACATTTTAAAAAAAAACTTGATATCTTAAATAAAGAAAAATATGTAGTCGCTGTTTCAGGAGGCCCAGATAGCTTGGCTCTTGTTGCATTAACAATATCTTATGGTTTTTTTAAAAAAACTAAGTTTTACTACGCGCTTATAGATCATAATATTAGAAAAAATTCTAACAAAGAGGCTGAAAAAGTAAAAAACCTACTAAAAAAAAATAATATAAATTTAAAAGTTTTTTTAAATAAAAATAAGATTACAAAAAATATTCAAGCTGAAGCAAGACAAACCAGATATAATTTACTGATGAATTATTGTAAAAAAAATAAAGCGAAAGTTATTTTAACCGCACATAACTTAGAGGATCAGGTTGAAACTTTTTTGATGAGACTATCAAGAGGCAGCGGTTTGAGAGGATTATCATCAATGAATTACTTAAGCAGAATGAATAGCCAAATTAGCTTATACAGACCTTTATTAGATATTAAAAAAAAATTTTTAATTAAAATCTCTAAAATTACCTTTAATAAATATTTTATAGATCCAACCAATAGGAACAATAAATACTTAAGAACTAAAGTTAGAAAACTAAAAAAACCTCTTGAAGATAGCGGAATCAAGTATGAACAAATTTTTAAATCTATTCAAAACTTATCATCTAGCAAAATAACATTAGATGGGCATTTAAATAAAACTTTTAAAGAATTGATTAAAAAAGTTAATAAAGAAATATGTATTAATTTTATTAGATATAAAAATCTTAGCGAGGATATAAAAATTGCTGTCATAAATAAGTCGATTAAAAAACTTAGAAAAAACTATTACGATCTTAGGTCTAGAAAAGTAAATAATTTGATCATAAATATTGAAAAAAAAGACTTCAAAAAGTCTACTCTAGGAGGGTGTGTTTTTTTTAAAAAAGGGGAGAATTTGTGTTTAAAAGTTGAGAAACTCTGACCTTTTTAATAAATTTGTCGCTTTTTGTCATATTTACAACTTATTAAATATTAAAATATACTTGAGTTATTAAAATTAATGATTATCTGAATGTTATATGAATATTAAAAATTTAATTATGTGGGTCATAATTGTCTTACTTTCTGTAGGACTATTTAACATGTTTCAAGATCCTAATAAAATTAACAATGAAAAAAATTCACTAGCATTTTCAAATTTTCTTAACGAAGTAGATGCCGGAAGAGTTGTTGAAGTTCAAATTCAAGGAAATAATATTACGGGAGTGTTAGCTGATGGTAAATCATTTAAGACATATTCCCCGAATTATCCAGAATTAGTCGACAAACTTTCTTCTAAAGGAGTAAGCATTGTGGCTGCTCCACAAGATGATAAAATGCCATCATTGTTGGGAGTTTTATTGTCATGGTTTCCAATGTTATTGCTAATTGGGGTTTGGATTTTTTTTATGCGCCAGATGCAAGGCGGCAAAGGTGGAGCCATGGGATTTGGAAGATCCAAAGCAAAATTGTTAAATGAAGCGCAAGGAAAAGTAACCTTTAATGATGTGGCTGGCGTTGAAGAAGCTAAAGAGGAAGTCGAAGAAATAGTTGAATTTTTGAAAGATCCTAAAAAATTTAGTCGATTGGGAGGAAAAATTCCAAAAGGTGCACTTTTAATCGGCCCACCAGGCACTGGTAAAACTTTATTAGCTAAAGCAATTGCTGGTGAAGCAAACGTACCATTTTTTTCTATTTCGGGATCAGATTTCGTTGAGATGTTTGTAGGTGTTGGAGCCTCAAGGGTGAGAGATATGTTTGAACAAGGAAAAAAACACTCACCATGTATAATTTTTATAGACGAGATAGATGCAGTTGGAAGAAGTCGGGGAGCTGGCTTAGGGGGCGGAAACGACGAGAGAGAACAAACTCTAAATCAGTTATTAGTGGAAATGGACGGTTTTGATACAAATGAAGGAATAATTTTAATAGCTGCAACTAATAGACCAGACGTATTAGATCCAGCTTTATTAAGACCAGGAAGATTTGACAGGCAAGTCGTTGTTGGTAATCCAGATATTATTGGTAGAGAGGCTATTTTAAAAGTTCATGTAAAAAAAATAAGTACCGGTCCAGATGTAAAATTAAGAACGATAGCAAGAGGGACACCCGGATTTTCCGGAGCTGATTTAGCAAATTTAATAAATGAGTCTGCTTTACTTGCAGCAAGAAAAAATAAAAGAGTTGTTACAATGTCAGATATTGAAGAGGCTAAAGACAAAGTGATGATGGGGGCAGAAAGAAGATCTATGGTGATGTCAGAAGATGAAAAAAAACTTACCGCTTATCATGAAGGTGGACATGCAATCGTAGCTTTAAATGAAAAAGCATCTGATCCAATCCATAAAGCAACTATAATACCAAGAGGAAGAGCTTTAGGAATGGTCATGCGTTTACCTGAAAGAGATCAACTATCAGTTACTAGGGAAAAAATGCACGCTGATATTGCCGTAGCAATGGGCGGCAGAATCGCAGAGGAAATAATTTTTGGTCATGACAAAGTTACTTCTGGTGCATCTTCAGATATAGACATGGTTACAAAAATGGCAAAAAATATGGTAACAAAATATGGGATGAGTTTAGAATTAGGTACAATCGCGTATGGAGAAAACGAAGAAGAAGTTTTTTTAGGAAGATCAGTTACTAAACAACAGAATATGTCAGAGGAAACTGCAAAAAAAATAGACTCAGAGGTTAAAAAAATAGTTGATAAAGGATATGAGAGAGCAAGAAAAATTTTATCTGAAAAAATCGATGATTTACATAAGCTAGCTAAAGCTCTTTTAATATATGAAACACTATCAGGAGATGAAATAAGAGATCTAATTCTTAAAGATATTAAGCCAACTAGATCATTTAAAGATGAAAACGAGGATAACGGAAAAGAATCTTCTGCTCTTGGATCCCTAGGATTAAAACCAAAACCAGCAATTTAACAAACATGAAAAAATATTACACTAGAGCGTGTAATTTTTTTTATGGGTCAAACTCAAAGAAGTTAGTAAAAAAAAAATTAACACTTCCTCTCTGTGGTGATAATTCCATCTCATTTAATCAAGTAGAAATTTTTTTTAGGGACAAAAATAAAATTAATTCAAAAATTTTAAATATAAAAAACTTAAATAAACTACCAAAAGCTATTAAAAAAAAAGTATTAGAGGATATAAAAAAGATAACCGTTGAAAGAGAGTTATTTAAAAAAAGATCCCATGTAATTATGGGAATTTTAAATATGACCCCTGACAGTTTTTCTGATGGTGGTAAATTTAATTCAGTCGAAAAAGCTAAAAAAAGAATATTAGATTTAAGCCGGGCAGGCGCTGATATTATAGATATCGGAGGAGAGTCTACAAGACCAGGATCTAAAATTATTTCTTCAAAAAAAGAACTTCAAAGAGTAAAAAAAATAATAGAAAAATTCAAAAAAAATTTTCCTACAAAACTTTTATCGATTGATACAAGAAAATCTTTGGTTATGGATTTTTCAATTCAAAATGGAGCTGATATAATTAATGATGTCTCATGTTTTAAATTTGATCCAAAATCCCTGGACAGTGTTAAGAATAAGAATATTTTGAAAATAATTCATCATATGCAAGGAACACCGCAAACCATGCAAATTAATCCATCATATGACAATGTTTTGCTAGATATTTACGATTTTTTTGAGAATGAAATAGAAAAATTTAAAAAATTTAAACATCATAAAAAGTTAATACTGGATCCTGGAATTGGTTTTGGAAAAAACTTGAAACATAATTTGATGATTTTAAATAAGATTTCTTTATTTCATTCACTAGGTTTTCCTATATTAATTGGAACATCTAGAAAACGATTTATTAATGAGATTTCTGAAAAATATGATTCAAAAGAGAGAATTGGAGGCACTTTGTCTTCAACAATTTATTGTTTTTTACAAGGAGTTAAAATTTTCAGAGTACATAATGTTAAAGAAATTAAACAGGGGCTTTTAGTATTTGAAACTTTATTGAATAAATGAAAAAAAAATATTTTGGAACTGATGGGATAAGAGGCACAGTAAATATTGGCAATATTAATGGAGAAAAATTTTTCAAATTTGGTTTAGCAGCTGGAACATATTTTAAAAATCTAAAGAAAAAAAAACAAGTAGCAATAATAGCTAAGGACACAAGATTATCCGGGTATACTCTTGAACCAGCTTTAGTTTCTGGCTTAGCTTCTGCAGGAATGCATATATACACTTTAGGACCTCTTCCAACTAATGGGCTTGCAATGCTTACAAAGAAAATGAAAGCGAATCTTGGTATTATGATTACTGCATCTCATAATCCATTTCATGACAACGGTCTAAAATTATTTGGACCCGATGGAATGAAACTATCTGATAAAATAGAAAAGAAAATTGAAAATTTAATTGATACTAAAATAACAGGTCAATTATCTGAGCCAAAATTACTTGGTAGGGTAAAAAGATTAGAAGATGGCAACGAGAATTATATAAAAATTTTAAAAAAAAATTTTCCTAGTGATTTTACCCTCAAAGGTATGCGCATAGTCTTAGATTGCGCCAACGGAGCCGGATACAAAGCTGCTCCAAAAATTCTATCAGACTTAGGTGCTAAGGTTTTTTCAATTGGTGTTAAACCTAACGGATTAAATATAAATTATAATTGTGGATCTACTTTTCCTGAAATTTTAAGAAAATACGTAAAAAAATTTAAAGCGCATCTCGGTATTGCTCTTGATGGTGATGCAGATAGGGTAATTATGTGTGATGAGAAAGCACAAATAATAGACGGAGATCAGATCATTGCAATGATAGCTAAAAGATGGAAAAAAAAAAAAATTTTAAAAGGAGGGGTAGTTGGAACTTTAATGTCTAACTACGGCTTAGAAAAATTTTTTTCAAGTGAAAAAATAAATTTTAAAAGATCAAAAGTTGGAGATAGGTACGTCAAAGAAATAATGAAAAAAAATAATTTTAATCTGGGCGGTGAACAGTCAGGTCATATAATTTTAGGAAAATTTGCCACAACAGGAGATGGTTTATTGGTCGCTTTAGAAACTTTATTTGCTCTTAGAAAAGGTCAACTGGCTAGTAAATTATTTAAAGTATATGAGCCAGTACCTCAAAAACTACTGAGTATAAAAGTAAAAGATAAAAAAATTATTCACTCCTCCAAATGTAAAAAAGCCATAAAATCTGCAAGCGAACTTATTAAAAATAATGGAAGATTATTAGTAAGGCCTTCAGGAACAGAGCCTAAAGTGAGGATTATGTGTGAGTCATTTAATCTTTCTTTGATGAAAAAATGTATTGATATAATAAAGAAGTCAATCAATTAAATCATGAAACCAAATTCAAAAGTACTTATAATTGCTGGTTCGGATTCCTCAGGTGGAGCTGGTATCCAAGCAGATATAAAAACTGTTACTTCATTAGGATCTTATGCAATGACAGCTATTACAGCAGTTACTTCTCAAAATACTACTGGAGTGAAATCGATAGTATCAATAAAACCAAAGGAGATATCAAGCCAAATTGAATTTTCTTGTAAAGACATAAGACCTAATTCTGTAAAAATAGGGATGTTGCACTCAAAGCAAGTTATTCAGGCTGTTATAAAATCTTTAAATTATATAAAGATAAACAAAGTAGTACTAGACCCTGTTATGGTAGCTAAAGGTGGAGCAAAACTGATAAATGATACTGCAATAATTTTGATAAAAAATAAATTAATGAAAAAAATTTTATTAATAACACCTAATGTTCCAGAGGCAGAAATTTTATCAGGTATTAAAATTAAATCTCCTCAAGATATGATTAAAGCTGGAAAAATTTTAATTAGAAAAGGTGCAAAAAACGTTTTAATTAAAGGCGGACATTTAAAATCAAAACAAATGAATGACATTTTGCTTAACAAAAAATATATTAAAGTATTTAAAAGTAAAAAATATAGATCAACAAATACCCATGGAACTGGATGCACATTATCTTCTGCAATAGCAACATATTTATCATGTGGAAAAGATTTGATTAAATCTTGTGAGCTTGGAATTAAATATGTTAATGATGCAATTAAATCAAATCTTAATTTGGGAAAAGGAAATGGTCCAATAAATCATCTTAATTCAATTAACTTAAATAAGAAATTTAGATAATGAGCAGTGTAGTAGTAGTAGGATCGCAATGGGGAGATGAGGGAAAAGGAAAAATAGTTGATTGGCTATCTAGCGAAGCTGACGTTGTTGTTAGATTTCAAGGAGGTCATAACGCCGGTCATACTTTAGTAATTGGTAAAAAAATATTTAAATTAAGATTATTACCCTCAGGAATTGTCAGAGAAGGAAAAATTTCAATTCTTGGTAATGGAGTTGTTATTGATCCATGGTCTTTATTAAGTGAAATAGAGGAAATTAAAAAACAAGGTGTAAGCGTAACTCCCGAAAATTTCATGATTTCTGAATCAGCTTCGCTAATTTTGCCATTTCACAAAGAGATGGATGAGATTAGAGAAGACACCGCTGGCAAAGAGAAAATTGGAACTACAAGAAGAGGTATTGGTCCTTGCTACGAAGATAAAGTTGGAAGAAGATCAATAAGAGTTATGGATTTAAGATCAGAAAGTAATTTAAATACCAGATTAGAATATGTGTTATCACATCACAATGCTATAAGAAAAGGTTTAAATAAAAAGGTATATGAAAAAGATGAATTAAAAAAAGAATTATTGAAGATAGCCCCTGAAATTCTTAAATTTGCAAACCCTGTTTGGCTAAAAATTGATCAGTTTAACAACGAAAGAAAAAAAATTTTATTTGAGGGTGCTCAAGGTATACTTTTAGATGTAGATCATGGAACTTATCCATATGTTACATCATCTAATACCGTGCCTGCAACGGCCGCAACTGGTTCAGGATCGGGTCCTAATAAAATTAGCTACATCCTAGGAATTACAAAAGCCTACACAACTAGAGTGGGTAGTGGACCATTCCCAACTGAGTTAAAAGATGGAATTGGTGAAAGTTTGGGTAAAAGAGGTAAAGAATTTGGAACTGTCACTGCTAGAAAAAGAAGATGTGGCTGGTTTGACGGAGTTTTAGTAAGACAAACAATTAAAATTTCCGGGATTAATGGGATAGCTTTAACAAAATTAGATGTTCTTGACGAATTAGATGAGATCAAAATGTGCATTGGATATGAATTAAATGGAAAAAAAATAGACTACTTACCAGCAGCCTCCGAAGATCAGTTTAACATTAAACCAATTTATAAATCTTTTCCAGGTTGGAAGATTAAGACACAAGGAATAAGAAATTTGAAAGACTTGCCTGACAAAGCTTTAAGATATGTTCACGCTTTGGAAGATTTTATAGGAGCTAGAATATCAAGCATTTCTACAAGCCCTGAAAGAGACGATACAATTTTAGTGGAAGACCCTTTTAAAACTTAATTAGAAGGTAATAAATTTTTAGCCTTACTGGCATTAATCATTGATTTTTGTAATTTTTCAAAAGCTTTAGTTTCTATCTGCCTAATTCTTTCTCTACTAATTTTGTATTTTTTACTTAATTCTTCTAAAGTCTTGGGTTCCTCAGAAAGTCTTCTCTCTTTGATAATTTCTTTTTCTCTATCATTTAAGATTTGCATAGCGCTATTTAATAATTCCTTTTTGTCATCGTATTCTTGTTTTTGTGAAATAAGCAATTCTTGATCTAAACTGTCATCAACCAGCCAATCCTGCCATTCATCTGTTTCACCGCTTTTGATAGGATCATTAAGAGACTTCTCTTGCCCCATCATTCTTCTATTCATATTTACTACTTCGTGACTTTCTACGTCTAATCTTTTTGAAATTTCATCTACATGTTCATCTCTAAGGTCTCCATCTTGACCTGGGGCAATCTGGTTTTTTATTTTTTTCAAGTTAAAAAAAAGTTTTTTTTGAGCAGTCGTAGTTCCCATTTTTACCAAACTCCAAGATCTTAAAACATACTCTTGTATAGAAGCTTTGATCCACCACATTGCATACGTAGCAAGCCTAAATCCTTTATCAGGATCAAATTTTTTTACTGCTTGCATTAAACCTAAATTACCTTCCGAAATTAATTCATTTACTGGAAGTCCGTATCCACGATACCCCATTGCAATTTTTGCAACTAATCTTAAATGACTTGTAACTAATTTATGTGCTGCTTTCAAATTTCCATTCTCTTTCCAATTTTTTGCTAACATGTATTCTTCCTCCGCATCAAGCATTGGAAATTTTTTTATCTGAGCTAAGTAAATTGATAATCCTCCAACCGAAGGTACAGGTAAGTTACTTATTTGATTTTTTTCACTCATTATTTTTATTTATATACAAAATTTATTTTTTTCAATCTGTTAAATTTTCAAGCAAATCCAATATCTTTTTAAAACCATTTGGAAGATCTGAATTAAATTTCATCCATTTTTTGGTCTTTGGATGAGAAAACTCAAGAGTTTTTGCATGTAAAGCTTGACCCGATAGCTCGTTTAATTTAATAAAAAAATTATTATTTATTTTCTTAAATTTAATATTTTTTTTTCCGTATTGTTTATCTCCAAGCAAAGAAGACCCTTTATATTTTAAATGAACTCTGATCTGGTGTGTCCTGCCAGTTTCTAGTTCACATTCTAGCAAACTTATCTTAGGTATATTTTTAATATTAAAAACTCTTACAGTTTTATAGTTTGTAATAGCTTTTTTCCCACTTATATCGCTTACTGACATTAGTTGCCGATTTTTTTTATCTCTTGTTATTAACGTACTAATTTTACCATTTAAGGGTCTCACAACTCCCCAAGATAGGCAAAGATATTTTCTTTTTATAGTATGCCTGCTAAACTGTTCACCTAAATTAGCATGAGCTAAATTATTTTTAGCAATAACTAGCAATCCACTCGTTTCTTTATCTATTCTATGAATTATGCCTGGCCTCAATAATCCATTAATATTAGATAAATTTCTTTTATATTTATACAATAAGGCATTGACTAAAGTATTTTCATAATTTCCAGCTCCAGGATGAACTACCATGCCCTTGGGTTTGTTAATTACTAAAATATCTTTATCTTCATAAATTATATCTAAATCAATTTTTTTTGGTAAAATTTGTCGATCATTATTTTCAATAAAATTGACAATAATTAGATCCTTAAATTTGATTTTAGCCGATGGCAATTCAAGCACTTTATTATTTAATTTGACTTGTTTATTTTCAATTAATTTTTTTAAAAATGATCTTGTTAATTTTTTTATATTTCCTGCTAAAAAAACATCTAATCTTTTGCCATTATTCTCTCTATCAACAGAAAATTTAATTGTATTATTCATAAATTGATTTAAATTATGCACTTTGCGCCGGTAGCTTCAACTGGATAGAGCGCCGGATTTCGGCTCCGGAGGTTATGGGTTCGACTCCTATCCGGCGCACCACAATTACTTTTTTTTTCTTAAATATTTTTTTTCAATATTTTTCAAGAATCTGTAGAATTTAAATCCTCTTAAAAAGTCTTTAAATTTTTCATTTTTTTGTATAACTTCATCATAGCCATCTCTATTCTTAAATCGTGTTGTATTTTTTACGAAATTCTTATTGATTTCACTATCAGGCCTTCCATTCGAAAAATAATATAAAGCAATTGATTTTCTAGAAGTGTTCTCTGGACAAGCCAATGGTTCAGGATGGCCATGATTGCTGAAGTCATTAGTAGAAAAAATTACAACTTTATTAAAATCAGGTGAAATTTTTTTGACAGCTTTTTTCATATCTTTATCCCACAATTCCAATTTACCACCATAAGACTCTTGCCAATTTTCATTTAGGTAAAGCAGAAGGTTTAATCTTCTATCAATATCTATTTTTGGATGTTTATTAAAATCAGTATGAATTTTAAGAACCCCACCTCTTTTGATTTGATGTAAACCACCTCCAGATAATTCAGGATCCGCAATTAATTCCTCGCTCACAGATGTCAAGTTATTTAAAAAATTCAAAAATTTTTTCGAATTTAGGAAGTTAATAAGAATTTTAGTATTATAAGAAAAATTTTCATATCGATTATAAGATAATTTTACCTCATTTTTTGAATTATATTTTTCACTTTTAGAAATTTTTGATAAATCAGGAAACTCATTTAAAACCTTTTTTAAAAATCCACTTTCAAAAAAGTTTTCAAATACAATATGAGGAAAAGGAGCGTTCTCTTTATAAAATTTTATATTTTTTTTTGACACCTCTTCGAGATTTTCAAATTTGCTTGATAAAATATTCATTATTTTTATATAATCCAATCTTTAAATTTATTTAAATTATTTATTATATATTTAGGATAAGAATTATCTATATTTACTTTTTTATATTCATAATTTCTACCCCTTATATCTTTTAAATTATTTAAACGAGATGATATTTTTTTTAAATCACTTATTTCAGGAATATTTTCTTCTTGATGGGCACTACTCATTATTTTTGCCCTTAATCCATCAACGTCTTTTAAATCATTAAAATGCCAACCTCCATCAAGAATGAGTTGTGGAGTTTTTGATTTGTATATTTTCCAAAAGGGTCTTTTTTTTGTTTTTAAATTTCTCAGCCATTGAGGAGACTTAAGATATTTTTTTACACATATTTTAGTTCCTGCCCAGTTTTGTTTAGTTTTATTTAAAAGATTTAATTTCAAATGAAAATTTTTTTGAATAAAGCACGCATATTTATTTTTAACAAAATTGAATTCTTTTATTTTGTTTGGATTAGGAATCTCATCTATATCGGAAATCATAATTAGATCATTATCACTAGAATTTTCATACCCTTTTTTTAAAGCATTTCTTTGAAACTGATCTCTTATATGACTTTTATGCCAACCTTTTTTGTTTGACTCAACTTTCGAAGGCAAATCAATTAAAAAATATTTAATTTTATCTTTAAACTTTGGAAAATTCTCAATTTTAAAATTGATTTTTTTTTCTTTACCTGAGTGAGATTTTTTAGCTTCAACAATTACAAATTCATTTACGTGATCTTTAAGTGTATTTAATCTTATATCAAGAATTAAATTTTCATCAAAATACATGAAACAATCAATTAATTTCATATTTTTTTTGTAGAACTTGTAAAGCCAAGTTTCTTTTTATTTATATTATTTGAGGAGCAGTGTAATTGTGTTCGGTCAAAAACTAACAAATCTCCTAATTTCCATTTAAAAATTAAATCAACCTCCAAACCCTTAAGATTATTTATATCTTCATGTTTCAAATATTCATTATAAGTTTCTTTATCAAAGTCACGGCCCCCGAATAGCTTGAGATGCTCTGAAGATCTTTTATTATAACCCTTAGCAGATAA
>MDSW01015114.1_pt1 | contig 12625 bp, 13 predicted proteins | sample 811171 | NCBI WGS metagenome assembly MDSW01 (sample SAMN05326641, study PRJNA326480) | marine metagenome | isolation source: seawater | place: Atlantic Ocean: North West | collected 2012
TCCAAGTCCAACTTATAACATTTACTTTAAGTATGAAAGCAAGAAAGCTACAATCTATCATATGGATGCTTGGAGAATAGATGATGAACTAGAAATATTTAATTTAGGAGTTTTAGATTTTTTTCAAGACTCTATTTTTTTAATTGAGTGGGCAAATAAAATCGATGCCTACTTGCCGGTTAGCAAACTTAGTATAATTTTAGAGTATAGTAAAAATTTAAGAACTATATCTTTTCATGGCAATGCTATCTGGAAAAAAAGATTAGGTAAAAATTTTAAAAGGAATTTTCTTGAAAAATAATTTAGATGGAAATTTATTAGAGTTTTTAAATAACGCAAAAATTCCTAGCACAAAGATTTTAGCTTTGGAAAGTGACGCATCAAAAAGAAAATATTATAGAAGCAAGATAAAACAAAAAAAATTTTTAATAATGGACTCATCCTATGAAAAAAAATCATTAAAAAGTTTTGTTAAAATTTCAGATTGGTTAAGCAAAAAGGGTTATTCAACTCCTGATATTTTTCATAAGGAAATATCTAAAGGTTTTTGTATTATAGAAGATTTTGGAGACTATAAATTTAGTGCTCTTAATAATAAAAATATGAAAGAAAAATATGAACTTACAATACAATTATTAAGATCATTATCTAAAAAAAAACCACCTATTTTTTTAAATAAATATTCAAAATTAGTCTTTAAACAAGAGCTAAACTTATTTATTGATTGGTACCTTTTTTATAATAAAAAAAGAGTGAGTAAGGCCATATCGTTATGGAATGAAATATGGGATGCTCTTTTTTCTAAGGTTGATAGTTATAATAAAAAATCTATAGTTTTACGTGATTTTCATGTCGACAATCTTTTTTGGCTAAAAAATAGAGACGGTATAAAAAAAATAGGATTAATAGATTTTCAAGATGCTCTAATAGGGCACCCTTGCTATGATTTAGCCTCATTATTACAGGATGTTAGAGTAAATATTACAGATAAGGAAAGATGTAGGTTATATAACTATTACATGTATAAAAACAAAATGGACAATAAATTATTTGAGGATTCTTATTTCATATTTGGTACACAAAGACTTATAAAAATTATTGGTATTTTTTATCGACTAAAGCTTCTACATAAAAAAAATAACTATATTAAATATCTTCCTAGAACATGGGAATTACTAAAAAAAAATATTACTTACCCTCAACTAAAAGATTTGTCTGATTGGTTTAATAATTATGTATTTTAATTACAAAAAAAAAATTAATGACATTGATGCTATGTTAATGGCTGCAGGAAAAGGAAAAAGAATGCGTCATATTACAAAGTTCTTGGCAAAGCCCTTAATAAAAATTAACAAAATTAGTATTCTTGAAAGAAACATTATCAAAGTAGCAAACTCTGGAATAAATAAGATAGTAATTAACACATCATATCAACATTTAACTATTAAAAAATTTATTAAAAATTTTAAATCCAGAAAAAAGCTTCCAAAAGTAATTATTACTTTTGAAAAAAACAGACTAGAGACTGGCGGAGGCCTAAAAAATGCAATTGAAAAATTTGAAAATTCTAATTTATTAGTTATAAATGGAGATTCGCTATTAAAGAATGATTTAAGAAATTGCCCTATAAAAAGCCTTTACTCAAATTATAAAAAACTAAATATGGATGTGTTACTATTGCTATCAAAAAAAAACAATACTTTTGGATATAATGGTAAGGGAGATTATAGCAAGCTAGACTATTCTAATGCCTCTAGACTGACTGCAAAAAGCAATAAGGTTTCTCAAAAATATATATTTACAGGATGGCAAATTATTAATAAAAGAATTCTAAATAGCTTTACAGAAAAAACTTTTTCCTTAAAGAAAGTTTATGACCTAGCAGAAAGAAAAGGAAGGCTTTATGGAGTAGTTCATAAAGGTGATTTTTTTCATATTGGTGATACTAAATCATATGGTATTATTAATAAATTTTATAAATTATAATGTTAAATACTGTATGAATTATGTATTTTATGATTTGGAAACAACTGGAAGATCTGCATTTTGGGATCAGATAGTACAAGTAGCAGCAATATTTACAGATGAAAATTTGAAAGTAATAGAAAAATATGAAGATAAATGTAAAATTAATTCTTCATGTATTCCACACCCAGAAGCTATATTAGTAAATAAAATAAAAATGAAAACTTTATTGAGTACCAATTTAAGTCATTACCAATTAATGCTCAATATACAAAAAAAATTTTTAAGTTGGTCGCCTGCAATATTTGTAGGTTATAATTCTATTAAATTTGATGAAGAGTTTCTGAGAAACTCATTTTTTAAAAACTTATTAGATCCATATATTACAATTAAAAAAGAAAATTACCGATTTGATTTATTAGACTCTGTAAGATCAACTAACTATTTCTATCCTGAAAAATTAAAAAGTCTAATTAGCGAAAAAGGAAACCCTATATTTAAACTTGATAAAATTGCTCCGATAAATGGAGTTTCTGATTTTATAGCCCATGATGCAATGGGAGATACAATAGCCACATTAGAATTAGCAAAAATAATAAAAAATAAAACTACAAATATATGGAAAGAAACTATATCTAATAAAAATCAGAATAATTTGACTCAGTATATTTCTGAAAATCCTTTTTGCTATATAGATAGCTTTTTTGGAAAAATTAAATTGTATTTTTTATCTTTTGTCGGAGAACATCCCTTGTATAAGTGGGCTATATGTTTTGATTTACAAAAAGATCCTACTGAAGTCATAAATATGAGTAATGAGGATTTTAGTAAATATATTGAAAAATCGCCAAAAGTTATTAGAAATATCAAATTAAATAAAAGCCCTATTTTTCAATCATATAAGTTTATCAATAGAGTTAGTGTGTATGAGGGATTATCTGAAAATATCATTTTAAATAGAAATCAATTTATTAAAGATAATCCTTTATTTAAAGAAAGGATTATTTCTTACTATGAAAAAAAAGCTTTAGAAAAAGAAAATTATACTAATCAAAATGATATTTTAGCAGAAGAGTCAATTTATAAAAAATTTACCTCATACCAAGATTCTAAATTAATGATAGATTTTCATCAGTCAAATTGGGAAAAAAAAAATATTATAAAAACTAAGTTTAATGACAAAAGGCTCACTTATTTTGCTAACCTTTTAATTTATGAAGAAAACCCCGAGTCTTTAGAGCAAAAAACTTTAAAGAAAATAAGAAAAAGTATCAGCGACCGTCTTTTAAGTAATAATAATGAAAACTGGCTTACTTTGTACGAAGCCTATAAAAAGATTGATGATTTAAGAGAAAAATGTGATAATGAAGGTGATATTGATTCGTTAAATTCTCTTAAAGAAATCAACGAATATTTAGAACAAACTGAGGAAAAACTTCAAAAATATAGGAATTAATATGGCAATTTTAAATGTAAATGACAGTGACTTTGATGAAAAAGTTTTAAATGATAAAAATATTGTATTATGTGATTTTTGGGCAGAATGGTGTGGCCCATGTAAACAAATTTCTCCTATTTTAGAAGATCTATCAGAAGAATTACAAGAAGATAAAGTTAAAATAGCAAAAATTAATATAGATAAAAATCCTGAAACCCCCTCTAAATACGGTATTATGAGTATCCCTACCTTATTGCTTTTTAAAGAGGGAAAGTTGGTGTCAACTCAGGTTGGATTGCAACAAAAAAATGAATTAAAATCTTGGATAGAGACTTATATCTAACCATTCTTATCTATTATCTATTGCTAGCACCTCTCCTACTAAATTTACTGAACCTGCAATAAGACAAATTCTTTGATAATTTACACTTTCATTTATCGATGAAACAAATCTTATCGCACTAAAAACTGTATTAAATACTTTATTTTTAATTTCTAAATTATTGGCTTCTATTATTAAATCATTGACAGACCTACTATTAAATTTAGTTTTTTTAATTAATATTAATAATTTCGGCTTCATTTTTTTTATTTGGTTCAGAATACCTTTATAATCTTTTTGAGTACCTACACTTAAAATAATGAATAGTTCAGAAAGTTTGTTTTTAAATACCCATTTTTTTAAAGCTTGGAAGCCTAAAACATTATGTGCACAGTCAACCCAATATTCTGTGTTAGGATATTTTTTTTTTATAATTCCGTTTAACTTATGTAGCCTTCCTTCCCATTTTATATTTTTTATTAAAAAAGGAATGCGGTTTTTTTCTATCTTCAACGCATTTATTTTATAGCATGCGAGAATTGCACAACCGATATTTTGATACTGGTGATCACCAATTAGAGATAATCTTGATATATTAATTTTCTCTGTGCCAAAGTATAAATATTTATTTTTTACAATCCAGTTTTTTCCATAATAATATGAAATACACTTTTTATTATCTGCCTCTTTTTTAATAACCTCTAAAGCTTTTTTATTTTGGCTAGAACAAATTAATAAGTTGTTTTTTTTTAAAATTCCAGCTTTCTCTTTAGAAATTTTTTTTATGCTGTTTCCTAAATATTCTTTATGGTCTAAACCTATACTGGTAATAATGCATGATTTTTTATTATCATTTAGTATATTTGTAGCATCATATCTACCACCCAATCCTACCTCACAGACAAATATTTCAGCTTTAACTTTTGAAAAAATATAAAAGGCTGCAGCAGTGAAAAGTTCGAAAAAAGTAATACTATCATTATTATTAATTTTATAAACATACAGTAATAATTCATAAAGATCTTCGTCGCCAATAATTTTATTTGCTACTATAATTCTTTCATTGAATTCTATTAAATGGGGTGACCTATATACATGAACCTTTTTTCCTGATAATTTTTGTAACTCATATATAGAAGTTGCTACTGATCCTTTTCCATTAGTGCCTGCAATCTGAATTGTATGAGGTAATTTATTTTGAGGATTATTTAATTTATTCAATAGTAACTTTATTCTACCTAGAGAAAGCTGTATTTCATTAGGATGCAGTTTTAGTATATCTTTGAGTAAAGATTTTAGCTTTGGATTAGCATGGTCTATAAATTTATAAATAACTAAACCTAATTTTTTTTAGCTAAATGTTTTAGTAGTAAAGAAAACTGCTCTTTAAATCTTTTTCTTTCAACTATTAAATCTATCATTCCATGCTCAAGCAAAAACTCACTTTTTTGGAAATTTTCAGGCAAATCTTCGTTGACGGTTTTTTTAATAACTCTTGGGCCGGCAAAACCTATTAAAGCTCCCGGTTCTGCTAACAAAATATCTCCTACCATAGTAAAAGATGCGGAAACACCTCCTGTTGTAGGGTTGGTGAATAGAACTACATAAGGTAATTTTAATTCTTTAAAATTTTCTATGGCTGCTATTGTTCTGGGCATTTGCATTAAAGCTAAAATACCTTCTTGCATTCTTGCTCCTCCAGAAGAAGCAATTATAAGCAATGGGCATTTATTTTTTTTTGCTTCATCTGCAGCTTTTACTATACCTTCTCCTACTTGCATACCCATTGAACCTCCCATAAATCTAAAGTCCATAATTGCAGTTATTAATTTAATGTTATTAATTTTACCTTTTACTACTTTTATACAATCTTGTAGGTTTAGTTGTTTTCTAACTTTACTCAATCTGTCTGAGTATTTCATTTTATCTTTAAATCTGAGAGGATCTTCTATTACTTTTTCTATATGTATTTCTTCATATTTTTTATTATCATAGATACTTTCTAATCTATCATTTACTGGCATACTTAAATGAAAATTACAATTATCGCATACGTAATAATTCTCCTTTAACTCCTTTGTAAAATTCATTTGGCCACAAGAACTACACTTTGTCCACATATTTTCTTTCTTGGTAAGTTTTGATTTAATAGCTAAAAGTTTAGGTTTTACAAAGTTAGTCAGCCAATTCATATATTAATTCCTTGCTTCCTTTATTGCCTTAGAAAATTTCTTTACTAAACGTATTACATTATTGTTTATGTTACTTTTTTTATCAATTGTTTTATCTAATTCATCTACTATAGCACTACCTACTACTACACCATCAGCATATTTTGAAACAATTTTTGCTTTTTCTGGTGTATTAATCCCAAAACCTACTACGATTGGAATTTTAGATAGTTTCTTTAGTTTATTATAAGCATTTTTTACAATATTCAGTTTACTTAACCCAGAGCCAGTTATCCCAGTAATTGAAACATAATATAAAAACCCCGAGGATATCCTTAATATTTTAGTCAACCTATTTCTATTAGTAGTGGGAGAAGCAAGCCTAATAACTTTTAATTTAGATTCTTTTAAATCCTTTCGAATTTCATCGTCATTTTCTGGTGGTAAGTCTACTATTAATATACCATCAACTCCAACCTGTTCTGCTTCTTTAAAAAAAGCTTTTGTTCCTTTTTGAAAAATAGGATTGTAATATCCCATTAAAACAATTGGCGTATAATTATTTTTTTTTCTAAATATTTTTACAAGTTTCAAAACTTTATCTAAATTAACTCCATTTTTAATAGCACGCTTATAGCTTTTTTGTATTACAGGTCCATCTGCCATTGGATCACTAAAAGGCACTCCTATTTCTATTAGATCTGCTCCAGCATTTGGTAAGTTAAATAAAATTTTCTTAGAATGGTCGAAGTTTGGATCTCCAGCCGTTATAAAAGTTATCAGGGCAGATTGATTAGAAGATTTTAAATCTCTAAACGTTTTTTCTATTCTGCAATTGTATTTAGTATAAGCCATTTAAATATTCAATAAAGGAGCTATTGCATCTAAATCTTTGTCACCTCTGCCACATAAATTCATGACTATAATATGGTTTTTTTTCTTTTTAGGAGCAAACTTTGTAACGAAATAAAGAGCATGCGATGGTTCTAAAGCAGGAATAATGCCTTCTAACTTACTACAAAGCTTTAGTGCCTCAATTGCCTGATTATCTTTTACAGCAAAATATTTAACTCTACCAATATCTTTTAACCAGCTATGTTCAGGCCCTATCCCAGGATAATCTAATCCTGCAGAAATAGAATGAGCCTCGCTTATTTGTCCATATTTGTTCTGTAAAATATAAGTTTTATTTCCGTGGAGTACTCCTGGTTTTCCTGCCAGCAAAGAGGAAGCGTGTTTCCCAGTCTTTATTCCCTTACCTCCTGCTTCAATTCCATAAAGCGAAACTTTCTTTTCATCTAAAAAATCATAAAAAAGCCCAAGTGAGTTTGACCCACCACCTATGCAAGCAATAAGAGAATCTGGAAGTTTTTTTTCATATTCAAAAATTTGTTTTCTTACCTCTTTGCCAATTACAGACTGAAAGTCTCTCACCATCATCGGATATGGATGTGGTCCTGCAGCAGTACCTATTATATAAAAAGTATCAACTACATTACTAACCCAATCCCTCAGTGCTTCGTTCATAGCATCTTTAAGAGTAGAAGATCCTGAACTTACAGGAACTATATCAGCACCCAATAATTTCATTTTTAAGACATTAGGCTTTTGCCTTTTTATATCTTTGGACCCCATATAAATTACACATTTTAGACCAAAAAGAGCACATACAGTTGCAGTTGCTAAACCGTGTTGCCCTGCGCCTGTTTCTGCAATTATTCTTTTTTTCTTCATTCTTTTTGCTAATAGTATCTGCCCCAAACAATTATTTATTTTATGAGCCCCAGTATGATTTAATTCATCTCTTTTGAAATAAATCTTTGCACCTCCAAGATAATTAGTAAGATTTTCTGCAAAATAAAGAGGACTAGGCCTACCAATAAAGTTTTTTGACAAATGATTAAATTCTTTAATAAATTGTTTATCTTTTTTAAAATGATTATATTTTTTTTCTAAATCTAATATTAAAGGCATCAAGGTTTCTGCAACGAACCTTCCTCCATAGTTACCAAATTTACCAAATTTATCTGGAAAATCTTTATATGAAATTTTTTTTAACAGTATTCTTCTCCTCAGAATAATTTAACAGAATTACAAAATTTCTCTATTAAATCTTCAGACTTATTTCCTATTGTTGTTTCTACTCCAGATGATACATCAACGCCCTTTGCGCTAGTCGTATTTAAAGCTTTCAATACATTTTTATATGTCAACCCACCTGAAATAATATAATTAATATTAATATCAATTTTGTTTAAAATATTCCAATTAAAACTTTCACCTGTACCTCCATGTATTACGAGGTCTTTTTTATCAAAAATAATCCAATCAACAATTTTTGAATATTTTTTTGCCAAATCTATATCTTTTTCGGATTCTAGTCCTATACCTTTAAATATTTTAACATTAAATTTATTTTTTAAGTATAAACAATATTCTAATGTTTCATTTCCATGAAGTTGTATGTTCTCTATGCCTATTTCTTTTAAATCTTTTATAAAACTTTCTTTAGGATTTACTGTTACTGCAACGGGAGATATAAACGAAGTAGACTTTCTAACTATTTTTTTCGCATCTTGCAAATCTATATTCCTTGGAGATTTTTTGTGAAAAACTAAACCATACCAAAAAGCACCATTTGCTTCTGCAATTCTAACATGTTCATACTTTCTAATTCCACAAATTTTAATAAAAGGCATCATAAAGCTAATTTGAGTTTAAAATATTTAATATTTCTTCTTTTGGACTCTTAGAGTTCATTATAGGTCTTCCGATAACAATGTAGTCTGTTCCTTTATTAAAAGCAGCTTTTGGTGATAAAACTCTTGCTTGATCATCATTGGAATTTTTTTCTAGCCTAATTCCTGGAGTTACTATAAGAAAGTTTTCTCCGCACGCTTTTCGGACATCCTCTATCTCATGGGCTGAGCATACTACACCATCTAATCCTGTACTTTTACATAATAAAGCGTAATTTATAACATTTTTTTTTATATTAGATCCCCAACCTAATTGAACCAAAGACTTAGAATCTAGAGAGGTTAAAACTGTAACACCCAATAATAATGGTCTTTTTTCCCTTGATGTTTCCTTTACAACTTTAACCACTTTTTTTAACATCACTTCTCCCCCCGTGGAGTGTAAGGTAAGCATATAAGGATTTACCCTCTCTATAAGAGGAATTATTGCTTTACAGACTGTATTGGGAATATCATGTAGTTTTAAATCTAGAAATATTTTTATATTCTCTCTGATATTTTTAATTTTTTCTATGCCTTCATATCCGAAAGAATAAAAAAACTCCATACCTACTTTGAAAACAATATCAACATCCATTTGAGTAGCAATAGAAATTGCTTTTTCTAAATTATTAGTATCCAATGCGATTATAACTTTATTCTTTTTAATCATTTTTTTCTTTTTTTAAATATTAAGTAGATGCTAGACAATATTACACCTAGGCTTAAACTTAAGTAAAAAAATAAATAAATTGGCAAACTTAACTCTGCCGAAATTGGGAAAATTTTTATTTTTATAGTTTCTAAATTAGAAGCTCCAAAAGATATTAATAGTAAAATAAATAAAAATAGAAATGTTAACCTGAGCAAGCTATTAAACTACCTATTCAATTTTTCATAAAAATTTTTTGCCATCTTAAAAGTTGGTATAGTGGTTTTAGGAACATTTATAGACTCTCCAGTTTTAGGGTTTCTTGCTGTTCTAGCTAACCTAAGTGAAGGATTAAATACTCCAAAACCTCTGAATTCTGCTCTATTACCTTTAGCTAACGTAGCTGTAATTTCATTAATTATTATTTCCAACAATCTTTCTGCATCTTTAACTGTAATATTATTTTTTTCAGAAAATTTAATTATTAAGTCAGATTTTTTCAATACAACCCCTTACTTATCTTCTTGTTTATTCTCTTTGCTTTTTTCTTTTTTTTCTTTCTTGTTTTCAGTATTATCAGCAGACTTAGCTTCTAATGCTGCACCTAGAATATCACCTAAAGAAGCTCCTGAGTCTGCAGAGCCATAATCTTTCATAGCTTGCTTTTCATCTTCCAACTCCATAGCTTTTATTGATAGTAAAAGTTTTCTTGAGTTGGTGTCAACAGATGTAATCATTGCATCAACTTTTTCTCCTTTGGCAAACCTAGACGTCTTTTGTTCATCTTTATCTCTAGACAACCCTGTTCTCTTAATAAATCCTGAAAGAGTTTCATCAACTAATACCTCTAAACCTGTATCCAAAATATTTTCTATAACACAAGTAACCACTTTACCAATTTTTATATCATCTTTTACTGCCTCTGAAAAAGGATCTTTTTCTAATTGTTTAACACCCAGAGCAATTCTTTCTTTTTCTACATCAACTTCTAATACTTTATACTTAATTGAGTCACCTTTTTTGAATTTTTTTACAGCTTCTTCTGGTTTTTTTTCCCAAGAAAGATCGTTAATATGAATTAGGCCATCCACATCATCTGTTAACTTTATAAATAGACCAAATTCTGTTATATTCGCAATTTCCCCTTCATGTTCACTTCCTGTAGTAAACTTCTTGCTAATATCGTCCCATGGATTTTCAGTAGTTTGCTTCATACCCAAACTCAATCTCCTTTTTTCCTCATCAAAGTCTAAAATAACTACCTCAACTTCTTTTCCTGCTGTTACTAATTTAAAGGGATTTGTTTGTTTTTTATTCCAGCTCATTTCTGAAACATGAACAAGCCCTTCTATTCCTTTATCAATCTCTACGAATGCTCCGTAGTCTGCAATATTTGTAACCACACCGTTATATGTGTTACCAACTTTAAATTTTTCGCTAGCTCCTTTCCAAGGATCATCATGTAATTGTTTTATACCTAAGCTGAGTCTTTGTGTTTCATTATTATACTTAATCAGTTTAACTGTAATTTTTTGTCCTACTTTAAGAACTTCTGATGGATGACTAATTCTTTTCCAAGAAATATCTGTAACATGCAATAGCCCATCAATATCTCCTAAATCTACAAATGCCCCATAATCAGTAATATTTTTAACTATCCCATCCATTACTTGTCCTTCAGTAATGTTAGATACTAATTCTTTTTTAGCTTCAGCTCTTCCTTCTTCTAGAACTGACCTTCTAGAAACAACAATATTTCCTCTTTTTCTATCCATTTTTAATATATGAAAAATTTGGTTTGTCCCTAGTAAATATGAATTATCTTTTATAACCTTAACATCTACCTGACTACCGGGAAGAAAAGCTATAACATCACTTAGATCAACTGAAAAACCTCCTTTGACTCTTGATACTATAAAACCTTTTACTTTTTCTTTTTTATTTAAAGCTTTTTCCATTAAAGCCCATGCAGCTTCTCGCTTAGCTCTTTCTCTAGATAAAACGGCATCTCCAAATTTATTTTCTGCCTGTTCAAAAAAAACTTCAACTGTATCTCCGACACTTGGTTTCTTATCTGGAGGAGTGAACTCTTTAAGAGGCACTCTTCCTTCTGACTTAAAACCTATATCTACTACTGCAGCTTCCTTTTCAATTGCAACTACTCTGCCACTAACTAAACTTCCTACTTTTTTTATTTCTCTAGAGAAGGATTCCTCTAATAATTCTGCGAAATTTTCTGCTTTCTTAATCTTATTTTTTGTGTCACTGGTAGATAAGTTGTTTTCCATTAATTGTTTCCTTACTTTCTATTTAAAATATGGTAGTTTACTTAAAATAAATTTTTTTACAATAATTATCGTTTCTTTAATATTTATAGATGAACAGTCGATTTCTAAAGCATCTTTTGCCTTCACTAAAGGTGAGTTTTTTCTAGTAACATCATTGTTATCTCTAACTTTCAAATCTTTTAATACATTATCATATATTATTTTTTTGTCCTTTACTATTAACTGTTGATGTCTTCTTTTTGCTCTAATTTCTAGATTGGCTGTCAAAAAAAACTTTACATTTGCATTTGGCGCAATAACAGTTCCGCAATCTCTTCCCTCTAATATTACACCTCTAAACTCTTTGGGGTAGTGTATAAGCGTTTCTAATTGTTTAGTTAGAACAAAGGATCTTACTTCTTTTAATTTAGCTAAAAAAGATGCTTTTTCAGCAACTTCTTCATTGTATAGTACATGTTTATCATTTTTAGTTATTAAAAAAGACTCCTCTCTTATACTATTTAAGAACTTTTTTATATTACTTTGATCTGAACTAACTAAAAAAAACTTTCCTATCAATCTGTAAAATATACCTGTTTCTAGATAAAACAGATTAAAGTCTTTAGCTATACTTTTAGCAATAGTACCCTTACCAGATGCAGCAGGACCATCTATTGTGATAATAGGTCTAAATCTTTTTTTTTCCATGAGTTTGAAAAATTACTCCTAATTCTTGTAAGTTTTTAAAAAAATCAGGAAAACTAGTCATAATACTATTATTTCCTCTCACAAATATCGGTTCTTCTGTAATTAAACTTAATATATTAAAAGACATAGCAATCCTGTGATCATTTTTTGCATCTATAGTACAACCGCCTTTAATTTTTTTCCTACCTTTAATAATTATATTGTCTTTTAAACTTTTAATATCTGCACCACATTGATCTAATCCTTCAACAATTGCTTTAAACCTGTCACTTTCTTTATACCTTAATTCTCCCAGTCCCTTCATTACCATTATTCCTTCTGAACAGGACGCAGCGATGGATAATATCGGATATTCATCTATTAA
>MDSW01212559.1_pt1 | contig 12623 bp, 13 predicted proteins | sample 811171 | NCBI WGS metagenome assembly MDSW01 (sample SAMN05326641, study PRJNA326480) | marine metagenome | isolation source: seawater | place: Atlantic Ocean: North West | collected 2012
ACGATGCCCCAACTTTTCTTGTGAATGCCCTTCAACCAGCCGAGGTTTCAAAGGTTGTTTTAGATGAAGAAGCTCGACGAATTGAGGTGGTGGTTCCAGATGAACAATTGTCTCTTGCTATAGGCAGAAGGGGACAAAACGTGCGATTGGCTAGCCAGCTCACAAATTTTGACATCGATATTATGACAGAGGCTGATGAGTCTGATCGTCGTCAAATCGAGTTTTCTGAAAGGTCAAAGTTATTTATAGAGAAACTTAATATTGATGAAATGGTTGCTCAACTTTTAGTATCTGAGGGGTTTGCAACATTAGAAGAGGTTGCTTTTGTTCAATTGGAAGAAATCAGTTCTATAGATGGTTTCGACCTGAGTACGGCGGAGGAGTTACAAGCCCGTGCCAGAGAATGCTTAGAGGAAATAAATTCGAAAGCGCTAGAAAAGGCAAAAGAATTAGGTTTAGAACAAGAATTGGCTGATTTTCCGGGACTAACACCTCAAATGCTAGAATTACTCGCAGAAGATGGTATTAAAAGTTTGTCTGATTTTGCGACCTGTGCCGATTGGGAACTGGCAGGAGGATACACGACCGTCGATGGAAAACGTGTAAAAGATGATGGGATCCTTGAGAAACTAGAAGTGTCTTTGGAGGAAGCCCGGCTTCTTGTTATGAACGCGCGTCTGAAGATTGGTTGGATAAACCAAGAGGAGTACGATGCTGAAATTAACCCTCCAGAACACACAGAAGTTACTTCTGATAGTATTGAGTAAAGTCGCCAAAAATAGAACATGTCAATAGTGGGCAATAGTAATGTCGAAAAGCAACCATCGCTACAAAGCTATCCCTCTAAGAAAATGCATCGTATCTGGCTTATTATATGAAAAACAGAAGTTAATTCGATTTGTAGTAAGCCCATCCAAAACCGTCGTACCAGATATTAATCAAAAACTCCCTGGGCGAGGGGTTTGGATTCACGCGCAAAGGCAGACCCTCGACGCAGCTTTAACTGGTAAGTCCTTTCAAAAAGCTTTTAACTCAAATGTGAAAGTCGAAAAGAACTTAATTGAGATTATTTTGCAACAGATAAAAAAGAAGCTGTGTGACCAGATTTCTCTTGCTAGAAAAGCGGGAAAAACAGTTTTTGGTGCAAACCAGGTGAAAACAAGTCTTGTAAAAGAGGATTTTGGTTTGCTAATTCAAGCCTCTGATGGTTCTCAAAGAGAAACATCAAGATTTTCACAATCAATCGACGATGAGAAAATTATAAATTGTTTAGCTGGCCAAGATTTAGGAGCTATTTTTAGCCGAGAACGGGTGGTTCACTGCGTAATATTTTCAAGCGCTTTTGTGGAAAATATCATTTTTCACGCTAATCTCTTGAATAATTTAAAAAATCCTTTACCACACTATAATAATAAATAAATAGTGTGCCAGTTTTATGTTTTGGCGCGACGAAAGTAGGATTTACTATGAGCGATACTGCTAGCAATGATGGCAAAAGCAAGATGATAAGCTTGAAAGGCAAGTCAAGCACTGTCAGGCAAAGCTTTTCACACGGAAGAAGTAAGTCTGTGGTCGTAGAAACAAAAAGAAAACGTCTTTTTGTCCCAAAAAATTCAGACACTAACGCTCTCAAACCCTCTGTGACCAAAGAAAGGTCTGAAGAAACCAGTTTAGACACAGAGCTAACAGACAATCGAAAAAAAATATCTGAGTCTGAAGTATCCAGAAGAATGAAAGCACTTGAGAACGCAAGGGCTTTGGAAACATCGCGATTAGAAAAAGAAAAAGAGCTAAAGGCTTCTCAAGATAAACAAACTAAAAGTGAAGATATAGTTCGGCAAAAAGAACAAAAAAAACCCGAAATTGACCCTATTTTAGCTGGACCTTTGCCTAGTGAAGTGCCAATAGCTGATGCCCCATTTTCAAAACCGCGATCAAACAAACAGGACGAGCCAAGTAAAAAAGATAAAGAAGAGGACTTAAGAGTTTCTAAAGCGCACAGAAACCCAGAAGATAGACGAAGGTCTGGAAAACTTACCATAACACAAGCTTTAGGAGATGAGACAAGTAGACATCGTTCAATCGCTTCCATTAAGAGACGGCAAGAAAAAGAAAAAAGAAGACTTCAAGCTACTCCAAAAGAACGAGAAAAAGTTATTCGTGATGTTCAAATACCCGACATTATTACAGTACAGGAGCTTGCAAATCGGATGGCAGAACGATCCGCCGCGGTAGTAAAAACACTTATGACAAATGGTATAATGGCGACACTGAATCAAGCAATTGACGCGGATACGGCTATTCTTATAGTGGAAGAATTCGGCCATCGAGTTTCTAGAGTATCAGACTCTGATGTCGAAGATGAATTATTAAAAGTTGATGAATTCGATGATGATACTCAAGGGCCTAGACCTCCTGTTATTACCATAATGGGTCATGTTGACCACGGGAAAACCTCACTACTTGACGCGATACGAAAAACAAATGTGGTGTCAAGTGAAGCTGGCGGTATAACGCAGCATATTGGAGCATATCAGGTAAATAATAACTCCGGTTTGAATTTTACTTTCTTAGATACGCCTGGCCATGCTGCATTTACTTCAATGCGTGCCCGAGGCGCTACTGTTACAGACATAGTCATACTAGTTGTAGCAGCTGACGACGGTGTAAAACCTCAAACTGTTGAAGCTATAAATCACGCTAAAGCTGCTAATGTCCCTTTGATAGTTGCTATTAATAAATCAGACGCAACGGGTGCTGACGCTAATAAAGTCCGAACCGAATTACTGCAGCATGATATAATCGTAGAGTCGATGTCAGGTGAGGTACTTGATGTTGAGGTCTCCGCATTGAAGGGTATAGGCATAGATACTCTTCTTGAAAATATTGGGCTTCAGGCTGAGTTGTTGGAACTATCAGCCAATCCTAACCGACCGGCTGAAGGGGCTGTGATAGAAGCAAAGCTAGACGTTGGTCGAGGCCCAGTTGCTACAGTTCTAGTTCAAAAAGGTACATTGAGGAAAGGTGACGTGTTTGTAGTTGGCGAACAGTGGGGAAGAGTCAGAGCTTTAATTGATGATACTGGAAATAGAGTTGAGTTAGCCGGCCCCTCTGCTCCAGTTGAAGTTCTTGGTTTAAATGGGACCCCAGAAGCTGGAGATATTCTAAACGTGGTCAAAGATGAGGCCAAAGCTCGTGAGATCAGTGATTATAGAAGCCAGTTAATCAAAGATAAGAAGGCTACTGTTGGGGCTGGTAGCTCCTTGGACCAACTAATTGCAAAGGCAAAAGAAGATAAAAACATTAAGAAATTACCAATAGTAATAAAATCAGATGTCCAGGGTTCGGCGGAAGCCATTGTCCAAGCAATGGAAAAATTGGGAAATGAAGAAGTTCAGGTTCACGTTCTCCATTCTGGCGTTGGCGCTATAACAGAAAGCGATGTTACCTTGGCCGAAGCTTCTAAAGCACCGATAATTGGGTTTAATGTGCGTGCGAACGCAACTGCAAGAGAAATAGCAAATCAGAAAAGTATTGAAATACGCTATTACTCTATCATTTACGACCTCGTAAACGATGTAAAATCAGTCGCCTCCGGACTTTTGGCCCCGGAGGTTAAAGAGACGTTCATTGGTTACGCTGAAATTAAAGAGGTTTTCAAAATAACCGGTGTAGGAAAAATCGCTGGCTGTCTGGTCACAGAGGGCTTAGCCAAAAAAGCGGCTGGCGTAAGGCTTTTAAGAGATAATGTAGTTATACATGAAGGAAAGTTAAAAACTTTGAAACGGTTTAAAGATGAGGTTAAAGACGTACAGTCTGGCCAAGAGTGTGGCATGGCCTTTGAGGCGTATGATGATTTGAAAGAAAATGATGTCATAGAAATATTCACAACAGAAGAAATAAATAGAAGCCTTTTATAGAGAGATCACATCCTGCAAATGCATTTAAACGGTCAGTCTAATCAATTTACGCAGCTACACGGTACTACAATTGTAGCCGTCAGGAAAAATGGCCAAGTGACTATAGCTGGGGATGGCCAGGTCAGCCTTGGCCCAACGATTATAAAAGGCACCGCACGGAAAGTCAGAAAACTTTCACCCAGTGGCGAAGATGTGCTTGCTGGATTTGCAGGCTCAACAGCTGACTCATTTACATTGCTAGAAAGGCTAGAAGCAAAATTAGAAGCTCATCCCGGTCAACTTGCAAGAGCTGCAATTGACCTCGCAAAAGACTGGAGAACAGACAAGTACCTTAGGAATTTAGAGGCCATGCTGATAGTAACAGATGGCAGTGAGCTCTTCATTTTGACTGGTTCTGGAGACGTACTAGAGCCAGAAAACAATATAGCCGCCGTCGGATCGGGAGGGAACTATGCCCTTGCAGCAGCAAGAGGTTTATATGATTATATCTCCACCTCCAAGGAAATTGCCCAAAAATCGCTTAAAATTGCTTCTGAGATATGCGTGTACACTAACGGAAACATGATAATCGAGACTATCAAAAAAAAGTGATAGTTATAAAAACCGAAACCTTTTTCAAGAAAAGAAGAAAAATGACTGATCTTACCCCCCATCAGATAGTGTGTGAACTTGACCGGTTTATAATTGGTCAGTCAGCAGCCAAAAGAGCAGTTGCTTTGGCACTCAGAAATCGTTGGAGAACACGCCAACTTGTTGGAGATATAAAAGAAGAAGTTTATCCCAAGAACATATTAATGATTGGACCAACCGGTGTCGGAAAAACAGAAATTGCTAGGCGACTTGCAAAACTTGCCGAAGCTCCTTTTCTAAAAGTTGAGGCTACAAAATTTACAGAAGTTGGTTATGTAGGGCGTGATGTAGAACAAATTATTAGAGATCTCGTAGACGTATCTGTATTGTTAACAAAAGAAAAAATGCGCCGACAGGTGTATAATCAGGCCATCAAGCTGGCAGAAAATCGCGTCTTAGAGTGCCTTACAGGACCTGATGCTCGAGAACAGACTCTTGAGATGTTTAGGAAAAAATTACGCGATGGAGAGCTTGACGACACTCTAATAGAGATTGAATTGAAAGATAACTCTAACCCAATACCAATGATGGAAATTCCTGGCCAGCCTGGATCTAACATGGGTATGCTTAACTTGGGTGATATGTTTGGTAAAGCCTTGGGTGGACGCACAAAAAAAAGAAGCATCACCGTTTCAGATAGTTATGAGAAGTTGATCCAAGAGGAGGCAGACAAACTCATAGATGAGGAGAAGATTATCAAGACTGCTCTAGACTCAGTAGAAAACAGCGGTATCGTCTTCCTAGATGAAATCGATAAAGTTTGTGCCAAAACAGAGCATAGTGCAGGAGGTGTAAGCAGAGAAGGGGTACAAAGGGACCTTCTGCCACTCATAGAAGGAACAACTGTGTCGACTAAACATGGAACTGTAAAAACTGATCACATACTTTTTATAGCTTCTGGTGCGTTTCATATTTCGAAACCTTCAGACTTACTCCCAGAGCTTCAAGGAAGGCTGCCAATTCGTGTAGAACTAAACGCTCTTAGCAAGTCCGACTTTGAGAAAATATTAACCGATACTGAGAACTCTCTTACCCGTCAATATACGGCATTGATGTCTACAGAAAAGGTTGACGTCGAATTTCAGAAAAGTGGCATAGAATCGATAGCCTCGATTGCAGCAGAGGTTAATACCGCAGTAGAGAATATTGGTGCCCGTCGCCTTTACACGATACTTGAAAGAGTTTTTGAAGAGCTTAGTTTCACTGCTCCCGACAGGCCTGGCGAAAAGGTAATAGTAAACGATCAATTTGTTGAAGAAAACCTTGGTGAGCTCGCTCGCTCTATTGATGTTGAGCGTTATGTTTTGTAATTGCTGTGTTTTTCTTTAAGTAAATATAAAAAGCTCCAGAACCACCATGGGAACCGTGAGCAGTCATCACTGACAGAATTAAGCACTTTATGCCTGGGTTCTCCAACCATAAGGGTAATGATTCCTTTAAAAGACCAGTCGGCCTATCCTCAAAGAAGCTTTTATACGGGTCGAGCTTTCGGCCCTTACCAGTAATAACTAAAATTAATCGAATCCCATCATTGAAGGAACTGTAAACCATTTGATTAACTTTTTTAAAAGCCTGGTCATACGTAAATCCGTGTAGATCCAATATCCTTTCTGGTCTCACACGCCCGTTCTTTAATTTACCCAACACCTTTTTGTCGAGAATATTTGTGTTGTGGTTTTGTTTAGCAAATTTACCCGTTGCTTTTGAATGGTCTTTATTATTGGATGATTGATCATTCCTGTAAAAGTTGAGGTTTTGACCAGCTTTGGGCTTTGTTGTGTTTGGCGATGCTAGGACTTTTGACTCTTTTAAAAAAGTCTCCCACAAATGTTGTTCCTCGGCACTTATATCTTTTGATTTTTTTTTCACGACCAAAAAATTTTTACTTTTTTGTTTCTTTTAACCTGTCATGCTTCAATGAAGTTTTTCTTAGCCCGTGGCAACCAACCGCCATGAGGGATCCTGTGTACCCATTTTCCTGCCAAAGGTCCAGAGATCGGTATGCGTTTTCACTTTTGACAGACTACCTTCTATAATTTTTTCATCCTTGTCCTTCACCACAGATGAAAGCTCGCATTTAAAAAACATTGTTATTTCTGCCAACGAGTTTTCTTCATCAAAATCTACACTTTTTATTCTTATCTCTCGAATACCTATGAAGTTTGCCTCCACGTTATACCCTTTATCAGCCCTGTCCATTACCACCTTTTCAAAATCATCATAAACAACTGGTGACAAGTATTGTTCTAGAGTAACTAGATCTCCTTTTTCATATGCCATCAAAATCATTTCATAGGCTTTTTTTGCTCCGGATACAAAATCTCTTACCGAAAAATCCTTTTCCATTTTCTTCATCTCAACCAACGCTTCACCAGATGGACTTTCTATCTCTAAATAGTCAGAAATATCTTCGTCTCCCTCAAGATCAGAATCCATTTTCTGCGCCGGCGCAGCCCTCTTAGAAGGTTTTTCTGACACCTCTGTGTTTACTGCTTTCTCAAAACCAGTTCTACTTCCTAAAACTATGGATAAACGCCAAAAAAGGAAGGCAGCCACTGCTGCTAATATTAAAATTTGTAGCATTTGTTTTTCCAACCAATGATTTTCGAGTTCTTGTTATTTTAGCACTTTACGGGTACACCCTTACTATACTTAATGTTTTATTTCAAATATTCCAACAAATTAAGATATTGGCTACAATTTAATGAAGTTTTTTTTATTTTTTATTACGATACCAATATTAGAGATAATCTTGTTTATCAAAATAACGGATATAGTTGGGTTAATGTGGACTGTCATAATAATAATAGCAACTGCCATAATTGGTTCATTAGCTGTAAGACAACAAGGTATGCACCTAATTCTTGCTTTACAAAACCGAGAGCATAACACTGCTTTTATTTTATCTAACGGTGCTTTAATTTTAGTAGCTGGCTTGCTTTTAATAACCCCAGGTTTAATAACTGATACAATAGGGTTCGTACTCTTAGTCCCCAAATTCCGGACGATGATCATAGGGCAAATAAAAAAAAAGATATCGTCATCATATGAAGTTAAAGACATTTATGATATTTGACCTGAAATCAGAATAGGTGTTTGGCATGAAAAAGGAAGAAGTCCAATTGAAATCGTCTGGCGGCAAAAATATTAAATTAATTGGTCAATACATAAAAGACTTGTCCTTTGAGAATTTTGCTGCACAAAGCGGCACCCTGTCACGGGAAAGAAAAAATATTGATATGGATCTAAACCTAAGTAGAAAAAAACTTAATGATAATGTTTTTGAAGTTACATTAAATTTTCTGGTGGATGCTAATATATCGAATAAGAAAATATTTCTATTAGAATTGTCCTATGCAAGCTTATTTGAAATTAGAGAGCTTTCGAAAAAAGAGGAGCTGAAAAAAACACTTCTTGTTGATTGCCCCAACATCATGTTCCCTTTTTTAAGACAGATTGTTTTTAATATAACTAGAGAAAGTGGACTTAGCCCTGTAAACCTAGATTATATTAATTTTGATAGTCTTTACAATGGCAATAAAAATTAGGGTTCATTGTATATTGCCCATTTCTTTACACCCTTAATTCGAGTTAAAAGCTTCTTATGTTGCTCAACCTCAAAATCTGTTACACGATTAGGTAGTAGCTTGTACCGCTTTTTCTTCGTGGTAAAAGTCTTTTCGTCACTACCTAAGTTTTTAGACGCTAAATCGCTATAAGCTTCAAACTCTAAACCTGGTTGCCGGCCACCTATTAATTCTAAGTACACTTTAGAAAGTATTTGACTGTCTAATAAAGCACCATGCAGGGACCGATCAGAATTATCAATTCCAAATCTCCGACACAAGGCATCTAAGGATGCAGGCGACCCGGGAAACTGCCTTCGTGCCATTTCAAGTGTATCAATAATTGCATTATGCACTATCAAAGGTTTTCCAGCTAATTTGAGCTCATAATTTAGGAATTTTACATCAAATTTTGCATTATGTATCACTAGAGCATCTTTACCCATAAACTCCAAGAGTTGGTCGGCAATATGATCAAACATTGGTTTGTCCTGTAGGAACTCATTACTCAGCCCGTGTACTTTAAATGCTGTTTCCTGAACTTCACGCCCAGGGTTAATATATGTGTGGAAATGATTCTCCGTCGGCAAATAATTTATAAGCTCTACAGCCCCAATTTCAATTATTCGATCACCTTCCTCTGGACTCAAACCTGTTGTCTCAGTATCTAATACAATTTCACGCCGTGCGGACATTTTTTTCTAACTGTTTAATGAATTCTTTTACCTTGGCACGCAGCTCATTCATGCCAACGTCTGTGTTTATAACATAATCAGCCTTAGACAACCTAACACTTTCTTTGAGCTGCCTAGCCAAAAAAAAATCTAACTTTTCTTCTGTCATTGCTTCCCTTTTCATGACCCTAGCTTTCTGAACTCTTTTTGGTGCTGTAACAACTAAAACTGCGTCTAACCATTTATCCGATTTCGTTTCATATAATAAGGGTATCTCAAATACAATTAAGGGCCTACGAGAAAACTTGTCAATAAATTGGTCACGGCTTTTTTTTAATAGCGGATGAACCTTTTCTTCAATTTCCTTGAGCAAAATTTTATTTCGTAAAATAGCGTCCGAAAGCCTGGTTTTATTCACACTGTTAGAATCAATAGCCTCCGGTACAATTGACGCAATTATTTGATATCCCTCAGCATTTTTCTTATAGAGGTTCTCCACTACTTTGTCAGCATTCCAAACAGGTATTTTTGCCTTAGAAAAGACCTTTGCCACTGTTGTTTTACCCATCCCTATGGAACCGGTTAACCCCAATTTATAAACTTTGTAGTGCTTATGCCCCCTAGTCATTAAGAAAAATAGCCCTTAATTTCTCATCTACACTCGGAGTAACGTTAAACCAATTTGTGAACCCTGGTTCTGCTTGATATAATAACATACCTAGCCCATCTATTGTTTTCAAACCCTGTTGTCTTGCCCCTTTTAAGAATTCTGTGTCGACAGGGTTGTACACCAAATCTATCACTCGTGCCTCTGGAGATGCGTTTGATAAATCAGGCTTGAATGATGGTTGGCCAACCATTCCTAACGATGTTGTATTTATTATTGTAGTGGCACCATTTAGAGCCTCTTTTATGGCGTACCAGTCAATTACTTCTACTCGGTTTCCAAGGTGTTCAGCAATCATTTCCGCTTTTATTCTGGTTCGATTGAGTATGCGTACCGACGGTACCCCCTCAGACAATAAGGCATGTATTACAGCTTTTGCTGCTCCTCCCGCGCCAAATACAACTGCGGGACCAGTTCTTGCCTCCCACAATGGATCGTAGCTTTTGATGTTTTGTTTAAAACCATAACCGTCAGTATTATCAGCTGTTACCTTGCCTTCTTTATTAAAATATAGTGTATTAGCTGCTCCGATCATCGATGCTCTATCGGTGGCTGTGTCCGCTATTGACAATATAGCAACTTTGTGGGGTATTGTTACATTTACACCACGAAAACCTAACAACACAAGAGCTTCGATACTTTTTATGAGATCTTGTGGTCTTACATCAATAGGAATATAGAACCCGTTTATCTCGTATCTCGATAACCAATAATTCTGTAATAATGGAGACTTGCTATGACTTATCGGATGTCCAATGACTCCAGCTAATAAAGGTTTTTTGTTAATGTTGTTTACCATTTTAAACACCTCAAAAATAACTATCTAGTATCTCCAAGCACAGTTTTTTTGTTATATTTTATGTCACATAACACCAAAAACAACCAGTGGAACACAACTTATTTGCTAATTAGTTGTTTTATGGTCGCAGCTGTTTCTTCTATTGAACGCCGGGTTACATCCAAAATCGGTATATTATATCTAGCAAAAAACATACGCGAGTAAACTAGTTTCTCCTGAATGGTTTTAATGTCCGTGTAATCAGAAATATTTAGCTTGCCTAATGATTTTAGACGGTTTGATCGGATATCGCGTAATCTTGACACACTGGCGACTAAGCCAATCATGCAGATTTTGTTTTTTAATGCTTTAAAAAACACTTTAGGTGGTGTTTGGTTCCGCAATATTGGCAAATTCGCTGCTTTTATCCCTTGGTACGCTAAGTAAATACACGTAGGGGTCTTTGATGTCCTACTAATACCTACTAAGATGACATCGGCCTGAATTAGCCTCTCACCTATATGTCCATCGTCAGTATACATGGCGAAATCTATTGCATTCATACGATTGAAATAACTTTCATTAACTTTGTAGTGCTGACCTGGTTTGCGAATAGGTATATTACCTAACAAGCTACCAACAACATCGAGTGGGTTCGTCAATAGCTCAATTACTTTTGTTTGGTACTTGTTTGCCTGCGTTCTTACAAAAGTGACAGTTTTTTGTTCTACTAGTGTGTGAACAATTATATCTGTCGCGCAAATCTTACGGGTAAGTGACTGTGTAGCCGTATCTAGTGTCCTGAAAAACGCAATTGTTTCGAACAGTATTTCATTTTTAGGGTATTGAGCTTTTATAATTGCAGCAATAGCGGTAACTGTCTCTCCAGTTGAATCTGATAGCAATAATATTTTCAACTTGTTTGTGTCTGATCTTGGCATTTTATCCCCATTACCTTTGTATAGGTGTATTTCAGCTAAACTTATTCCCAATAGTTTCTTTTTATACAGAACTTATTAATAGCTGCCTTTTAATTGATAATATTTATCATTACGTGCACAAATATCTGATTAGCGCCAATTCTTTGTTTTTTTTCATGTTTTGACTGTCTATTTTTATTTTTTTTGGTATAAACCTGTGTATAACCTTATAAGAATTTTTTCCCCGCTATTATGCGGTACTACAATAAACACTACCTTTTAATAAATAAATTATTATGACTGATAAAAAACTGATTAAGACACTGCATGGGCAAACCAATAAGGCGCCGCCTATATGGTTTATGCGTCAAGCTGGGCGATATTTACCAGAATATCGAGCTACCAGACAAAAAGCTGGTGGTTTCCTTGATCTTTGTTACAACTCTGATTTAGCGACAGAAGTGACGCTACAACCATTACGGCGATTTGAATTGGATGCGGCTATACTTTTTGCAGATATACTGCTTGTCCCTAATGCTTTAGGCATGAAGGTTTGGTTTGAGGAAGGTGAAGGACCTCGACTTAATGGTATTTCCAATGGTTTTGATTTGGGCGAATTAAAGCCTATTACTGACATACACGAAACGTTGTCTCCAATTTATCAGACAGTTAAAAATCTATCGTCAGAACTACCCAACGATATAGCATTGATAGGTTTCGCAGGCGCTCCATGGACAGTGGCGACATATATGATAGCTGGAAAAGGATCAAAGGATTTTAGCGAAGCAAAGTCTTTTATGTATCAGGAACCACAGAAATTTCAAAAGTTGATAAATATAATAACTGACGCCACTATAGAGTACCTGTCGGAGCAGATCAACGCTGGTGCCGAAGTAATAAAGATTTTTGATAGTTGGGCGGGTGTTTTATCTGAACAATGTATGAAGAAGTACGTGTATAACCCAATTGAACAAATAGTAACGAGGTTAAAGCAGAAACATCTAGAAATACCTATAATTGTATTCCCAAGAGGAGTTGGCCCCAGCTACAAAGTTTTTGCTAACAACAAATTGTTTTCAGGATTAGCAATAGATACCTCGATAGCGCCGTCATGGGCTAAGAAGGAGCTACAAAGTAAGATAGCTATCCAAGGCAATTTAGATCCAGAACTTTTGGTAGGAGAAGGGTTGTTGTTGCAAAAAGAAGTCACTGATTTGTTGCGACAGTTAAATGATGGCCCATACATTTTTAATCTTGGGCACGGTATAACACCAAGGGCGTCTCCTGATAATGTCCAGCGAATAATAGAGATAATAAGAGGTTAGTATTGGCCATCAACTGGTACTTATGGTTTAAGTCTTTTCACATAATTAGTATGGTAGCTTGGATGGCAGGACTGTTCTATCTTCCTAGATTGTTCGTTTACCATGCTGAAAACAAAGTCAGTAGTGAAGATAATAACAATGTA
>MDSW01185511.1_pt1 | contig 12621 bp, 9 predicted proteins | sample 811171 | NCBI WGS metagenome assembly MDSW01 (sample SAMN05326641, study PRJNA326480) | marine metagenome | isolation source: seawater | place: Atlantic Ocean: North West | collected 2012
CGTCCGCGTCTTTCCAATAACTCTTTAGAGTCACCACCGATTTGATCCATATTTCGCCGACTTCGCCGTCTCCGAGATCTACAAATGTTTCCGGGTCAACTATGCGGAGTTCAATATCAGCCCATGGCTGCCCAGCAGACCGCAGCAAATGTGCCCGAGGGCCGCCCGGATCATGGTGTTCGGCGCGCAAAAGGGTTCCGCCACCGGTGGTCTCGGTTAAGCCATATGCGCCTACAAAGTCGCATCCCATGAGTTCCATGCTCGCTGACAAAACTTCTTCCGTAATGGGCGATGCACCGTAAATCATGCATCGCAAACTAGAAAAGTCTGTTTTCTGTGCTTCTGGCGTAATTAACAGGAACTGCAGAATTGCAGGCACTAACAACGCATTGGTGACTTGGTAAGTCTCTACAAGTCGAAGTAACTCCACCAGGTCGGCCTCACGAAGCAAAACATTGGTACCCCCATTAAAAAGTCCGACCACACCCCAACCGCTACCCGCAATGTGGAAAAGTGGCATGGCAACGAGATTTACGCTGTCAGAATCGAAATACCATTCCTCGCTGGCAACGGGGAGGAACGAAAAAAAGTTCCGGTTTGTTAATTCCACTCCTTTGGGAAGGCCCGTAGTACCCGACGTGTATAGCTGGTAACAGGTATCGGTCCACCCGACATCGATTTCGGGATCGGTCTCCTCGGATCCAGCAATCCAACTGTCGTAAGAAACGTATTGGCCACCATCGCCCACAACGACCACGGTCGTCACAGACTCGACATTCATTTGTTCAAAATGTCCCAAGAACTCTTCGCCGATCAGAAGAACTTTGGCTTCAGCATGGTTCAGCACGTACTCCATTTCTGGAACAGCCAACCTCCAGTTGACGGACATGCTGACAGCGTTAACTTTGCTGGCTCCTATGAGGTACGTGAAATATTCGGGCCCGTTCTTATCGAGATGAACCACGCGATCCTGAGGGTTCACGCCGGCTGCGAGTAGTGCATTAGCGACTCTGTTCGATTCCTTATCAAGCTGACCGTAGGTCCACTGGCGTTCCTGATAGATCAACGCAACCTTGTCCGCATTATTAGCGGCGTGCACTCGAGCTATGTCTCCGATGGAAGAAATTGACGACATGAAACCAGAACCTCATTTTTTGGGGACAACGAACTCTGGGGAAACGATAGCCACTAAGAAGGCAACTACACAATGTTACAAGGCAGTTGTATTAGCTGTTACCGCTGCTATGTAACAAATCTCGCTACAGGAGAATCCTCCAAGCAATAAGAGAAATTCCTCTGCTATCGCTTCGCCTTATCGAAGCGACACTAAGAACCAAGCAAAAAATAAGTAGTTCAACACAAATCAAGCCCAAAGCTAATCAAACAATTTTTCAATTTCTAAAAGGAAATGTTTCAATGACCACTTCTCTACGAATCGCCTTGGTGCGGTTTCACAAATGGATAGTCGTATTACTTGCTAGCACTGCTGCTGTAGTCTTAGCGTCTCAAATACATTTAGCTGGTCAGTTTCTCATAACGCCTGGCTTTGTGCATGACGTCAGTGAGATTGTCGAGTTAGCTTCACCTCATTCGGGAAACACAACGGATCTGAATTTAGTTACGGTCAAATCAGTAGCTGAGCCTTCCATTTTGCAAACAGTCGTAGATGTCTTTTTGAACAACGGTGAGCTTCGTCCTATCCCCCAAACCCCTGAGTACTCTCACGAGGGCAGTATTTTGTCTCCTAAGCACCGAATGCAAAGCAGTTTTTTCTCAGCGGCACAGGTTGCTATGAATCTGGCCGGGTTGGGTACGCCGACTCCTAGCGGGGCGATGATCACAGACGTCGCGTTGAACTCTGGTGCAGCTGGGATATTAGACCCAGGTTTTGTTATCACCCATATAGACAACCAACCAACAAGCTCTTTGGACGATGTGAAACTAGCTATTGGGGCCACGATCTTAGGCGAACCAGTAACTATTACAGCCCGTGACTTAGACCGCAATCCGGTAACTGTTGACGTAGAGCTGTCAGCGAATGCAGAAGGCAAACCGGTTATAGGAATAGCAGCGGTTCAGCATTACAACGAAGCTGAACTTCCTGCGCAGTTAGATCTGAGCGTCAACAAGATAGGCGGTCCTTCAGCTGGGTTAGCTTTAACACTGTTCATGCTTGAAGAGTTCACAGCTGGATCATTAACTAATGACTTGAAAGTCGTTGCGACGGGCACAGTTGACTCCCATGGCGCAGTTGGCCCGATCGGGTCTTTGGATCATAAAAGTTTCGCAGTTGAGCACTCTGGAGCTGACGTGTTTTTTGTTCCAGCTGATCAATATGAGATAGCTGCTCAAGCGTTAGAGGGTTCCTACACCAAAGTAGTAGCGGTGACTACTGTTAGAGACGCTGTTATGGCTCTCGCTGAACTAGGCGGAGATATTTCCGGGGTGAACCCATTAGCGCTCGCTAAAGGAACAGCGGTTGGGTTCGTCACAAACGAAGCAGGCCTTATCACTGGTTATTCCGGTGTTGATGGCGAGTTCCAAGAAGTTATCGAAACTAGTGCGTCTGAACTCCCAGCTCCGCTGCTCCCAGCGTTAGATGACGTCACCATCGTGAACGGCTGCAACCCTTGGTCCACTTCTTCTAACGGTATAGGTGAATGTCCTTTAGGAACATTTGATGCCTATGGGTGGGATGAAGACAATACCTATGGTCATGAATGGGCGAACACTTTGTGGGTTTCAAGCGAAGCAGCGAAAAACAATGAACTGCTAACAGATGTATTGCTTCACGAGATTGGTCACGCTATTAACCATAACTACTTCAGAACATGCACACCGCCGGGATACACAACTAATATGGCTGCCTATTTCGCTGAAAGGTTCGACGGTCAAGCTGCACCAGCTACTGAAATTCTCGCTGACACATTTGTCGAGGCTTACGGAACTTCCGATGGTGCTAGCCGCCATACGTACTATCTCGACAAGTTCGGCCTTGAAGTTTCCGACGGTGACATCAGCAGCGTAAAAGCAGCAGTATGGCTATGTGTTGAACTAAATCGTGACATTTACCCAAACGGTGAACGAGGCATACAAATAGTTGAAGATAAATCAATCATTGTGAAAGGTATCCACGAGCTAGGGATGGTCAGTAAGCCAAATCTTTCTCACCCCTTAGCCAGCATGTTGAACCTTTCCCCTCCTCATCCTCACCCGCATACTCACCCACACCAATAACCTGTCAGCTACTCTGAATCCATGAAGATCGTGGCAGCTGAATCCATAGCGTTTGCGATTCTGATTAGTGTTACTGGGGTGCGAACAATGCGCCTCTTGTAGATATTGCTTAGCCAGGAACCGCCTCAAGGCGCGCCCGGACATGTTTATGGTGAGGGGTTAGTGCCAACCAGTCACGATCCTCCAGGTCAGTCAGCTCATTCACAGAGACGCCATGGATTTTATGTTCACCGTTTTCATCCGGATATTCCATACCAAATCCGTGAGGCAGACTTACTTGTCCCTCCATCATGCTGTCGCTGATATCGGCAGGGGCTTCTGCTTCGCCGCGCTTTGTAACGACTCGTACTCGCTGACCATCAACCACTCCAAGCCTGTCGGCATCAGTTGGATTGATTCGTAACGCGCCGTCTTTATCTTTCTTTCGCCATAGAGGATCTCGGATTATGTCGTTTACCGTTGACCCTCTGTGTTCTCCGGCGGTTAGTACAAAGGGGTAAGCATCGGTTGGCGAAGCAGGTTCCTCAGTGGCCAAACTTTGCAGTTCCTCTACTAGTTCCTCTATGTGAATATGAATTTTGCCGTCAGGTGTCTTGATCCGGTCGAAACTCGTGGAGTAATCGCTGGTGCTAAAGACCATTCCTGATTTTGCATCGATAAGAGCATCAAAGAGATTGCTAGCAAGCTCCAGGCCATCGCCCTCTACGCCTGCCGCTCTAATTGCGTCTGGGAATCGCATCGAGGCCTGCAGTGCAGAACCGAACATAATTGCGGCTGAGCTCATGTTGCCCAGCTCCTGTCCAAGAGAGCGATACAAAGCTGTGGGCAGCTTTGCTCCAAGGTCTGGGTTTTCTGTGGAGAGCCGTGTGAACGTCGCAATAAAAGCCTCGCGTCCTTGCTCCGCTGCATCGGCCAGCTCCTGAACTCCCTCAGGCTCTCCACCCATTGCCTCGACAAGCCTTGCGTGGATTTCGGCTTCGGGGAGGGTGTCGCCCAGAGGTTCAAAAATAGGTTGGCGAATGTGGAATGTGTTTGAGGGCATCTCCCCAGCGAAAAAGGTAGCTTCGGCTTTTTCGTATTGGGAGCAGGCAGGCAAAATATAATTTGCTTGCCTGGCGGTTTCGGTCATTGCTACATCGATCACGACCAAACAGTCGAGCTTGGCAAAGGCATCGCGGAAGCGCTTTGAATCGGGCAAGGAATGAAGAGGGTTTGAGGATTCAACGATCATCCCTCTAAATCGGTCAGGATGGTCAGTGTCAATAGCATCGGGGATTGCTGCACACGCCATGAGCCCGCAAAGCAGTGGAGTCCCAGTTACTGGTTCGGTTGCACCTTCTGCGCTGTGGCCACATATTGGGGCCAACCTGTTGGGAATGTTCATTCCACCTTCGTTGCCAAAGTTCCCGGTAAGCAGGTACAGCAGTCGTTGTAGCCAGCTATTAAGTGTGGAATGAGGCGCCATTTCGATGCCAAGATCTTCCTCAGTAGCCATTGATCGAGCATTTGACATAGTCCGAGCTGCGGCCCGCAGCTCCTCTTCGGGGATCCCGCACTTCCTTGCGTAATCAGAGATATCGACTGCTTTCAGCAAGGGTTTGAGTTCGTCCCATCCAACACATTGATTGTTCAGGAACGTGTTATCAGTCAAGTTCTCGTCCACCATTGCAGCGAGGATTGCTGCTAAAGCCCAAGCATCTGTTCCTGGTTTAACTCGCAAGTGGTGGTCGGAAATGTTTGCTGTCTCTGAAACTCGAGGATCAAAAACTACGATCTTGCGGTTGTCATCGTTCTTGATGGCATTTAAAACGTTTCTTGCCTCGGGAAAGCCGTGGCTGTGCCAAGGGTTTTTACCGACGAACACGGCACAGTCGGTGTGGTGGAAGTCGGGTGACGCCCCAATGTCTTGACGACCAAAAAATTTGCCTTGGACCCAATACATTCCAGTTTTCTCTTGAGCAAGAGCATTACTGCGATATTTGACACCGAGAGTCTGCAGGACACTGCGAGCGTATGCACCGGGGAAATGGTTACCTTGACCGCCGCCTCCGTAGTACATGATCTTGTCTCCGCCGTAGACGTCTCGGATACCAACCAGTTGATCAGCGACTTCCTTTATCGCTTGGTCCCAGCTGATCTCTGCGAAAGTCCCATCTTCTAGTTTCTTCAACGGCGTTGTGAGACGGTCGCGGCCATTTTGGTAATAATTAACCCTGAGGCCTTTTTCGCAGGTGTACCCCTTACTGGATGGGTGTTCTTTGTCGCCGCGAACCCTAACTATTTCTCTGCCATCGATACGAACTTCAATGCCGCAGTTAGCTGAACATAGGACACAGGCAGTTTTGTGCCATTCCTTTGTAGGGTCAGTTTCGACATTGGGTATGGCAGGTGCTTCAGTTTCGGCCACGGTCTCACTCCTTGTGCTGCACTTATATTAGAAGAATTAGAGAGTTGATACCTATCTAGCCGCGAACAATGCGGCTCTCGTCGCTATTACGGTCGAAGCCCGCTACCAAATCCCAGCTTTCGACCTCTATACCAACACAAGACAAAACGTTTTTATACTCCTCGTCAATGACACCAGACAGCTTCCATATCCACCCCAGTCACTAGCCACGCAACCTGATCACCATCGAGGAGTTCCACTCTGTTAAAAGCGCCTCAATTTCATCAGCTTTACCTGCGAGAATTTCTCTCACAAAGAGGCACCTGATTTGCTCTGTCACCGGGAAAACATTTCTACGAACTTCTCCTGGTAACACCTCATATCGAGTTATAGCTCGGTTTCAGCGTGCACCAAGACCGAAATAGTGACATAAAATACCTTGTAACATTCATGTTTGTTGGTAGTTCGTTCAGATACCTAATTTAGGTCGTTATCGAGACGCTAATACGCTACCTGCAATCCCTCTCCCACCCCTTAGCCAGTATGTTGAACCTCTCTTATTCTCACTTCCAGCCCCATACTCACCCTCACGGTTAGCACCTAAAGTTGACGGAACGATCTCTTAATGAACAAACCTCCTAAGCAAGAGAACGACAAGCAGACTTTCAGGTTGCTTTCCACCGTCTTGAAAGTAGCTGCCCCGGTTGTAATGGGAATCATGGCACTAGTGCTGCCGATAGCTGTCGGTTTTCCTGACATCACCATCTGGTCAGTCGGTTTCCTATCAGCTTTTTTGATTCTGGACATCTGGTTAATCAGAACCTCCAGCGCCTACACTAAAATTTTTATCGTCGGAGGCATATTCCTGGTTACCGCCGCTTCCCTCCAGGCACCTGACGAAATAGACACAAACCTCGTCTCATACGGCCTTTTCGTTTCTGTATGCGTTTCTGTCGTAAAGGACATTTGGGCCCAGTTAGATCACGAAATGAACGAAATCTCGCCAGTGGAGTGATGGAGTTCAAAACGTCTAACCTGCACGGCGACGTTTTCGTCTACTCACCCAACCCAGACGCAGCTACTGTCCAAGTCCAGGATTGAGAGGAAAGAGATTATAGATTGGGACCAACTAGCGACGGTGGCGCAACTAGTAACGGATGCACCGACGTTGACGGTGACAATGTTTGTTGCTGTGTAGCTAGGGACACAGCGCAAAGATTCTGAATATTCTCAAAGAGTAAGAGTTGATCTATAGTTGAGTGTCGATTGCGAAGTGCACGATACAAAGAACGTGATTAAAGTGGGCCTTAGGATCAATGAGAAAACAGAGATTTATTATGAGGTATCGCGCTGTCGCTTGTTTAATAACTGTTTTGACTATCGGTCTCTTTGCTTGTGGGGTGAAGGAGCCATTAGCCGAAAATGGGACTTTCTCCGGGCAGGAAAAACAAAGTGAAGGTCTATCGCCGGAGCCACAAGCTGGAAGTTCAAATGTCGTTTCGGTGGTTACCACGGCTCAAGTTCAAGAAAAGACTGAAGCGAGTGCAACCTCTTCGAGCCGGGAGACTGAATCGAGTTCAGATTCTTCATTGGGCGCATTAAGTCTTTTGTCTACTCCGTTGGTAGCTGCGACCGACTACTGGGGCGTTCAACCGTTCAGTACTCGAGAGAACAAGCTTGGAATCCAATTCCACAACGGTTTTGACTACTTCACTGAGTATGACGAAGTTGCGCTTCAAGCAATCTCATCTGGCCGTGTCATGTTTGTCGAAGTATTCGAGAGACCTCCTGATGGTGCGTTTCAAATTAACTTGGCATGGCAAACCCCAACGGGTGAAGTGATCTCGTACAGCCTTGAACCATCAGCTGGGCCCGCTGACGCTGCGAAAATTGCTGGGCAAAAATTACTCGCTGAGAAAATGATGGAATCAATCACGGTCCAAAGCGGTGATTCAGTTAGCCAGGGGCAGTTTCTTGGCTATTTGTATGGTCAAGATGAATGGGCGCATGTACACATGACCTTAAAGGCAAATAATAGTGGGGCAGAGCAGTGGCTGTGTCCTGCCGACTTTATGTCTGGAATAGATGAATCTGATCTTCTTGCTAAATCGAAGGTATGGGCAGAACGCCTTTACAAAGGTTCGAAAAAGCCGCAACTCTGCAACTACTAGGTCACACTCAGTCGTCGCACAAAACTGACGAACTAACCTTTGGTCGAACATGGACAGTTCAGCCTTGAGGCTGTGCTTGTTTGACAGTCAAAATCAGTCAAATGACGACTCTTTGGGGCGGTTTTTGCTGTTTTAGGCCTAATGGCATGAAACACTAAAAAATCACATCGCTTCACTGGACGTAAAAGGCGTAACAGGTATTGTCATTACAACTTGAGTACCAGGAGCACTGACCGTAGACGGTGGTTCAATATAGGTGCCGTCAGGGGCTGTTGCTCTATGCTGCCCGTGGCCATTAATTGTTAAGGTCCCTCCCAGGTTTTCGCACCGTAATTTTAAGTTCGCTTGCCCAGAGAATCGCCGAAGATTCTGTATCTCCTGCCCTACTGGCTGAGGGGGTAGCCCTTTCCCGTCGTCAATAATTGTTACGGTCAGGTGAACACCTAAGAGTGGGGTTTCCCCTGTATTCGCATGCACTTTTATGAGAGTGGCATCAGCGTGCTTATGTGCGTTCATAACAGATTCTTTAACTACAGCAAGGATGGCATGCACCGTGCCTACTGGAAGTTCAGATAACAAGCGTTGATCAGCTGCAGAAGTTGCTTCTATTTTCGTTGGGATAGCCTTGCGCAGTTCTTGCACTAGTTGGACTATGTCCCGCATCCCAAGACCGCCAAGGAACGCTTCATCCCCTTCTTCCGCCTTAATTATTTGACGTATGGATTTAGAGATAGATGAGAGAGATTCAATAAGTGCCGATTTGTGTTCGGGTTTCAACTCTCCCATCGTATTAAGCGACATGCCTAAGATGGCTATATCTTGCAGCACGTTGTCATGCAGTTCTAGGGTGAATCTTGCCCGCTCCCTAAGTTTGGCTTCGGTGTCCCCAAGCGCTTTAGAAAATTCAATTTCCCTTTGCTGCAGCGCCCGTGCCTGTAACTCCAACTCACTAGCATTAGCTATTCTCGCTGTGTGATTATCACCGAACTCGATTAGGAATCCTGATTCTTTTTCGTACCGGTATGTGGTGGTAATCGTTAACGGTTGCGTCAGTACCTGATCGGTTTCGATTAGCACTTGTTTATAGACCGAGGACTCCGCAGCTGCTATGTCTTGAGGCAAGAACGCGAACACCTGAGTTGAGGGCGCACCAGCATACGCTTCATTCAAGAACGGTAGAAGCTCATCAAATCGTACTCTTACTGAACTGCCCAGCTCACCGATCTTGGGTGGTGATTTTCGAGTATTTGCGAACGCTGAGTTACTCCAAATTAACCGTATGTCTACTAGGTCCCCTGAGTCGTCGAGTATGGGGTCATGAATCGCGAAAGTCCATTCAAGCTCCCTGTAAGCAGACTGATAAAGCTTAAGCAAACTCTTACGCTTAGATGCCTTTGACATATCCACCTCTCATACTATTCAGCATCTTAACTACCGTTCAACGAACCTTGCATAAAGCTCGATCGGGTTAGGTTAAGGTTTAGCTGTGCCGCAAGATACCCAAGCCACTTCTCAAGACCTGCCTCCAGTGTTCTTGCTATGCGACGACCACCCGATGATTCGAGGAGGTATCTCAGCTGGGCTAAAAACCGAGTTTGGTGAGTGTGAAATAGTTGAAGTCGAAAATGTTAAACGCGCCCTCTTCAAAATTAATAGTGAAAACGTTTCCGTTGCTGTGCTGGATCTTCGTTTACCTGACGGAAGCGGCCTCGATATAGCTCGACATATCGCTGAACAAGAACTGGGAATTCCGTGCATCATCCTCACATCGGTTTCTGATCCTCGTGCGGTCATAGAGGCATCTGACACAGGTGTTGTTCACGCATTTATCGAAAAAGACGCCGACATTGAACCAATACTTAAAGCGGTTCGAGCGGCACTAGAAGGACTGTTCCTTCTCAGCCCAAATCAGGTGAAATCAGCCCTGCGACAAATCTCTAACGAAGAAAAGCTCGACCCAGTATCAAACCTCACAGCACGAGAAAAAGAGATCATGGATCTCATAGCTGACGGCTTCTCAGATGATGAAACTGGCGAAAAACTTTTCATAAGTTCCAGCACCATACGCAACGCCTTAACAGGTATTTACCGCAAGCTCGGCGTAGAAAACAGAACTCAAGCAACAGCTGCTATTTGGGCGGGACGTAAAGGCGAAACAACGTTCTAAGACCACCGGCCTGAACTAGCTATTCGTCAGTATCTACTTTGGAAGTAAAAAATCCGTGGTTACCTCGTTACAGCAATTAGACAGGTTTACTAATCCTCATTCCAAACTCGTGGTTCATCACTGAAGTATGTATTTCGCGCCGTTCGCGAACTCTCACTCTTGCCCATGTATCCAACCGCAACATGATCCATATGCTGCACGGCCCGTCCAAACGGCATCGACTGCGCATTTATAGATGCTTTACTAACTGCCACTGGAACCGGTGGCTGTTTTATAACTTCGTTTGCTAAAGACTCGCCGGCCTGAACTAGCTCTTCGTCAGTATCTACTTTGGAAGTAAAAAATCCGTAGTCAGCTAACTCGTCTGTTTCATAGGTTCTGCCTAAGATCAGCATTTCTTTAGCACGATGCGGGCCCACTAGGTTCACAAGAACCGGTATCGAATTCCAGGTTAAATTAAAACCAATACTCACTTCATTGAGGGTCAACTTGATGCTTCCGCTTCCAATCCGAAAGTCGCAGGCTGCGGGTAGAACGGCTCCCCCACCAATCATGTAACCATGACACAAGGCAATAGTGATTGGGGTGAGATGCAGAAGCGCATCATACATTTTCGCACCTTGCTTCGAACCTAACATTGCATCCAAGGAACTACCGCGAGCTTGTTTGAGATCGGCGCCAGAACAAAAACTCTTACCTTCACCTCGCAAAATTACAACCCGGACAGCCGGGTCACTATCCAAAAGTGTGATCGCTTGATCAAGATCAGCTACTAGCTGACCGTTCACAGCATTATGAACTTCAGGTCGATTAAGAACCAGATGCCTTACAGACCCATTGCCATCTATTCTGACAGTTTCCATTTCCATAACAGTAAGTCTTTCAGACTCTTCTGCTTTCATGCGTGTTATACAACGTCATACAATTAAACGGAGGGAGAAAATAATTATGGCTAATGAAACTTTTGATCTATCAGGAAAAGTCGCAGTTATAACCGGCGGCAACGGGGGAATTGGGCTGGGTTTTGCTCGAGCTGTGGCGGCCGCTGGCGCTGATGTTTGCGTTTGGGGAACAAACCCGGAAAAAAACGAACAGGCAGCGGAAGAATTAAGATTAGTTAATCCGACTGCTTCTTCGATGCAATGCGATGTTTCGCAAGAAGAACAAGTCGAAGAGTGCATGGCTGACGTCATCAGTAAATACGGCCGTATTGATGCTTGTTTTCCCAACGCCGGTATCGGAACCCAAAATGATAAGCCATTTTTTGAACACTCTAATGAAGACTGGCACTCAGTTCTTGACGTAAACCTGACCGGCGTTTTCTTCACTCTCCGTGCAGCTACTCGTCAAATGGTGAAACAAGGCGAAGGCGGATCTCTTATTCTCACTTCTAGCGGAACAGCTATTCAGGGCTCGCCGAAGGGGCAGGCTTACGCAGCTTCAAAAGGAGCAATGCTTGCGATGATGATGGGGCTCTCGGTAGAGATGGCTCGTTACAAAATCACGGCGAACGCAGTTATTCCTGGTTGGGTTGATACTGCAATGACAGCACCGCTATTCGAGTGGGACAAGTTCAAAGACAGCGTTATGCCTCGCATCCCAATGCGCCGTTGGGGAACCCCTGATGATTTTGGAGCCATAGCTGTCTATTTGATGTCTGACGCCAGCCGCTGGCACACTGGCGATGTCATTAAAATCGATGGGGGATTCAGCATTTTCTAAACGTTTTACAAACGTCGCGCTGGCTTCGTTCAGACCTAGCCTTAGAGCCAAATGCTCTCATCAAAAAACTCTGTAGCTAGGTCCCTCCGCTTGGCAATCGGCTTACTCCTTTTCGGCTTCGGCTTAGGTCTGGTAATAATGGGAGATTTCGGGCTTCCCCCCTGGGATGTCCTCCACAAAGGGCTTGCTGAGCAAACACCTATTTCTATCGGCGTAGCAATGATTCTTATCGGCGTTTTATTGCTCGCTGTTCTTATCTTTATGAAGGAGCCAATGGGAATTGGGACAATCGCGAATGTTGCCTTCATTGGTCTCATTCTTGATGCCACTCTTGCGATTGGCGGTGAGCCTACGAACCTAGCCATTCGATCTATCTGCACTATCACCGGGCCAATTATCGTAGGTCTCGGTTCAGGTTTTTACATAGGAGCTCGCTTTGGCCCCGGACCACGTGATGGGTTGATGACGGCGCTAGGCAGACGAGGAGTCACGTTGTGGAAAGCACGAACTTGCATAGAGGGTTCGGCTCTCATCGCGGGACTGATTCTCGGCGGAACAGTAGGTTGGGGAACCATCTGGTTTGTTCTCGCTATCGGTCCCTCGGTTCAATTTTTTCTGCGGCGTCTCGACGTCAATCCTTAATTCCTAAATTCCTCATAGCCTTCAGGGGCCCCAAAGACGCCACTCAGATTGGGTGGTCCTTGGTATAACCAAGTCAACTGACGGCTTTCAAACAGCCACCCGCCAGATTTCTGTACATAAACATCGTCGTAATAACCCAGATAAAAGAGAGTTTTCCCAGACCGCGATTTTGCGAATTCACACATGTACCAACGCCCAATGCCGGAATCTTCTTTTAAGTCAGCAGTTCCATTGAAAGTCATTTGATTTACTGATTCGAACAAATCCATCGCAGTATCAAGCGCTTTTCCAATAGC
>MDSW01092746.1_pt1 | contig 12620 bp, 10 predicted proteins | sample 811171 | NCBI WGS metagenome assembly MDSW01 (sample SAMN05326641, study PRJNA326480) | marine metagenome | isolation source: seawater | place: Atlantic Ocean: North West | collected 2012
ATTACCGTCTACGCGCCAACTCATAAGGTCTACTCTGATCGCCATCGCTGCGGCTGTTGCCCTCCTTATCACCGCCGTTTTGCCCGCTGAGTATGCCGTCGACCCAACTGGTATCGGCCGCGTTCTTGGTCTGACGGAAATGGGTGAGATCAAGCAACAACTCTCAGCAGAGGCCCAGGCTGATAATGCGGCCGGATCAATTCCGATGCCGACCGATCCGGCACCGGCTTCTGTGTCTGAGCCGTTGAGCGAAGGGGTCGCTGAAGACACGGCCGCGGCTGATCTTGCTGGTGTTCAGGTCGAAGATGAGCGCACCTGGAACGACGAAACCACACTAACGCTGGCACCAGGCGAGGCTGCGGAGGTAAAGCTTGTTATGAATGCTGGCGACGCGGCAACATATGAATGGACAGTCAGTGCGGGTCACCTCAATTCCGATCTCCATGGAGACGGTCGTGGCGGTCAGTCGATCAGTTATCGAAAAGGTCGGTCTGAGGCTAGTGATAGCGGTGAACTGACAGCTGCGTTCGATGGGTCCCATGGCTGGTTCTGGCGCAACCGTAGCAATGTCAGCGTTGACCTCACCCTCAATACACGCGGCGCGTATAGTGAGGTAAAGCGGGTCCTCTGATAATCACTACCTTTGTCGCTTGCAGCACGCTTCTTAATGAATTGGGGACGTGAGACGAACTGATGAAACCAACAATGGAAACTGCCTTGGTGATCACTAGGTTGATGGTAGATGTTTTCGCCGGTTTCACGTTTCGTTGAATTGTGAGCGAAGCCAAATGGCCTGTTATCAGCCCAAGAGGGACGCATGATGCTGAATAACAAAGGGCGACCCTTGGCGAGAAGTGTTCCTACGATAGTGGGGTGTGAGCGGCTGAGGTGGGCGCAAATGCAGTCGTTAGTAGTCGATGGTATTTGGTCCAATCAGGTCAAAAATCGGCCGCCATGGACGATCTCACGATCACAAAATCTTGTGGAGATGTGATTTTTCATCTGAGCGCACGCGGTTAGTAGAACCACGACGGAACTTTGTCGGGAGGTTATAAATTGATCGAAATGCTCAGGGAGGCTATTGCGGCCAATCAAGCTGAGGCGGCAACCTACTCCAACGGCGTCCAGGTGTGGATGAAAATTATGGCGCTCAGCTTTCTGAGCAGTGTCTTCTTTGTTGTTTGGAAATCTGGTGCTCGTTGGATCCTCGCTGCACTGATCGTGAATGTCACAGGTCTCATTTTGATCAGGGCGCTTTATCCAGACCTCAGCCGGACAGCAATTGGTACAGGCGTTCACTTGATTTTTTGGTCATTGGCGCTGCTCATGATCTGGCGACCGGGCGCTCGCAGTCGGCGCGAGGCAGAGTTTTCCGGAGCGACAGGGCGCATCTACTTAGTGTGGCTAATTGTCGTCAGCGCGATTATGTCGACGTCGCTCATCCTCGACGCGACAATGGCGATTTCTTGGATCACGCAATAGTTCGTCGAGACAATTTTCACGTCTGTGCTGCCGCCATGACCTACCAAGCAGCCGTGGGCTGGTGTGGGCGCAAAACCAGTCATCAGCTCAGAGGCAAAAAACGCCCTAAAACGGTCGCTCATACTGTAAGGAATCCGCGCAGGCGCGGAGTCTGCCGAAACGTGCTATGACGGTGCCCAAAATGGGTATCTTGTCGACGAAGGCGAAATGAGCCGACGATCATGAACATAAGATCCGGCTCCGGGAGGACAGAAATGCGCGCATTTGTTTGCTCTTTTGCTGCTTTGCTAATTTCAGGTTGCGGGACGCCTGAGCCTTCCACCAACGATGAGCGATTAAAAGCGCAGAATCCGGAAAATTCGGAAGTAGTCGTCATTAATGCGCATTTCCATTCAGCGCGGTTGGGAATGGACGATGGCGCCTATTTACAGACAGTTCTCGAAGAGATGGATGCGAACAACATCTCCAAATCGGTGCTACACATCGCTGAACCGAGTGATTTAGAGGACTGGGTCGATGCCGCGCCAGAGCGGTTTCTTGCAGGTCCTGCTTTTCCTTGCTGGCGAAATGATTCCGGCGACCTGCAGACCTGCAACTGGAATGGAGAATCTTGGCCCGACATCGAATGGATGCGCGAGCGCTACAAATCGGGAAAGATACACGTCATGGGGGAGATGCTATTCGTATATGCTGGCATCGCCCCAACCGATCCACGTATGGCACCGTATTGGGAATTGGCTGCAGATATGGATATTCCCGTTGCGGTTCATATCAATCGTGGTCCTCCACCGGATAGCCCTTCCAGACCAACGGGGTGCTGCCCAAACTATGATGCTGACCTCGGCAATCCAGCCCTTTTGAGGCCAATCCTTGAAGAGTATCCCAGCCTAAGAATATGGCTGCAACATGCAGGCTTTCCTGCGATGCCGATTTTTGACGATATCGACTACACTGAGGAAACGTTCTCACTACTGGCGGATTATCCCAATGTTTATGTTGATATGACGGCGCTTAACGCGGCTGCGCCTCCGCATGTGCACGCGTCCGCGGTACAAGAATTCATTGCCCGAGGGTTTGAAGACCGAATTATGATGGGCACTGATAACTGGGAAGCAGGTCCAATTCTCGAGCGGTATCGATCTTTCGACTTTCTCTCAACCGCGCAGCGCCGCGCCATTTTGCATGACAATGCCGCTCGCTTTTTTGAGACCAACTGAGTCCAAGCCCTCGGATATCGTGGAATCTTCAGACTGAATGGACCAAAAATGATACCGCTCGGAGCGGCTTAAATTCGCCCCACAACGGACGTTGAGCTCAGCGGCAAAGAACGCCCTAAAACGGTCGCTGGGAATGTCTGCTGTGGGTCAGAAACAGACATTAGCTGAGCGGCCGATTAAGGGCGGTGGCTTCAACTGTTAGTTCGCTATTCGAAACGCGTGGACCCTAGTTTTCCCACAATCCAAATTGGAGGCCGCCCTGGAAATAAATAGCAAACGTGCCATGGCCAGGAATCTCCGTTGCCAGCATCGCGAACTCCGCGCCTGTGGCTTCCGCCGACGCAATCGCAGCATCAATGTTCTCGACCAGAAGATAAGGCCGCACGATCGGAGCGCCTTCATCCGCGCTGAGGGGTGCGCGAACGCCAATTCGTCTGCCATTGGTGAGTATGGCGATGCGGGCATTTCCAAAGCCAGATTCGGGCGGGCCAAACTGAACTCCGTGAACACTCGACAGGGTTGCGCATGTGGCATCAACGTCGGGCGTGACGATTTCAAGATACTGGACCTCCAGCTCGGTTTCGGTTGTGCTCGGTGGGGTTGCAGGCTCTGACCTTTCGCCCACCGACGGCTGGCACGCGGCAAGCCAGAACAGGGAAGCGGTTGCGATGACGGCGAGAATCTGGGGCGTTTGCAAGGTCAATTTTCTGTCTCCAGTAGAGAGTTGAATAAAGTCGGAAAGGGTTGAAAGGCTCATTCCAAGAGCTGGACCAGTTGAATGAGATTGCCGCACGTATCGTCAAACACAGCCATGATCGCTCCGCCCGCTTTGACGGGTGGTTGCGTGAAGGAGACCCCTAACCCTTCAAGGCGCGTGACCTCGGCCTCAATGTCATCAACGCTAAAGGCAGTGAATGGAATACCGTCCGCCATCAGGGCGCTCTGAAAGGCTTTTGATGCTGGATGCGCGTTCGGTTCGAGCAAGAGTTCAACACCCTCAGGCTCTTCCGGTGAAACGACAGTCAGCCATCGATGCTCGCCCAGCGGGATGTCGTGTTTCACGATGAAGCCCAGCTTGTTTGTATAAAAGTCTAGTGCCTTAGATTGATCGTCAACGGCGACGCCCTTCGCATACATTTTCATGTCTCGTCTCCTTCTTGGAATGGTTCGAGCCAGGTATTGATCGCGTCTGTGAGAGGCCTCGCAGTGAGAGAGTGAACCTTGGTTCGTCCCCGCCAGGCCGTGACGATCAATCCGGCTTGCTCTAGTGCGTTCAAATGCCGGGTGATGCCTTGCCGTGAGAGTGTGACCGAATACTCTTCAAACAACCGAGCGCATATTTCAAACAATGTCTGATCATTGCGCCTGCGCAGTTCATCAAGGATCAGCAACCGCGTATCGTCGCCCAAGGCGCGAAACACGCGGCTGAGTTGTGGATCAAATGGAATGCCCATCCTTTGTATATGCAACAACAATGTTGCATGTAAAGTGCGGCGACATCAATCTCTACTGCGCGTTTGAGTTTCGCTCAAGAACTGCGGGCCACCAGCGTCCGTTTAGGGCGTTTTATGGCGCTCGCCTATGTCAGCTTTGGGTCAACCGCTGCCATCAGCCCAGAGCCAAACGAAATAGCGTTTCTTGAGTCCGTCCGCCGGAGCGCTTGACCACCAATCGTAACGTCCAGACAGACGCCCCTGCGAACTCACCGGCATTTATGGTGGCCAGAACAGTCTTGCTCACCGTGGTGCGACCTTGTGCGACCTGCTTCCAACGTTCGGGGGCCTCGCCTTCACCGATCTCAACGATGTAGCTTTCCAGTTCGTCTGACTCTGCAGTGCCAATGATTTCGGCGGCTGGTCCGTTCGCGCCCTGCACAACACGTACGCCGGATATGTCGGCGACAATCGAGGCGTTGGGGTCTGCGCCCAACGCCGCTCCAACATCGAGCGCCCCATAACCTGTGAACTGATCAATGCCCGCAGCCCCTATATCCTGTGCTGACTGAAGTAAAAGCTGACGCACCTGCTGGGCGCTGAGGGAAGGGTCTCGCGACCAGAGCAATGACGCGGCGCCTGTGACGAGCGGCGCAGCAAAGGATGTTCCCGTCGCTTGGTAGTAGCGTTTATCCGGACCAACGATCGCTGATCCGCGCTGATAGGCGACCGTCAGGTTCAGAAGAGTGTCAGTCCCGCGCGCTCTAAGCGACAGAATGTCTTCGCCGGGGGCCGCGATCGAGATTTGCGGTCCCCAATTGGAAAAAGGGGCGCGTTCGCCATTCTCGCCGATCGCAGCGACTGTGATCACGGCAGGGTGATTGACGAAAGCATAATCTGCCAGTTCCTGTCCTTCGTTGCCAGCAGCGACGACGATCAGGACATTCTTCTCTGCGGCATATTCGAGCGCCACGGTCTCCAGTTCGGGTGCAGCGGGGCCTCCCAAACTGAGATTGATTACGCGTGCGCCATTATCAACCGCATAGCGAATCGCCTCAGTGACGTAAGCTGTTCGGGTTCGCCCGAAATTATTGACCGCTTTTAGTACCATGATGCGTGCATAGGGGTTCATCCCCGTCATCCCGATGCCATTGTTCACCTCAGCCGCGATCAGACCGCTTGTAAAAGTACCATGACCATCATAGTCCCAAGGCTGGTTCGTACTGGCCATGAAGTCCCAGCCAATTTGATCATCAACATAGCCATTGCCATCATCGTCTATGCCGTTGCCGATGACTTCGTCTTCATTGACCCAGAGGCTTCCCCACGACAAATCGAGATGGTTCCAGTCGATCCCGGTGTCGATCATCGCGACAATTACCGGACTCGGTGTTTCACCGAGCGCGTCCCAGACCCCGTTCGGATCCCCCATCCCGATTGCCTCAAAAGCCCATTGGTCACGGAAAGCCTGTCCCCATGATCCGGATGAATGGAAATAGGGATCCCCAATTCGCGGCGTGTTATCCTGCCCTGCGGCAGTGAGACCAAGACCTCTTGCAAGTAGAATTAGGACGAGAAGACGCCAGGTCATTGAGCCGCCGCCTTCTTCTCCAGGCACGGCCCTAATGCCTGCCAGTTTGGATCGTACTGCTCATAGGCTCCCCCGCCGCTCAGGCTCAGCGAGAATTTAGGGGTCATGCTGAGCGATGTCCCAATTTGCCAGTTCAGCTCGGCTCGACCATCCGTCCCGAGTTTGGTCTGCGGCGCGTCCGCAGCTGCGGCATCCTGCGTCATAAGGCCAAATAAAAGAGGTGAGAGACCTAGAAACTCGGAGCCCTGCAGCCAGCTCTCCAACTGTGCTTCCCGCCAGAGTTCCGCCAATCGGTTTCTGCCGCGCTGACCGGCGACCTCACGCGCTTGGTTCAGCGCTCCCACCCGGTCGGGCTGGTTGGCAAGGTTCTGGAAATAATCGTCCCAGTGCTGAGCAGCAGCTTGCCCGGCTTCGGAACGGAAGGCCTGACGTCCTTGCGCTCCCGCGCGCTCCAGAGCCCAATAGGCATCCATAGCTTCATCACCGCCCGCCCGTATCACATCGTCAGCAGCGCCGACGGTTCCATTGAAAACATCGTCAGAGAATTTGTACCAAAGCTGTAGCCATTCTCTGCTCGCTGTTCCCAGTCCGGTCGGTGCTTCGATCCCTGCGGCCATTCTTGCGGCTTCAAACGCCTGCCAAGCTTCATCCATGCTCTGAGCTCCAAAACGGTGACCGTGCTCTGCCGCGGCCTGCGCCGTGTTGAAAACACCTGTTGCGGCTTCAGAAGATCCTCCTAATGCCGCTTCGCTCCCCTCGCGGATTGTCGCGCTTGTGGCGGAACTGGTCGCGGCCCCCGTTGTGCCCGCAGCTGCGCTCGTCGTTGCGCGTCCGGTTGCCTGCTTGGTGAGTTGTACGACCCCTGTATCGAGCGCGATTGCCGTGCGTTCTGCAGCCTGAGTGCCTAGTACGCGGGAGGTGCCACCAACAATCATTTTTCGACCGGCATTTATCAGGACGCCGCCGCTGGCATAAAGGCCGATATCGACAACGAACCCGGCCTTGGTAATGTTGTCGAGCGAGTCCAGGTGTTGCTGCGCGGAATCGCGCTGCGCTTCGAATTGACCTTTCTTGCGATTGAGCACGGTTTCTCTAAAGGATCCGGGGTCGACATCTTCCAAGAGTCCATCAACAATATTGAGCTTCTCCTCGGCCGAAATCAGCGAGAATTCGGACATGCGGACCAATCTGTCATTGTCATAGGACAAGCCACTCCCCACCGACATCCAGCGCGTCACCCAGGTCGTCCACTGTTTAGCGTCCTGGACACTGGTGTCGAACCCGTAGCGCGTTGCGATAGTGTCCCAGGCGGCCTGATTGATCTCGTCCGTTATGCTCGAGAGTTCTTGTGCCTGGGCTTCCTGCTGAGGCCGATCGAGAGCATTCAGCTGTTCAGCGATTGGAGTTGTTTGCGCGTGAATCCCGGCTTGCAAGTCGGTTATCTCATTGAGGAAGCCCCTGATTTGCGTGACGCGCTTGTCGTCGCTATTCTCGATTGCTGTCGCTAACTGTTCCTCAAAGCCAACGCGCGAAGCATTGAGACGGTTTTGTCGCTCGACCAAAGCGTCATATTGAGATTGCAGCTGCGCTCTGGTTTTGGCACGTGCGGCAGCCGTATCTGTGGTGGCATTCTGAGGCGCTGCTGAGTTCCGCGGAACTACTGAGCCATTCTTCAGCATGGGCACTTGATCACCGAATTCCAGCGCCATCTGGTTGAGAAAGTCCTCGACAACCAACTCCTGATACAGATCTCCGCCTGTCAGCATACTCTCAATCAGTTTTGCGAGGTCCTGATTGAGTTCATCAATGGCGCCAATTGCCTGTTCGGGGCCGCCCTGCCCTAAATCAAACATTGGTCCCGTCCCAGGGCCTGCGCCGCAAACCGGAGGCACGCCCTTATAGTCTTCCAGCAGAGCGTAATCCTGCCAGATCGGTCTCCAAGCTAAATACGGATAGAATATCTCGTCGATCATCGTCGACGTGATCGAGTTTTGTGGATCATCATATGTGCCCGAATACTGGTCGAGCACCCAACCATAATAGAATAGCTCTGAAAGGGCAGCAGCGGCGGCCAGATCTGGCGAGGTCTGCCCTGGTAAGGCGGGTGGCACAGGCTGGACTTGGACGTCAGAACCGGGATTGCCTGCGATGGCGACCTCCACTGGAGCGGCTGGAGCGGCTGCTTGAGGATGTTCCTCCTCCAGACCACAAGGCTTTACAACCAACTCAATTGACCGAGCCGCTTTCTTCTTCTCATTCGTGGCGGTTTCGACAACGTCGAAGCGAATGGTGTATTGCCCAGGCTTGTCTGGCGCGAGCGTGACGAGGGTGTAGGTGCTCGACCCCGGATTCAGCGTCATTTCTTCAGGTGAACCGCCCGGCAATATCGTGGCCGTGACTTTGACCTTGTCGTTCTCGCGGTCGTGGATTTGCGCCCCGACTGTGATGAGACCACGCGGGCATACCTCTTTCAGGATCACGAGTTCCGTTCCGGTCATGTAGCCGATCGCCCCGACCGTCGGAGGATCATTGCCAATCTTGATCTCCGTCTCGAACCTGACTGTGTTCGGCGCGCTGCTGTTCGGTCCAGGTCCGTCCTCAGCGCGTCCGCTGATCTTGTGCGTCCCACTGTTGCGTGTGTGCGCAAACGTTTCTGGATTGATCCGAAAACTGAAACCTTGATCGTCGCTGCTGGTTTTCCGGATTGAGCCGTTTGACAGACGATAGACCTGTCCACCAGCAGCACGTGCATCAATCTCGATTGTTACAACATCATCAGCGCCGTTGCGATCGCGGATCGTACCCACAAGACCGACCGGCAAATTGTCATCAGAGTGAAAGGCGTCGCGAGGCGTCGGTCTCAGGAATGCTTCTGGAGCGACATTTTCAACCGTGATCTCGACCGGTTGGGTCGTCGTTAACTGAGGGGTTCCAGTGTCGGTCACCTGGATGTTTGGCGCAAATACGCCGTGTGGGTGAGGTGTTTCAATTATGCCCTCGCGTTTCACCTTGAAGACATATTCGCCTTTGCTCGGGTCAAAGCTCGTCTGTGACTTTGATGACCAGCGGTTAAAGGCGTTTCGAGGGCTTGTTTTCAGGTCAGTCGGGTGATCCGAAAGGCGTACGCGATTGCGATCAATCTCATTGCCATTATTGGTGTCGGCGTTCCGGTCGACAATCGTGATCTCGCCATCGATGGAAACGGTATCTCCAGGCTCAACGCTGAACGAAAATGCGGTACTGGTGATCTCGGGCGCAACATTTTTGATTGAGACAGCGGCATTCTGGCGACCCGTCGTAAAGCCGGGACCGGGCACGCCAACCGGACGCCCTTCCACATCGACGCGGATATTATAACTGCGGTCGGCACGGATCTTTGCAACGGCAATGCGTATGTTTCCCGCAGCGGTATTGATGCCATTGACTGTGTATGCGGGTGTCACACCAGGCTCGGCGATTGCTCCGGCGCCTGTAACCGTGATCTTCGTGATTGTGACAGCTTTGCCGCTCAGTGTTGTCGCTGAGACTGGAATATTCAGGACCGCCCCCGGTTCCACGGCGCCGGGAGGCGTGACGGTGACGGATGCGATCGGATCGGCGGCCGGGTCACAATCCTGGTCGGGAGGAGGCGCGCGGCCAAGGTCACGTTGCAATTGTCGGACGCCATCGCGGATCCCGTCGAGGTTCCCCTCCACACGTTTAATGTCATCCGGTGCGACGGTCGTGTCCCGCCGTGTAAGGTCGACCCCAGCTTCAAGGTTTCCCGTGTCCTTGTCAGAGTCAAGAAACCCGAACTTGATCTGGCGTCCGATCTGACCTTCGCCGGAACGGCCGTATTGCTCATTCTTGGTCTTGATGACCCGCATACGCATACGCAGCCTGAGATGTCGCGTGGCGAAGCCCGAGAGTTTTACACCATCTTGCTCCTTATTGGGGGTGGCGGGCGGGCACTGGTAGTTCGACTGGAGGGAAAAGCCCGCAACTTCGCCAAGCAGATCGCTGACATCATTATCGAGTGCACTGAACAGGCGCTGTAATTCCTTGGCTTCAGATTCCGCGTTAGCTGCAAGGCTCGCGATTGCGAAGGCCGCAGTCAAACAGATCAATCTAAGCGCAAATCTCATGAATGGAGTCCCGTTCCCAGCCCCAATAAGTGGACAGATGAGACGGCGCCCGCTCGCGACACGCCGCCTCAAACCGGGGTCTAAAAGCTCTTGACGATCCCGACCCTGAACACGGTCTCGTCAAAATCGCCATCATCGGTGACCATGGCCGGGCGATTATCCACGAACAGATCATCACCTGAGCTCGGAATGAAGATATTCAAGCCATCGCCGCGCGTCCGATAGCCCGCGTCGCCATAGAGCATAACGTCTGGTGTGCCGGTCCTGTTGGTATCAAACATGAAAGCCGCCCCTGCACCGATGCCAGCATACCAGGTAAACAGATCATCTTCCGAATTCACCTCCAATTGAAAGTCTCCACCCGTACCGCAAGGAATACAGACAAAATCCTGGCGGGCATTGAGCTCCAGATTTGCGTGCTGGGCGCCAATTTCGACGCGCGGCCACCATTTGAAATTCTCGTTCAGATAGAACGGGCGGAAAAGATCAACTCCGAGATCGAGATAGTCTCCCTCAATTGAAACGCTACGCGTATCGGAGATATCTCCAGAGAAGGCAGTCGGTGAAGAAACGCCCCATGATGTTTGCTCAAGATGAGTGAACTCCACCTTTGGGGTCCACTTTATGCCTCCCGCGAGATCCCATTTGCTAGTCGGAAAGTAAGTGCCGCCAATGCGCCAGAATTCGACTTCATTGCGCACCTGAACATCGAGACCCGACGCGCCATACAGGATTCCGGTCGTGTTATCATTCGGATTGAAATCGAGATTGACGTTGCCTGTTACGTCCGTGCCCGTGGCAACACTTCCGCTAAACTCGCTATCATCCTCTCCGTACTCGAAACTGAGTGAAAAACCCCCGACATTCGGGTCATTATAGAAGAAGCCGCCCGTGAGGGTCTCCAGCTCTGCTTCCGGCTCTGTCACCAAAACAAAGGATTCCAGCCCACCACGCAGCACCAGCCCGAATCCGACTTCTGGTGTATCGACCTCTCGTATACCGGCCCCCAAATGCAGCCCCCAACTCGGTTGCCCGATCAGAGGATCATTAAACCCCGACACCGACGGCGTGCCGGAAATTGTGGTTGTTCCAGCACCAACATCGATGCTCAGCGATTCGCCATCCAAAAGGGCTGGCGTGCTGATGACATTGGCTTCCTCGCCTTCGCCGACCGTCAGCGCGCCTTCCATCGTGGCATCATCTGACATGGTAATGATGAGGAACACTCGGTCATCATTCTCGTCTTCGGGTTCAACAACTTCAATACTCTCGACAGTTCCGGTCGCTGGTGCGAAACTGATTGTTTGTGTGGGGACTTCTTCTGCCCCTTCACCCGTCAATGTTACGGTCTGAACATAAGCTGCCCAGGCCGACATCGACCAGAACGCAGCGAATGCCACGAGCACGAGTGCTTTGGCGAGTATGGAAGCTGACAGAATTCGACCCATTTTTGTCCCCTATTTCAGGCAAATCTCTAACCTGCAGAGTAAGCGACTCAATCGAAAGCACATGATCCAAATGGGCTATGAAAGTGCCAGGTCACGCGGTGCCCACGCGGTCTGCCTTACGAAGATTTTCGCAAAATTGCGTTTTGCTGCTATGATCACAACAAACTGCACAGAGTGACCGGTTTGCGTGAACAGCTTCTAGACACGATTTATGACGCACCTTTGGTCGACAGAGGGTGGCAGCAAGCATTGTTGCAAATCGCAGATGCATTCGGCGCGACCGATGCGGCATTGTATGCCAGTGATGACGAAGGGCGGTTTCTCACGAAGGCGGTTTCAGGGCGCCTCAGTCAGGAGATCCACCAGCAATACTTTGACACTTTCGTTACTCTCGACACCCAAATTGTGCGATTGCTGCAGCTGCCGCAAGACCGAGACATTACTGGACTTGATTTGATCGACGATGAAGCTGATGAGCCTTGCCCCGTTCATCATGAATATCTCATTCCGAATGGAATAGGGTCCCAAATTGTATGGTTGCTCAATGGCCCAGGTCGACGAAAATATACTTTCGTCCTCATGCGCGACGACCGATTTGGCGCCTTCGACAGGTCTGTTCGGCACCAGTTCGGGGTGATCGCGAGGCACGTAAAGCGTGGCCTGCATATCGATAATGGCTTGCGAAAGGCACGCGAAAGAGTGCTTCGAGATGATGTGGTTCTCGCGCAAAACGGAATTGGGTTGATTGCGGCCACCCTAAGTGGCGAGTTGCAGGCTCAGAACAGGCACGCGGATCGTCTGTTAGCGACATCACCGGAACTCCGAGACCAGATTTCCATGTCCCTAAAGTTGGCGACCGAGAGATTTTGGCAGGCAAGCGAGACTCCTGTCTTTCAGAAACAAGTGGTTGTGCCTCAGTATCGGTGCGCAATCGAGATCACCATCCATAGGCCGCCGCATGCGAAACGCCAGGCGTTCAGCGAGGCCCGACAGGGCAAAACCATCTGCATGATCAGGCAAATACAGCCCAGTCAGAAACAACTCCTCTCTCTTCTCAGGGAGCGCTATTCGCTTACCGTCACAGAAAGCCATCTAGCGGGTCACTTGCTTGATGGTGGATCAGTCAGAGAATTCGCCTCGCAGCACGGCAAGAGCATTCACACTGCACGAAATCAGATGAAGTCCTTGTTGGCGAAGACCGAGACCCAACGCCAAGCCCAGCTCGTCGCCGAATTGACAAAGTTGGTTTAAGCGACCGCCGGCGCGAGAGCCAACGCTGCACTCGAACGTGAATTGGGGCTCGAGGGGGCCGCTACTGCTGATTG
>MDSW01025928.1_pt1 | contig 12618 bp, 10 predicted proteins | sample 811171 | NCBI WGS metagenome assembly MDSW01 (sample SAMN05326641, study PRJNA326480) | marine metagenome | isolation source: seawater | place: Atlantic Ocean: North West | collected 2012
ATAAGTCTAATAAAGAATAAATTAAATTCTGCATACGCTTTACATTAACTAATAAGTTTTTACTAAAATTTTTATTTTCAATTATGGCTTTAGGATCACTAGAAATGATTTCTGAAATTCCTATAATATTAGTTAGAGGAGTTTTTAATTCATGGCTGGCATTAGCTAAGAAATCATTTCTTTCTTGAATAGATTTTGAAATTGATTCTTGGTCAATAAATATAATTAAATAATATAATATTTCTTTTTCTTCAGAAATGACGGGTTGTATTTTTACATTAAATAATACATTTTTATTATTTAAATCTATTTGTAAATTTAAAGAATAATCATCCAAATCATTTTTAACTTTTTCTATAGTATTTTTTAAAATAGGATCTCTGAAATACTGATGCAAATAACTTCCTTCAAAATTTGAAGGAAATATATCCTTAGCAAAATTGTTAGCAAACAAAATAAACCTTTGTTCATTTATTAATGCCAATGGAAGGGGAATTGAATTAAGTAATTGAGAATACTTACTTTTTTCCTCTAATAACTTCTTGTCATAGAGTTGTATTTTTTTTTCAAATGCTACCTTATATCTTAAGTATTCGTTAGTGGGATTTAAGAAAAAACTTATTACAGTGTTATTGATATGGATATTTTCTTCTTTCAACAAGTTAAGGCTATCATGATAAAATTTATAAAATCTTATAATCAAAATAAAAAGTATTATGTTTAATAAGCTTAATGCTAAGATAGCTTCAAAAAAAAAATTTAAATGAAAAAGTAATAAGGAAGAAAAAAAAATTAAAGAAAAAATTACAGATAATATAATATATCTTGTTTTTAGCAAACTAAGCTTTTTTAGACATTAATTTATTATTGTCAGAACTGGAAAACGTATTTGGTTTAGAAGAATCATAAGCTGCAAATAATGCTAAGGTAACAATCTCTGACACATTTGCACCTACTTTAACAATTTGTGCGGAGTTTTTTAATCCTGTCAAAAGAGGTCCTATAGTTTTTCCTGCCCCTACAGAGTCTATAAGTCTAGATGCAATATTAGCAGAGTGAAGTCCAGGCATGATTAAAATGTTAGCCGGTCTAGATAATCTACAAAAGGGATAGAAAGCAAGTGACTTAGGATTAAGCGCTACATCAACTGTCATTTCTCCATCATATTCAAAGTCTACTTTTCTTGAATCCAAAACTTCTATAGCTCCATGAACTCGCTCAGTACCTTCTATGGCTGGATTACCAAAATTAGCGAAAGACAACATTGCTACTCTTGGATTATATCCTAATTTTTTTGCTATTTCAGCGGTTTGGCATGCAATATCAGCAAGTTCTTCACTACTTGGAAGATGGTGAACTGTTGTATCTGCTACGAAAAGAGTTCTTCCTTCAACCATAATAATGGACATACCAAAAATTCTGGACTTTGGAGCAGGGTCTATAACTCTGGTAATATCATCATAAGCGACAAAATAATTTCTAGTTGAACCTGTAACCAGTCCATCAGCATCGCCGTTAGCAACCATACAAGATGCAAATATATTTCTATCTTGGTTTACTAACCTTTGGCAGTCTCTTTCAAGAAAACCTTTTCTTTTTAGTTTTTTATATAAAAATTTAAAATATTCATGATTTTTATTTGATAAACTTGCATTTAATATTTCAATGCCTTTGGCTTCTTTAAGTCCAATTCTCTCTATTGCTTTTAATACTGTTTCCTCTCGTCCTATTAATATTGGTTTTCCATAACCTTCTTTATAAAACTGGACAGCTGCTCTGATAACAGTTTCTTGTTCTCCTTCTGCAAAAACTATTTTCTTTGGAGACCTCTTAACAGTATCAGCAACACTTTGAATTAGAGTTGCGGTTTTATCAAGTCTAGCTGCCAATTTTCTTCTATAACCAAGCTCATCTTTAATTGGTTTTCTTGCCACTCCTGAGTCCTCCGCTGCTTTGGCAACTGCTGGAGGTATAGCTGTAAGTAATCTTGCATCAAAAGGTTTAGGAATTATATATTCTGGTCCAAATTTTAGATGTTTACCAGAATATGCATTAGAAACTTCATCTGGAACATCTTGTTTTGCCAAATCAGCTAGAGCTTTTGTTGCAGCAATCTTCATATCAATATTGATAGCAGACGCTCTTACATCAAGAGCACCTCTAAAAATGTAAGGAAAACCAAGAACATTATTTACCTGGTTGGGATAATCAGATCTTCCTGTAGCAATTATAGCATCAGGTCTTATACTTCGAAGTTCATCAGGACTAATCTCAGGGTCGGGATTGGCCATAGCAAATACTATGGGATTTTTATTCATAGATAGCATCATTTCATTTGTAAATGCACCTTTAACTGATAAACCAAATGCTACATCAGCATCTTTTATGGCATCTGCTAATGTTTTAAAAGGTGTATCAACTGCATGAGCAGATTTCCATTGGTTTAAATCATTTCTATTTTTTGATATTACGCCTTTCCTATCACACATAATAGCATTCTCTTTAGGCATACCCATTGCTTTTAGTAACTCTACACAAGCCATACCTGCTGCACCTGCACCATTTACTACCATTTTAAAGTTTTTTATATTTCGCCCAGTTATACTTAATGCGTTTATCAACCCAGCAGTAGCAACTATTGCTGTTCCATGTTGATCATCATGAAATACTGGAATATCAAGCTTTTCAGATAACTGTTGTTCTATCATAAAGCATGCTGGTGCAGCTATATCTTCTAAATTAATACCTCCCCAAGATTTTCCTAAATACTTAACAGAGTTTACAAATTCGTCTACATCAGCGGTATCTACTTCAATATCAATACCATCTATATCAGCAAACCTTTTAAATAAAACTGCTTTTCCCTCCATTACTGGTTTAGATGCAAGTGCTCCTAGATTACCTAGACCTAAAACGGCAGTGCCATTTGATATAATAGCAACCATATTACCTTTTGCTGTGTAATCATAAGCTGCATCTTGGTTTTTTTCTATTTCCAAACAAGGAGCAGCAACTCCAGGCGAATATGCTAATGAAAGGTCTCTAGCAGTAGCTAGGGGTTTAGTAGCACTAATTTGTAATTTTCCAGGTTTTCCATTTTTATGAAAATCTAAGGCATCTTTTGCTGTAATATTAGATTTTGAAGTTATTTCTGGCATTTATTTTTACTTGTATAATAATATAGAATGTTTTTAGATTTGGGTAAAGATATATTTAAATGTTAAGCAAAAAACTGACACCACTGCTTAGGCAATATTTAGATATTAAACAGCAATATAGTGACTGTTTAATTTTCTTTAGATTAGGAGATTTCTATGAACTTTTTTTTGAAGATGCTGAGGTAGCTGCTGCCCAACTAGGAATAACCTTGACCAAAAGAGGACAAGTTGATGGAAGTGATATACCTATGTGCGGAGTTCCTCATCATCATGGAGATAATTATTTAGCAAAACTCTTAAAAAATGGTTTTAAAGTAGCAATTTGTGAGCAAATAGAAAGCCCAGAAGAAAGTAAGAAAAGAGGGCAAAAGGCAATTATAAAAAGACAAGTAGTTAGAATAGCTACTCCGGGAACATTAACAGAAGAAAAAGAGCTATCTTCTTCAAATAATAATTTCCTAATGAACATTATAAGTTTTAAAAACTACTACAACATAGTTTATGCTGATATTTCTACAGGTGAGATTAATCTAAAAAAACTATTTAATAAAAAAGATGTTTTAGAATGCATAGAAAATATTTCTCCTTCAGAATTACTTATTCCTGAGACCCAGGATTATGATTTTATTACAAAAGAAAGAAAAAAAAAGTTAGTCACCTATTTACAAGACTCTTACCTTGATCCAATAAAATGTGAAAAATGTTTTAAAAATACATATTCTAAAAATAAAAAAATAAAAAAATTAAAATTTGATAAGGAAGAAATTATAGCTTTAGGCGCTACAATAAATTATTTCATGTACACACAGAACGGAAAAATTCCAGCAATGTCGCTACCTGTTAGAGATAAAGAAAATAACTTTTTAGAAATTGACTTTGCTACAAAAAAAAATTTAGAAATAGCTTATACCTTATCAGGAGAAAAATATGGAAGTTTATTTGACAGTTTAAACTTTACACTTACTTCTACAGGAGAAAGAAAGTTATTAAAAGATCTAACAAATCCATTAACAGATTTAGATTTAATTAGTCAAAGGTTAGATCTAGTAAATTTTTTTTATGATAAATATGATTCTATAAAAGTAGAAATAGAAAAAAAAATATTACACTTTCCAGATTTAGCAAGGTCTCTTAATAGAGTCTCTTTAGGTAGAGGTGGACCAAGAGATTTATTAGCAATATGTAAGGGATTAAAAAAATCGTTTAATTTGAGTAGACTACTTTACGAGAAAACAGCAAAAGTAAATAGTTACAAATTTTTTAATTATTTTTATGAATTAACTAACACAAATATAAAAATTAAAAATATAATAGCTACTTTAGAAAAAGCTCTTAGTGATAACTTACCTCTTTTTTCTAGAGATGGAAACTTTATAAAATCTAAGTTTGATGAAGAGCTTGATAGAGTAAGGTTTTATAGAGATAAATCAAAAAACCTTATAGTAAAAGAAGAAGAATTAGAGAGAAAGAATTCTGGAATAAATAACTTGAAAATTAAATATAATAACTTTTTAGGTTATTTCATAGACATAAGTAGTGCTAACAAAAAAAAAATTGAAATGGTCGATAGTTATTATATTCATAGGCAAACATTAAAAAACTCTTCAAGGTATACAACAAAAAATTTAATAGAAATTTCTGAAAATATATTAGAAGCTAACTACAAGGCACAAGAAATAGAAGAGCGTATTTATAAAGAATTAGTTGATTTAGTTTTAGGTATATCTGAAGAGGTATTAGATATAGCAAATATAATTGCTAGGATAGACGTTTCTTTTAGCTGGGCAAATTATGCAAAAAAATATGGAGCTGTTAGACCAGTTTTAAATAATAGTAATATTTTTCACATAAAAGCAGGTAGGCATCCTTCAGTTGAAAAAACACACGCAACTAGTTTTATTGCTAATGACTGCTTTTTAAACAATAAAAAAATAAATATTTTTAAACTAATTACAGGGCCAAATATGTCTGGAAAGTCAACTTATCTAAGGCAAAATGCGTTAATTTTAATTATAGCTCAATCTGGAGGCTTTTGTCCTGCAGAAGAGGTCAACTTAGGAATTTGTGACAAGCTATTTTGTAGAGTAGGCTCAGGTGACGAGTTAGCAAAAGGCAACTCCACGTTTATGGTAGAGATGATTGAGACAGCAAATATTCTTAATTCAGCTACTGATAAGTCTTTTGTAATATTAGATGAAATAGGAAGAGGAACTTCCACGTATGATGGCATGTCTTTAGCATGGGCCACTATAGAGTATTTAATTGAAAAAATTAAATGTAAAACACTTTTTGCTACTCACTACAATCAATTATCAAACCTAAAGAGAAAATTTATTCAACTAGAATTGAATTCTTTTAAAGTAAAAAAATGGAAAAGTGATTTAATTTTTTTACATAAGTTAATTGACGGTGTAGCAGAAAGCTCATATGGCATAGAAGTAGCAAAGATGGCAGGTTTGCCAGAAGAAGTAATTAAATCTTCAAAAAAAATACTTCAAGTATTAGAGGGCAGATCTTTAGAAAACAACAATACACTTCAAAAAAAAATAGAATTTGATAATAAGAATATTAATTCAAATTTTGAATACTTAGAGGACAAAATACAAAATATAGATTTAAATAAAATTACACCTATAGATGCTTTAAACATTTTAGATGAAATTAAAACTGAAATGGAGAACAAAAAATAATCATGAATATTATTAAATCATTTAGTTTAATGAGTTTTCTCACTTTTTTAAGTAGAATCCTTGGTTATATTAGAGATTTATTTTTTGCATTTATTTTTGGAGCTTCATCGACTGGGGATAGCTTTTTGTTAGCATTTAGACTGCCAAATTTATTTAGAAGATTATTTGCAGAGGGGGCAATTAGTAACGCATTTATTCCTATATATTTAGATTTAAAAAAAAAAAATAAAAAGGTATTAGAAGCATTCTCTACAAATGTATGTATTTTATTATTAGCTATATTATTATTTATAATAATTCTAGCAGAAATTTATATGTTCAATATTATAAAATTTCTAGCTCCAGGATTTTCAGAAAATTTAATTAATAAAACTAGTTTTTTAGCATCTATAATGTTTCCGTATCTAGTTTTTATTTCTTTAAGTTCTTTTTTTGGTTCAATATTAAATGCAAATGGTCGTTATGCTTTATGGGCATTTAGTCCTATAATTTTAAATAGTTTAATGATAGCTGGGATGAGTCTTAGTTATTTTCAATCTTTAATTTCTGAAATTGTATTAGCTTGGAGTGTAATATTATCAGGCATTATACAATTCTTAGTAATGTTTTTTTGGTCTTATAAAAATAAAATAAGAATAAAGAATACAAAGCTAAAAGCAAACCCAGAAGTTAGAAAATTTTTTAAATTATTTTTACCGAACATACTAGCTGGTGGTGTATTACAACTTAACCAGTTTGTAGGAATTATATTTGCATCAAGTATTACAGGAGCTATATCCTGGTTATATTATGCTGATAGAATAGTTCAGTTACCTTTAGGTATATTTGTAGTATCTATATCAACTATTTTACTTACCATGTTATCTAAATATGAATCAGAAAATAATAAAAAAGAGTTAAAAGAGAAAACTGATATAGCTTGTCTGCTTATGACTGCTTTCACTTTAATTAGTATGATAGGGTTATTTGTTATATCAGATTTGATAGTAGATACACTTTTTAGAAGGGGTCAATTTGGTTTTGGTGATGTAGTTGCAACTAGTGATGCTTTGATCATGTATGCAATAGGATTGCCAGCATTTGGATATATAAGAATTTTCTCTGTAATTTTTTTCTCTAAAAAAAATACTAAAACGCCATTTTATATTTCAACAATCTCTATGTTAACTAATTTTCTATTTTTAATATTTCTAACTAATAAAATGGGACACCTTGGTATAGCTTTGTCTTTGAGTCTTTCTGGATGGATAAACGCTGTCTTGTTATATATTTTTTTGTGGAAGTATAGTTATTGGTCATTAGATAAGATTTTTTTTATTAAGTTATTAAAACTATTTTTTTGTGCCTTTTTATCTTACATTGTATTAAGTATTTCTTATATGTTTGTATTGTATGTAGATAATTTTAGTTTAGATGGATTTACACCTAAAATTATTACATTAATTTTTCTAATACTAATTGCCTCAATAACTTTTTTAATTTTTTCATTTATTTTTAAATTAATAAAATCAAATGACATAAAAAAAATGAAATTAAAAAATATTTTTAAGGAGAAAGAAAATGGATAAAATTTTTTCTGGTGTTCAACCCACAGGCAATCTTCATATTGGAAATTATTTAGGAGCTATAAAAAACTTTGTAGAACTTCAAAATAATGGAAAAGCTAGATGTTTCTATTGTGTAGTTGACTTGCATGCTATTACAGTATGGCAGGATCCAATTAATTTAAAAAAAGAAATTATGGAAACGGCAGCAGTTTTTTTAGCAGCTGGGATAGATCCAAAAAAAAGCATAATATTTAATCAATCTAAAGTCTTATTCCATTCTGAATTGGCATGGATTTTAAATTGTATTTGCAGAATAGGATGGCTAAACAGAATGACACAATTTAAAGAAAAGGCAGGAAAAAATAGAGAAAAGGTTTCGGTTGGACTATACAATTATCCTGTTCTTATGGCAGCTGATATTTTAGCATATAAGTCAAATTATGTTCCAGTTGGCGAAGATCAAAAGCAACATTTAGAATTAGCACGAGATATCGCACAGAAATTTAACTATGATTATAGTGTTAACTTTTTCCCAGAAATAAAACCTTTGATTTTTGGTAAGGCTACTAGGGTCATGAGTTTAAGAAATGGTAATTCAAAGATGTCAAAATCTGATATATCAGATTATTCAAGAATAAACTTAACGGATAGTGCTGATCTAATTTACAATAAAATTAAAAAAGCTAAAACTGATAGTAATGAAATAATGGGGATCGAGGCCTTAGATGAGAATGGAAATATAAAAAGTGAAATTTTGTATAGCAGGCCTGAAGCTGTTAATCTTCTAAATATATACAGCGCTTTAGCTGATATAGAAATAAAAGAAACTTTACAAAACTTTCAAGGAAAAGAATTTAGATATTTAAAAGATAGTATTTCTGAAATATTAGTTGAGGTTATAGTGCCTTTAGGTAATAAAATAAAAGATATGTTAGAAGATAAAACTTATATATTAGATATATTGAATGATGGTGCAGAAAAAGCTAGGGGAGATGCAGAAAAAAATTTAAAAGAAATTAAAGAAATCATTGGTTTTATTTAGAGAAAAAATTGGAAATTTATTTACCCATAGCTGAAATATCACAAAATATCTTTTTTTTACTTAGCATAGGTTTTGTGGCAGGGATTTTGTCAGGAATGTTTGGTGTAGGAGGCGGGTTTTTAACAACACCTATCTTAATTCTAAGTGGAGTGCCGCCAGCTGTAGCGGTAGGTAGCGAGGCTAATCATATCGTAGGGTCTTCTTTAACTGGATTTTTAAATTATTTTAGAAGAAAAAATGTTGATCTCTTAATGGGAGGTATACTTTTAGCAGGAGGAGTTCTTGGCTCTGCTTCAGGAGTATACTTATTTAGGTTTTTATCCTTAAGAGGAAGAATAGAAGAAGTTATTTCATATACCTATATTTTATTTTTGACTGCTGTGGGCCTATACATGCTATTTGAGAGTCTTAAAACCAGGAAGAAGAAAAAATTAGGAAATTTGATGAAATTACATGATCATAGTTGGATACATGGGCTACCTTTAAGAATTAAATTTAGAAGATCAAAGTTGTATATTAGTGTTTTACCACCCATTTTAATTAGCTACTTTGTAGGAATTCTTGCATCTATTATGGGGGTAGGAGGAGGATTTATATTAGTGCCAGCTATGATTTATTTATTGGGAATGTCAACACAAGTAGTCATAGGGACATCTTTGATGCAAGTACTTTTTGTTTCAATTACTTCTACTATAATGCACGCTTATGTAAATCAAACTGTTGATATTATTTTATCAAGCTTATTATTATTTGGAGGTGTTTTTGGAGTACAAATGGGCGCATTGATAGTTCAAAAAATATCTGGAGAGGTTTTAAGAATGCTTTTGGGTATAATAATTATATGTCTTTGTCTTTTTTTAATTTCAGAATTAATAATAGACCCAAACTCTTTTTTTATAGTGGATATATTAAAATGAAAATTATTATTTTATCTATTCATATTTTTTTTCTTTTTAACATATTTTTAAATTCAAAAGAGATAATAATAGCTGATATATCAGATAATAAAATTGATATTGATGTAGGTTTCAAAGGAGCGAAACTATTATTTTTTGGAGTAATCGATAATCAAGGAGATATAGTTGTATCTGTTACTGGACCAAGAAAGGCAGTTAAAGTTAGAAAAAAAGAAAAGAAAATGGGTTTATGGATAAACTCAGATCTTAAAGTGTTTTATGACGTTCCTACTTACTATTATGTGGCATCTACAAAACCTTTAAACGAATTAAATGCTGATCAAGCTCTACTGGTAAATCAAGTGGGAATAAAAAATATTAGATTTGAAGGAGCCGAGGAAAAAGAAGAAAAAGAAAGAGATTTTTGGAAGTCAGGAATAATAAATACTATGATTAAATCGAAAAGATACTTTTCTGAGGAGGGATATATTAATATCTCCGATAAGAGATTATTTAAAACTGAATTAAATTTTTCAGCTGAACTTACAGACGGTGAATATTTAGTTAATACACTTTTAATTAAAAATGGAAATGTTATTGCAGCAAGAAGATCATTTATTAATGTATCTAAGTCAGGTTACGGTGAAAAAATATACAAAATGGCAATGGAAAATAGTTTTTTATATGGGTTAATGTCTGTTTTATTTGCAATGATTTTTGGTTTTACAGTACATGAAACTATTAGGAGGGTGAATGCGTAAAAAAAGTGATGTATTAAAAAAAAGAAACTTATTAGTTTGCGTAGACGATTCTGAGGAATTTATGGAAGCTATAAATTTTGCTTGTAATAATGCTGAAAAAGATAAAATGGGTTTAATCTTACTGCATGTGATTGAAGAAGAAAATTTCAGACACTGGAAGGGAGTTGAGAACATAATGAAGCAGGAACAAAAAGACAAGGCTAAAGAAGTTTTAAATAAATATATAAATTATGTTAAAGAAAACTTTAAACTTGAAGTGAAGTCTCATATAAAATCAGGAGAAAAGTTAGAAGTTTTATTAGATGTAATTGGAAATAAAAAATTTAGTGTAAAATATTTAATCCTAGGACTTGCCATGGACAAAGCTGAGAATAATAGAATTATATCTTCATTAACAGGAAGTATGAGGAAAAAATTAACCTTGCCAATAATTATAGTTCCAGGTAAAATTTAGTATGTTTATCAATGTAGAGGAAACACCCAACCCAGATACTTTAAAATTCATTCCAGAAAATGAAATTAAGGTTGATAAATCATTCATGTTCAATAAAGACGATTATGACAGCAATAATTCTTTTTTAAAGACAATATTTGAGGTAGATGGAGTTGTAGATATACTTATAGATAAAGAGTTTATTTCTATAACTAAATCTAAAACTGCTTCGTGGGATTTTATTAGAACAATTGCAACAAGTAAAATTGGAGCATATTTAGAAGAAAATAATTATATTTTAAATTTCGAAAGCGGTATTGAAAAAAGAGATGAAAAGAAAAAGAAATTGACCGATTTAGAAAAAGAAATTTGCTTATTGCTTGATACGAGAGTTAAACCGGTTGTAGCAGGACATGGAGGCGAAATTTCTTTTCATAGCTTTAAAAACGGAACAGTTTATTTAGAACTCAAGGGAAGTTGTTCAGGATGTCCATCTTCTACAGCTACTTTAAAGATGGGTATTGAGAATATGTTGAAACACTATCATCCAGAAATAAAAGAAGTAGAAGAGGTTCTAGTTTAGGCAAAATAATTGTCGATTAAAGGGTATTTTCCCGGATCATATAATTGATAATGCCACCACTCATTTAAATAATGGTCAAATCCAGCAAGTGCCATAATAGAGAGTAGAAGTCGCCTATTTATTATAGCTTCTTTAGCTATATCTCCTGACAAATGAAAAGCCATGCTAGTAAAGTCATCAAAGTCTGTTCCCATAAATAATTCTTTTTCATTTTTATCTGTTAACGTTAAATCAACAGCAATTCCCTTGGTATGAGGTGATCCTTTATCAGGATTAGATAAGAAGCTTGGATTAGGTTCAAATTCCCACAATATTTTTTGGACATATTTAGGTCTATAAGCATCAAAAATTTTTAAATAAAAACCCATATTATTTGCAATTGTGGACGCTTCTTTTAGTTTTTGAGCTGCTTCTGCATGCAAAAAACATTTATTTTCTAAAAATATTTTTTTACCAGTAATATTATTTTTACTTGCATACCTCAAATCTAGTATAATGTTGTATAATCCTTTCTTAATTTCAACTAAAGTCATAATATATATAGTATACATTTTTTTGATTATGAAAAAAAATTTTTTAAGCATAGAGACTTCTATTAATAGAATATTTCTAGTTTTATATATTGATAGAAAACTATTTTCTCTTGAGAAGTCAGTTAACGGAAGTATAGAAGAGAAGTTGAATGATCTAATAAAAAATATTTTTACAGAAAATAAATGTAAATATTCGGCTATAGATTTTGTTTTAATATCTTTAGGCCCAGGTTCTTATACAGGCATTAGGGTTGGTTTGGCTGCAGCTAAAGCTATTTCTTTAACTCTAAAAAAACCTTTGCTAGGATATTCAAATTTTAATTCTATATACTCTCAAGGACTAATTAGTAAAACTATTAATAAGCATGAAGAAGTGGGAATACTAATTAAAGCTAATAAATATGAATTTTTTTTTCAAGATTTAAAAAATAATAAATCAGAATCATCAAATATTTTTGATTATGAAATACTTAAAAAAACAAATAAACTACCTAACCGTTTAATTGGAGATACTGACTTGAATTATGAAACCGTTATATACAATAAATGTTTACCAAATAAAGAGGCTATACTGGAAGTTTTTAATCAGCTTTATAAAGATCCGAATTCTTTAAATAGTAGTCTGGAACCTCTTTATTTAAGAGGCCATTATGCTTGGAAAAAATAAGTGAAAGATTTTAATAAACTATATGAATTTTATAAGAATATTGAATCAGGGCATCAAAAAAAATTTAATAAAGATACTTTAAAAAAGTTTCTAGAAAAAAAACACAATATATTTATTACAACCAAACCCATTATAGTAGGATACCTGGTAGCTAGTTTTATAGTAGAAGAAATTGAGATCATCTCCATGGCAGTTGATTTAAGTTATAGAAGAAAAGGATATGGTGATAGTTTAATTAAAAATATAAAAAAACTAGCAATTAACAAAAAAGTAAAAAGAATTTTATTAGAAGTATCACAAGAGAACTA
>MDSW01218757.1_pt1 | contig 12617 bp, 14 predicted proteins | sample 811171 | NCBI WGS metagenome assembly MDSW01 (sample SAMN05326641, study PRJNA326480) | marine metagenome | isolation source: seawater | place: Atlantic Ocean: North West | collected 2012
ACCTTCTTCTAAAGTGTCAATTCCTGCAGCTTCTAAAGCTGATACATGAAGAAAAACATCTTTTCCTCCATCGTCATTTTCAATAAATCCATAACCCTTGGTTGGATTAAACCATTTAATTTTACCACTTGGCATATATTATTCTCCTTTTTTAATGATTTTAATGAGGTTTATTTATTATTTTATCGTATATATAATATAAATATTAATTAATTAACTTCATTAAATAACTAATAAGTAATTAATTTCAAGCTATATTTTGTATATTTATGCTAAGCTATAAACACGGATTTCATGCTGGAAATCATGCAGATGTATTAAAACATATAGTACTCATATATCTTTATAATTTAGTAAAAAAACATAATAAATCAATAAGTTACATAGATACTCACTCAGGAAATGGATTATATAAGTATATTTCAAGGTATATGGAAAAAAATAAGGAGTATAAATATGGTGTAAAAAAAATAGAAAAATACGTTGGTGATAACAAATTAATAAAGAATTATTTAAATATAATAAAAATTATAACAAAAAAAAATAATTTTTACCCTGGGTCACCTTTAATTATTTCAAATATATCAAATAACTCTGACAAATTATATTTCTGTGAGTTACATAATAATGAGTTTGATAATTTAAAGAAAAATTTAAATCAGTTTACTAATGTTAAAAATATTTACACTGATGGGTTTGACTACATTGAAAAGAAGTTAGATAATAATAAATCATATTTTATTTTAATTGATCCATCATATGAAATTAAAGATGATTTCATTAAAATTAATAATATTCTAGATAATTTAAAACAATATGAAAAATCAAAGATTTTAATTTGGTATCCAATTTTAAATTATGAAGATAATGATAAATTTATTGAAAGTTTAAGAAAAAAAGGAATTAGTAGAATGATTAATTTTGAATTACCTATAATATCAAATAATGAAGAAAGAGGTATGAAAGGCAGTGGTCTTTTAATTATAAATTTTAAAGAAAATAAAATATTAAGAGATTTAAAAGCTCTATCAAAAGAATTACATTTTTATTTAAAACAAAATGATGATGTATTTAATCCTAAAGTAAGATATTTATAAAAAAAAATGAAAAGTATTAATTTGATTGATGATAACATTTATAATCTTTTTTGGAGAATTGCTGTTCCTTCATCAATAGGAACAGTTTTTCAAAATCTATATTCATTAGTTGATGCAATATTTGCAGGAAGGATGATTTCTGAAATTGCTCTTGCAGCTATTGGACAAACATTTCCTATTTATTTTATAATCATAGCTCTAGGAATAGGTTTGAGTATAGCAACAACAAGTATTGTAGCTAATTCAATTGGAGAAAAAAAATTAAGTAAAGCAAGTAAAATTTTTTGTCAATCTTTAGGATTAGCCATTTTTGTTGGAATATTGATTTCAATTTTTGGAATTTCTTTTGGAACTTCAATTATAGAGTCTATTAACAACGATCGAGAAACCTTAAAATTATCAAGTGATTATATGAATATAATTTATTTAGGTTCAGTTATTATTTTGTTATTAATGGTTTCTAATTCATGTCTAACCGCATTTGGTGATACAAAAAGTTATAGAAATGTTTTAATTTTTAGCTTTTTTTTAAATATAATTTTAAATCCAATATTGATATCTGGAACATTTTTAGGTTATGAAGTTTTTAAACCTCTTGGAATATCAGGTATTGCAATTGCAACTATATTATCTCAATTTATAGGTTTATTATATTTACTATATAAAATATCAAAAACTGAAATATATAAGTCTTTCAAAAATAAGTATCTTCTTCCAAAATTTGAATCAATTATTGAAATATTAATTCAGGGAATTCCAGCTTCTATAGGTCTGATGATGATTGCATTAGGATCATATATATTGTTATATTTTGTAAGCTCCTATGGAAATGATGCTATTGCAGGATTTTCTTCTGCAGGTAGATATGAACAATTATTATTTTTACCTTTATTAGGACTTAGTGCAGCTGTTACTTCTATTGTGGGTCAAAATTTAGGTGCAATGAAACCAGATAGAATATTAGAAACATATGCTAAAGCAATAAGAACAGGTATCATAATATTAACCATAGTAGCATTTTTTTTATTTTTTTCAGCAGAATTATCAATGAGATTATTTACGGATGATGAAAATGTTATATTTTATGGTTCTGTTTATTTAAAAATTTGGGCTTTTGGTTTTCCAGCCTTTCCTCTTTTTTTTATTCCAAATGCAACATTTCAAGGATTAAAGAAGGCTATAATAGTAATGTATATGGCTATTCTTCGATTTGTTTTAACTCCAATCATCGTAATATCTATTATAAATTATTTTATAAAAGAAGATTATATTTATATGTTTATTGCCTTGACCACTATGCATTGGATAATAGGTATTTTTTATTATAGGTACTCTTTAAATAAAATAAAAAATTTAATTAATAATTAGTTTATTCCCTTAAGATTTGGTACAAATAATACATCATCAAACTCTTCAGAAATTAATTTATTATTCTTTCTCATATATTTAATAATGACTTGTTTATTCTCTCTAATTATTGGGCAAACTATGATTCCATCTTCTTTAATATGAGAAAATATTCTCTCGGTTATATTTTGTGTAGCAGCAGTAAATATTATTCTATCAAAAGGTATTTGCTCGATCCATCCATTATTACCATCTTCATACTTTGATACAATATTAGTGAGTTGTAACTCCTCAAAAATTTTACATGATTTTTCATAAAGTTTTTTAATTCTTTCAATCGTGTAAACTCTTCTAGCCAGTTTTGATAATATTGCACATTGATAACCACTACCAGTACCAATTTCTAACACTTTATGATTATTTTTAACTTCTAACAATTCAGTCATTTTTGCAACTACATAAGGTTGGCTTATAGTTTGATTTTCTCCAATAGGTAATGCAATATTTTCATAAGATTGATTTCTATAATTTTCAGGAATAAATTTTTCCCTAGGTATTGTTTCAACTGCTGATAAAACTGCAGAATTGGCTATACCTGACTCCCTTAATTCTAAAATTAATCTTATTTTTCTAACATCAAGCACTATAAAAGTGTTTTGTTATTAAAATATTTTATTAAAACTTCAGGAATTTCAACATTGCCATCTTCCATTTGATAATTTTCTAAGATAGCAATAAGAGTTCTTCCAACTGCCAATCCTGAACCATTTAAGGTATGAACAAAAATATTTTTGTTTTCATTTTTGTATCTAGCATTCATTCTTCTAGCTTGAAAATCGCCACAATTAGAGCAACTTGATATTTCTCTATATTTACCCTCACCTGGTAACCAAACTTCAATATCATATGTTTTATTAGCTGAAAAACCCATATCACCGCTACACAGTGTCATTATCCTATAATGAATATTTAAGTCTTTAAGTATACTTTCAGCACATTCTAGCATTCTCTCTAATTCTTTTTCAGAATGTTGAGGTTCTACTATTGAAACTAATTCAACTTTATTGAATTGATGTTGTCTTAACATTCCTCTTGTATCTTTTCCAGCTGCACCTGCTTCAGACCTAAAACATGGTGTATAGGATGTAGATCTCATTGGAAGTTGATTAACATTTAAAATCTGATTTCTAACTAAATTAGTAAGAGGTACCTCTGCTGTTGGAATTAACCAATGATCATCACCAGCAGTAAATAAATCCTCTCCAAATTTAGGAAGTTGTCCAGTACCAAACAATGTTTCATTTTTAACAAGAAATGGAACACTGTATTCAATATAACCATTTACAAGTGTATGTTTATCTAACATAAAATTAGCTATTGCTCTTTCTAATCTTGAAATTTGTTTTTTTAGTACAACAAATCTTGAGCCAGACAACTTAGATGCAATATCAAAATTTATTAAACCTAAATTTTCTCCAATATCATAATGAATTTTTGGTTTAAAATTAAATTTGGGTTTATTACCCCATTCTCTATAAAGAATATTATCACTTTCCTCTTTACCATTAGGAACTGATTTATCAGGAATATTAGGCAATCTATTTAAAATAGAAATTAGTTCATTTTCTTTAATATTTTCTAATTCTTTTAAAGAATTAATTTTATCTTTTAATTCTTCAACATTAGAAATTTCACTTTTTGCATCTTGATTTATACTTTTTAATTTACCGATTTTTTTAGAAAGTATATTTTTCTCTGATAATAAATTTTGAAGTACGGTTTGAGTTTCTCTTTTAATTTTATCAATTTCCAAAATTTTAGATGACATTGGTTGTTCACCCCTTAATTTCATTGCATTATCAAACTCAGTTGGATTATCTCTAATGTAATTAATATTATGCATTATTTTTTATCATCTTTATTTTTTTGTATTAATTTAGCAATATATATTGAAATTTCATATAAAACTACGATTGGAAGAGCTAGACTTAATTGACTAAATGGATCAGGAGGAGTTAAAAAGGCTGCCGCAAGAAAAGCAATTACAATTGCATATTTTCTAAATCTTCTTAAAGATTGATGAGTAACTATACCAACTCTAGCCATCAATGAAAGAACAACAGGAAGTTGAAAAGCGAGTCCAAAAGCAAAAATAAATCTCATCATTAAAGATAGATACTCACCCATTTTAGCTTCGAGTCTTATTGGAACTCCAGAACTACCCATATTTTGATATGATAGAAAAAATGACCATGCTAGAGGAGATATGACATAATACACCATAGATCCTCCAGCAAAAAAAAGAATGGGTGTTGCTATCAAATAAGGTAAAAATGCCCTCTTTTCTTTATTATACAAACCTGGTGCAATAAATCTCCATATTTGAATTGCTATAAGGGGAAAGGCAAAAAATAAAGCAAAGAAAAATGCAATTTTCAATTCAGTAAAAAAAGCTTCTTGAAGAGCTGTATAAATAAATCCTTGACCTTTCTCTGTATCAAGTAATTTTACAAGTGGATTTGCTAAAAAAGAAAACAATTCGTCAGCAAAATAAAAACAAATTACAAAAATAATTAAAATATAGAAAAAACTCCACATTAATCTTTTTCTTAATTCAGTTAAATGACCAATTAAAGTCATTTCTTCAAATTTTTCATTAGCCATTTATTTATCCGTATCAGAATTATTGTTTGTTAAATCATTAACATTATCTTCGACAAGATTAGATTCATCATCAGAAATATTTTTTGTTACATTTTTATCAGTTTCTTTGACAAGATTAGCTTCATCATCAGAAATATTTTTTTCTACATCTTTTACTGTTTCATTAACAAAATTAATCTCTTTTTGAAAATTTTTTTTAATATTGATTCCATCTTTAATTTTTTTAACTTCTTTTACTGACTTAGCTAAATCTTTAATTTCAGTTTCCTCGGCAATTTCATTAATTGAAGATTTAAAATCTGAAGATATTTTTTTAATATTTTTTGTTAATAATCCTATTTGTTTAATAAATTTTGGAAGATCTTTAGGCCCTATGACAACGACAACAATTATGACTATAAGAAAAATCTCTCCCCAACCAAAAGTAAACATGGGAATTATTTATCTTCGTCGTTCTTATTCTCTAAATTTTTATCTTCTTTTTTTTCTTCGTCAGACATTCCTCTTTTAAATGATTTTATCCCTTTAGCCATATCACCCATTAATTGAGGAATTTTTCCCCTACCAAATAAAAGTAGAACAATAACAAGAACTATTAAAAGCTGCCAAATACTAGGAGTCATGGCCTGCTTATATGGAAAGAAAAGGAAAAAACAAGAAAAAATAAGACAAAAAAGAAAGAAAATACAAATTAAATGTGAGAGTTTATAACTATTTTAAAAAACTAACATGGTAAAATTTACAATTTATGTTTTTTGAATAAAATCATCAATATTTTCATCATCTTCGTTATTTTCATCATTATTAAAATTTTCAAAATCTTGAACATTATCAGCAATATCAGTTATTTTTGCTATTGCAGATCTTTTATCTAAAAATCCGCTTGCTTTTAATTCTTGTTTATTTGGTAAATCATTTAAGTTTGACAAACCAAAATGTTCGATAAATAAGTCAGTCGTTGACCATAAAGTTGGTTTTCCAGGAATGTTTTTTCTACCAGATGGTTTTATCCAACCAATTTCCATTAAATGGTCAATCGAACCTCTTCCCATTTGAACACCTCTAATATTTTCAATTTCAGATCTAGTTATTGGTTGTTGATATGCAATTATAGAAAGTGTTTCTATTGCGGCTCTTGATAATTTTCTTTTTTGAGTTTTAAATATTGTTAATTCATTTTTCAATTCATCTGACGTAACAAAAGACCATTTTTTTCCTGTTTTGATTAAATTTATACCTCTTTCATTATAAAATTTTTTTATTTCATTAAGGTAATTATTCATATTTTTTTTATCAGTTATTTTATCTAACAAATCAATTTCTGAAACTGGTTCACCTGATGCAAATAATATTGCTTCTAATAATTTTATATCTTTATTAATTTTCATTGCTTTTAACTCTTACATAAATATTTCCAAATGCATTTTTTTGCTTTACTTCTAAAAAACCGTTTTTGGATAATTCTAAAGAAGCTACAAAATTAGATGAAAGAACAGATTTATTAATAGTCCTGTTTTTATTTAAAAATTTTGGAATAATATTAATAAAATTAGTCCACTCTATTATATCTCCAAATATTTGCTTAAGTCTCTTGATTGCTTCATCTACAGAATATAGTTTAGAAAACTCTATAGTTAAGTTGTTAATTTGTTCTTTATTACTTAAAATTTTACTATAAGAATTTAATAAATCATATAATTTAGAGGTATAAACCATATTATATTTTATCTGCAGACCTTTAGATAATCCTCCATAAAAAATGTCCCTATTTATTAATGGTCTAGAATATAATAATTTTGAAATTTTTTGAAAAGCTTCTAATCTTTCTAATTGATACCTTAATGCTTCTTCGATTTCTTCAGCACTATGATCATCATTTTTTTCTTCCTTAGGTAATAAAATTTTTGACTTTAAATAAGTTAACCAGGAAGCCATAACTAAATAATCTGCGGCAATTTCAATATTTAAATTTTTATATTGATTTATAAAAATGATATACTGATTTGCAAGTTCAGATATAGATATTTTAGATAAATCAACTTTTTGAGTTTTTGCTAAATGTAGAAGTAAATCAATTGGACCTTCAAAATTATCTAACAAAATATTGAATTGTTCATTTTGATCAAAATTTTCAGTAAAAGTCATATTATTACTATATATTATAATAATTGATTCTGTTAAAAATATTAGTTTTTAAAATTTATTATAATACATCTATCAATATCACTTAAAAATTTTTTACAATAATTAAATGCTTGTTTTTTTGTTTCAAAATTCTTATATGATAAATAATAATCATCACCAATTTCAGATTTTATATGAAAAATATAGAAATCATTTTCAGATAATATTTGGCTTCTTCTATTAATTAAATTTGTATAGAATTCTCTAACTTTATTATAATCTGGGCTACTAAAATATTGTATCGTAAATTTCAAATCAGTTATGTCATCAAGATTAATACTTATGTTTTCTGAATATTTTTGATTCAAACTCTTTTTATCAATATATTTAATTTTTTCTCCTTCCTTATCTTTTGGAATTAAATAAAAATTTTTTCTAAATTCAGGAATAAAGAATGATTTTTTATTTGAGTTTAAATATAAAATAATTAGAATTATAAAAATAAGTAAAAAAAAGAAAAAAAAGGTAAAAATAAAAAATTTTTTTTTTTTTTTTTTAAATATTCTTCTTGCCATTACATTCTTTCAGGAGCATTAATGCCAATTATATTAAATATATCTTTAAGAATTATTCTAAAATTTTCTATCCAGAATAACTTAATTTTAGTTTGATCAATATTTTTTTTATCAATAAATCTTAGAGAAGTATTATCTCTTCCCTTATTCCAAATTGAATGAAAATTTGAACATAATAATTCTAAATAATTTACTAGTCTATGAGGCTCATTAAAAAACGCAGATTGATAGAGTATATAAGGATAAGATATAATTAATTTTATAATCGAGAGTTCTTCATTAGTTATATTTTGATTAAATAAATTAATATCTTTTGTATTCGAAATAGTTATGTTTGATTCTATTGCTTTATTTATTATGGAAGATGCTCTTGCGTATGCATATTGACAATAAAATACATTATTATCTTTATTTTTTTTAATAACTAAATCTAAATCAAAATCTATAGCAGTCTCATTTTTTGTTGAGATCATGTAATATCTAATAGGGTCTTTTCCTACTTTATTAAATACATCAACTAATGTTACAAAATTTCCTTCTCTTTTAGACATTTTTATTTTCTTTTTATTTTGTATTAAACTAACAATTTGACAGGTTAAAACCTCAAAATAATTTTTGTTATTATTTTGAATTGAATTAAGTATAGATTTCATTCTTGGAATATATCCAATATGATCTGAACCCCATATATTAATTAATTTATCAAATTTCCTATTATACTTATCATAATGATATGCAGCATCATTGGCAAAATATGTCCATTCTCCATTTGATTTTTTAAATGCCCTGTCTTGATCATCATCTAATTTTGAAGATCGAAATAATAATTGTTTTCTAGGTTCCCATTCAATATCTTCAGTTTTAGGTTTTGGAAGTATTCCTTCATAAATTAAATTTTTTTTCTCAAGAATTTTAAATAATTTATTAATTATTTTTCTTTCTACTATACTTGTCTCATGAGTAAAAATATCAAATTTAACATCAATAAGTTTTAAATCTTTTTTTATTTGATTAAGTAATTTGTTCACAGCTATAGTTTTAAAATAAGAATAATATTCATTATGATTTGTGTTTAACCATTTATCTTTATCTTTTAAAAATATTTCTTTTGCTATATCAATTAGATATTCACCTGGATATTCATCATCTAAAATTTCAATTTTTTTATTAAATAATTCTAAATATCTTTTATAAAGAGAATTAGCTAATTTTTCTATTTGAGAACCAGCATCATTCACATAATATTCTCTAGTTACTTTAAAACCCATTTTATTATACAAAGAACTCAATACATCTCCAAATATTGCTCCTCTAATATGAGCTATATGAATAGGTCCTGTTGGATTAGCAGATACAAATTCTATATTAATATTTTTATTATTTCCAAATTTTATATATTCATAAAATTTTTTTTCATAAATTATATTTAATTGTTCTAATATAAATTCTGATTTCAAAAAAAAATTTATAAATCCATTTTTAGATATTTCAAATTTATATATGAAGCTTAGATTGATTATTTTTTTCTCTAATTCATCAGAAAAATTGTACTTATTATCAATTATTTTATCTCTAATAATTAAAAAAAAATTTGATGCAATATCACCTTTTTTATTATTTGATAAATAATCAATACTAATTTGTTTTTTCTTAATATTTAAAATAATTTTATTATTACTTAATTCATCTGCATAATCATGAAAAAAATCAAGAAGTATTTGTATATAATTATTCATTAATTTCCTCGTACAAATTAATTGCAAACCTATCAGTCATACCTGAAATATAATCACAGATAAGTCTTTCAATTTCATATTCTTGATTTCTCCAATCTAGAGGTAATTTATCGTTATTATTTTTAAAATAAGAAAATAGAGTATAAACAATTTTTTTAGAAGATTTTCTCTTATCGAGTAAATTTTTATGATTATAAACATATTTATTTAAAAAACTCTTAATTGTGTTGCAATCTTTAAACATACTATCAGAATAAGTTACCACAAAGCTTTTATAATTTTGTATATCATGTATTGATTTAAAATTATAATTTAAATTTTCAGCAGTAGTTTCATATATATCTTTTATCATACTTGACATTGAATTTCTTAATACTTGATAAAGTAATTGTTTATTAGAAATATTTTTATATAGATCTTGCAAATCTATTATAATGTTTTTAAAAAATTTTATATCAGACAATTGTTCTATATTAATTAAATTTGCTCTTATTGCATCTTCAATATCATGATTATTGTAAGCGATATCATCTGAAATGCTAGCGATTTGAGATTCTAAATATGGTTGAAGATTTAATTTCAAATCATGTGAATTAATATATTTATTTAAATGATAAGGTAGGTTTGAATTTATTATTCCATTATGTTTAACAATTCCCTCTAAAGACTCCCATGTTAGATTCAATCCATCAAAAAAAGGGTGTCTTTTTTCAATCGATGTTAAGACTCTAAGTGTTTGATCATTATGATTAAAACCTCCATAATTTTCCATAACTTCATTTAAAGCATCTTCACCACTATGTCCAAATGGTGGATGTCCCAAGTCGTGTGCAAGAGCTACTGCTTCTCCAAGATCTTCATTTAATTTAAATAATCTACATAATGACCTAGAAATCTGAGCAACTTCTAGAGAATGTGTTAATCTTGTTCGGTAATAGTCACTTTCACTTTCTATAAAAACCTGAGTTTTATGTTTTAATTTTCTAAAAGAATTTGAATGTATTACTCTTGCCCTATCTCTTTCAAAGGGATTTCGAATATCTATATCATTTTCATTGTACAATCTACCTAATGAATTATCTGGATTTGCAGCTAAGTGTTTAAACATATGAAAAATTATATTATAATTGTTATAAATAACTATAAACAATATTTAGAAAAATGAATAATAAAATTGAACTAACAGAAAGTGCACAAAATCATATAAATAAAATACTAATTTCTGAAAATTCTCAATTTTTTAGAATTACTGTTTTAGGAGGTGGATGTGCTGGATTTCAATATAAGTTTGATTTCTCACAAAAAGCTAATGATGATGACATTTTATTAGAATACAATAATGCAAAAGTTTTAATCGATAAAACTTCTATAGAATTTATAAAAGGGTCTAAAATTGATTATGTAAAGGAATTAATAGGATCGTCTTTTAAAATATCTAATCCTCAAGCGTCTTCTTCTTGTGGTTGCGGTACATCATTTTCTATATAAATGAAGATAACTACATGGAATGTTAATTCAGTAAATGCACGAATTGAACATTTAATAAAATTTATTAAAAAAGACCAGTCAGATTTATATTTAATTCAAGAATTAAAATGCACTAATGAGACATTTCCTAAAGATGAGTTAGAAAAAATAAATTATAACTGTTATGTTCATGGTCAAAAAGCATGGAATGGAGTAGCGATACTAAGTAAAGAAAATATTAAAATTTCAAACTTAAGTATTCCAAATTATAAAGATGTAAATTCTAGATTTATTGAAACTGAAATAACTTTAAATAAAATTAAAAATAAAATTAAATTAATAAATATTTATCTTCCAAATGGAAATCCAATTGAAACTGAAAAATTTGATTATAAAATTAATTGGATGATAAATTTTAATAATTACATCAAAGAATTAATTAAAAAAAAATATCCAATAATCATAGGCGGTGATTTTAATGTAATTCCAAATGATGAAGATGTTTATTCACCTGAAAATTTTAAAAATGATGCATGTGCCCACCCTATAACAAGAGAAAAATTTAGAAATCTTTTGAATTTAGGTTTTGTAGATACTGTTAAATATTTTATTGAAGGAAATACAAACTGGACTTTTTGGGGTTATAGAGGAGGAAATTGGCAAAAGGGTAATGGTCTTAGAATAGATCATTTTCTAACTACACCGGAGATAACTGATTTAATTAAATCTGTTAATGTTAATCGTGAACCTAGAGGTTGGGAAAAAGCTTCTGATCATACTCCAGTTACAATTGAATTATTTAATTGATATTAGATATCAGCGTAAGTATGTGTTTCACTTTTAGCTCCTGGTTGTGTAACAGCGCCTTCGTATGCCGGACCTACAGTTTGGGAATATTTCCAAATGGATCCAGAGTTGTGGTTAGTTTTTCTTGGTTTCCAATCTTTTTTTCTCTTTTCTATTTCTTCGTGTGAAAGACTAACATTAATCTCACCTTTAACAGCGTCGATTACAATTTCATCTCCGTCTTTGAGTAAGCCAATCATACCTCCTACAGCTGCCTCTGGCCCTACATGGCCAATACAAAAACCTCTTGTGCCTCCTGAAAATCTTCCATCAGTAATTAAAGCAACACTTTCACCTAATCCTTGACCATATATTGCACCAGTAGTTGAGAGCATTTCACGCATACCAGGTCCTCCTTTAGGGCCCTCATATCTAATAATTACTGCATCTCCTGCTTTAATCTCATTTTTTAAAACTGCAGTTAATGCGTCTTCTTCTGAATCAAAACATTTAGTTTTTCCTTTAAAAGTTAATTTTTTTAAACCTGCAATTTTTGATATGCATCCATCTGGAGCAAGATTACCCCACAATCCGACAACTGAACTGTTTTTGCTTATAGGATTATCACATTTATAAACAACATCCTGATTTGTAGGGAATATTACTTCTTTGTGATTTTCAGCTATTGTTTTTCCTGTAACAGTTATGCAGTCTCCGTTTATATAACCACCATCTAATAAAGATTTAATAACAACTGGCACACCTCCTACATCATATAAATCTTTTGCAACGTACTTTCCGCCAGGTTGCATATCTCCGAT
>MDSW01008327.1_pt1 | contig 12615 bp, 11 predicted proteins | sample 811171 | NCBI WGS metagenome assembly MDSW01 (sample SAMN05326641, study PRJNA326480) | marine metagenome | isolation source: seawater | place: Atlantic Ocean: North West | collected 2012
AACATGAAAATTGTTTTTTTTCATTGTTTTTTTTAGTTTATTTTTATTAAATTTATTAATGTGTTCATGTTTATAATCAATCGGAGAAATTAAATTTAAAATAATTTCTAGAGCTGGCCACAAAGAGTAATAATTAGGTGTAGACAAATACAAACATCCATTATTTTTTAAAACTCTTTTACATTCTTTGAATATTAATGCTAAGTCTTCATTATCGACATGCTCTATCAATTCAATTAAGGTTACACTATCTACAGATTTAGATTTTATTGGTAACTTGTTTTTATAACTATAAAACTTAATTTTTTTACTTGAATAATTTTTTTTTGCATAATTAATTTGACTAATTGATATATCAACGCCAATTGATTTTTTTTTTAAAATTCCTAAAAAGGTTCCAGGACCACATCCAACGTCTAAATGTATTTTGGAATTTGAAATTTTTTTTTTGATATAATTAAACTTTATGTGATGCCATGCACTTTGAATACCTTTTTTTTTTTTTGAAAACCATATCATAGTATCCGCTTTGGACTGAGTGATTGTAATAATCTATATTTTTCATTAGAGTGAACTTATTTTTATTTTGTAATAATGAAATTTTCAATAGTTATTCCTGTTTATAATGAGTCAAAAAATTTACCATTATTAATAAGTCAAATTTACAAAGTTTTGAAGAATCATACATTTGAATTAATAATTATAGATGATAACTCTTCAGACGGAACTTTCGAGGTATTGAATAAAATTAAAAAAAAAAATTTCAGATTTTTCATTAGAAAAAAAAGACGAGATTTAAGTAGATCATGTGTACTAGGTTTCGATAAATCAAAATACAAAAATATTTTAGTTATGGATGGGGATTTACAACACCAACCGAAAGATATAAAAAAATTGTTAAAAATATTCCAATTGAAAAAAGCTCATATTGTTATTGGCAGTAGAGAATTGTTTACAATGAAAAAACATAATCTAAGCTTCATGCGTCTAAGTGCTTCAAGAATTTTGATTTTTATTGTTAACATATTATTAGGTAATAAAACCTCTGATCCAATGAGTGGATTTTTTATTTTCAAAAAAGAGATATTTATTAGAAATAAATATAAATTATTTAATAAAGGCTACAAAATTTTAATGGATTTAATGTATTTGGATGAAAAATATCAAAAGATTTATGATGTTAAAATTAACTTTGCAAATAGAAAAAAAGGTGAGAGTAAAATGAACATGAAAATACTTTTATCTTTAATCTACATGATTCTTTATAAGCTTTATGCAAAAATTTTATAAAACTTTTTTTCAAACATTTTATTTTAAAACTTATCTTGTTATAATATTTTTACTCTCTGTTCTATTCCTATCACAAAAATTTTTATATCCTTCCGACTGGACTACTTCAGAATGGTTAATAAACTACCAAGGTGGATTTGTAAGAAGAGGTTTCATTGGAGAGATAGTTTATAAAATACATGAATTTTCTGATTTAAATTTAAGGTATTTAGTATTTTATTTTGAAATTTTTCTTTTAGCAATTTTCTTTATATTAATTTATAACTTTTTTAAGAAAACTTATTTAAATGAATTATTAATATTTATATTTTTTTGCCCTATATTTTTAATATATCCGCTTGCTGAAAACGAAGTTTTGGTCAGAAAAGAATATTTATTTTTTTCTTTATATTTGATTTATTTAAATTTAATTTTAAGAAATAACAAATACTTTTATTTTATAATTCTATTTTGTCTTCCAATAATGAATTTGACCTGGGACGGGATAATTTTTTATATTTATTTTTTTATATTTAGTTTTTTATGTAAAAAAAAAATAAATACTAAAGAAATAGTTTTATTTTTTTTATCATTTGTTCCATATCTGATAAGTTTATATTTTGTGGTAATTTCAAAATCAAATCCATATGGTTTGGATCAAATGTGTATCTCTATAAATGAAAACTGTTTTGGTGCAATGTTAGCCCTTGATAAATCTCTTATTTGGAATATTGAATTTGTGACATCTAGATTTCAAATAAATTATTTTTTTACATACTTTATTTTAATAACCCTATCCTTTCTGCCGATATTAATTTTTTCATACTTTGATAACTTTAAAATTACTATAAATAGATACAAAATAAACAAACCATTATTTAAATTAAACATTATTTTAATCATTTCAATATTGGTATTTATGCTTATTGGATATGACTGGGGCAGATGGATTAATATAGGATTTACTTTTGCTATACTTACAATATTTTTTTTAATCAAAAATAATAACATTAACTTTTTAGAAAACTATTTATTTAAAATTACAAAAAAATTTTACAATAATTATTCTAAAATTTATTATTTTATATTCTTTTGCTATATTTTTACTTGGAATATGAAGGTTATAATGACCGATGATATTGGATCTTTTCCATATTATCGAATATTAAATAAAACTATTAAAATTATTGGTATGTATATTTAGATTAGATGAAAGAATTTTTAAAAAAGTTTTATAGAATTATATTATATAAATTTTTTAATTTATTATACGGAAAAGTTTTGTATTCAGATGTAAACCGAGCAAATCAAAAAATTGAAATAAAAATAATTGACGACAAAGAAATTTGTAAGAGAGATAATAGCAAATATTTAGTAGCTAAAATTAATCATGGTAGAGTTTGCACAGATTATGTTGAGAATGTAGCAATTATAAATGATAATCAAATTGTAAATACTTTTTCATATCAGCAAGTAAATGGTAAGCTAGAATCAACCAAATTTAATTCTATGGTTTATAAAGGTACACCATATTTAAAAAAAAAATTTAAAGGTAAAGTTTTATCTTTAACACAAGGGGCGAGTGGTCATAAAAATTATTTTCATTGGCTTTTTGATATTCTGCCAAAAATTAAATTATTCTCAGAACTATATAATTTAAACAATCTTAACTATTTTTATTTATCTAAACTGGAAAATTATCAGAAAATTACATTAGAATGTCTTGGTTTAAATAAAATTCAAATTATTGATGCAAATAAGTATAGGCATATTCAAGCAGATGAATTATTCATTTCCGAGCATCCCTGGTATTATCAAGGTACAATTTTAGAGCAAGCTCATAATTTGCCAAATTGGATAATAAAGTGGATAGCTTCAACATTTTTGAAACATGCAAAGAGTTTTGATTGTAGCGAGAAGGTGTATATAGATAGAAGCGAGTCTCCATTTGAACATTGTCAAATACAAAACAATCTAGAAATAATTAATTATTTAGAAGGTAAAGGATTTAAGTCTTATAAAACCGGAGAATTACCGTTTCTTAATCAAGTTTACCTTTTTAATAATGCAAAACAAATTGTTGGGGCGCACGGCGCTGCATTTGCAAATTTAGTATTTTGCAAAAAAGATACAAAAATCGTTGAAATTAAACCAACTAATAGACCTAATTTAGTAAGCAAAACTATTTCTAAAACACAGAATTTAAACTTTAATTTGATTGAAACCGATGTTCTTCCGGAAAATAAAAAAAGGGATGGCGATATTATTCTAAATAAAAATTTACTGGATAAATATTTGTAATCATATTTTACCAAGATAACTCATTCTTAGATAGATTGATGAACTTACCATTAAATTTTTCAACATTGTTAGAAATTATATCGAGTATCATATTAGCACATTTATCACTTTCCATATAACCTTTAGAATTCATTCCTGATTGGACATTTCCAGGATCAATTGCAAGTACAGTTGTTCCGTATTTCTTATTTAAATCAACTGACATATTTTTAGTAATTGAATTTAATGCAGATTTAGAGGTTCTGTAGATGTAAGCATCTCCAGATTTATTTAATGATATGCTTCCAGCATCACTACTAAGATTTAAAATTATTTGTGGTTTGCTATTTTTTAATATTATCTGTGATATTTTTATTATTGAAAGAGAGTTCACCATTATTGCATCTTTAAATTTTTCCAAAGAAACGTTTTCAATTTCTTGATCTTTGAAAGAAGGTCCAAATATACCCGCACAATTAATTATGATATCAATATTTACATTTTTAAGTTTGTTTTCCAAATTTATGTAATCTTCTGTTTTGCTCTGGTCACATTTTATTTTGAATAAATTTTCATTTTTAATTTCATCTAATTTATCAAATTTTTCTCTATAAGTTGCAAATACTTGATTGTCTTGTTTCAAAATTTTTTTTGTAAGAGATAAGCCTATACCTGAGTTAGACCCTGTTATAAGAACCTTTTTTTTATTTAAGTCTATAATAAATTTATTCTTTGGATACTTTAAATTATAAAGAATTTTTTTTATTTTTCTTCTTAATCCCATAAATTAATGCCTTAACAACTTATTAAATTTATAAAATGCTAGGATACGTGAAAAATATAAAATTGATTTTTTAAAATTTAAAATAGTTAAATTTAAAATAAGTTTAAAAAAATAATTAGCAATTTTCTTTTTTAATTTTGTATACTTTTCATAATGAGTTCGACTTAGAAAATAATAGAAAAGCTCATCGTAAGTCATATGAAATTCTCTTAAATAAATTCCCTTAAAAATATTTCTTACTTTGCTTATTCCATGTACATGTATAGCTTTTGATTTATGTATTTGGATAACAGATTTCTTTAAATTTCTAAATTTTCTGCACAAATCATCATCCGAATAAAATAAAAATAAATTTTCATTAAACATGCCTATATCCAAAAAATCCTTTTTTTTTATAAGCATTGCTGATCCTAAGATTGTTTGAAAGCATGTATCTCCAACAATTTTAACTACCTCATCTCTATTCCCACTCTCAGGTAAAAAACCACCGTTTAATGTTTGATTATTATAATCATCAAATGTTGTTGGTGCAGTTATCGCACAATTTTTATATTTAACATGAGCATGATATAGATTTGATAAATTTTCCTCAGTAATTATACAGTCAGCATTTAAAATTAGTAAATATTCTGTGTCTACTAATTTTGCAATTTTATTGTGACCTTTGCTATAACCTAAGTTACTATCTTCTAAAATATATTTATAAATTTTATACTTTTTAAGTATTTCTGTTTTAAGTTGAAAATTGTTTGAATTATCTAAAATTATTATTTTAAAATTTTTAAAATTATCTAAACATCTAAAAATATTTTCTTTTTTATCCTCATACAAAACTAATTGAATAGTTAGATTTTGAAAAACTTCCATAAGAAGATATTAATATTAATAAAAAGTAATTTATAGTTATTTTATAAAAATTTGATGTATAACAATATAAATGCTTGAATCTATTAATTTAAAACTTGCTAAAGTTAAAGGTGGTAGAAACTTAAGAAAAGTTATTAGGTTTTATAGAACAATATTTGGAGAAAAAAATCCTGGTAAAATAAATTTTAAATTCTCAGATAAACCCTCTAGGTTAAAGGTTGTTCAAGAAATTGTAGAAAAAAAAAAATTTAATTCGTATTTAGAAATAGGCACTTTTGATGATGAATTATTTTCATATGTCAAATGTGAGAGAAAAGTTGGAGTTGACCCATATTCTGGTGGAACGCATAGAATGACAAGTGATGAATTTTTCTTAAAAAATTCTGAGAAATTTGATTGCATATTCATAGATGGTTTACATCATTATAAACAGGTCAAAAAAGATATTGAAAATTCTATAAGTATTTTGAATGATAAAGGAATAATTTTTCTTCATGATTGCTTACCAAATTCCGTAGAGGCTCAAGCTGTCCCTCGAACAGAAGTTCATTGGAATGGTGATGTTTGGAAAGCCTTTGTGGAAGTAAGATGTAAACCTTTTTTAGATTGCTATACATGTTACGCGGATTACGGGATCGGAGTTATATTAAAAAGAAAGAATAGAAATTTATTAAATATGGATAATAAAAATTTTGCAAAATTAAAATTTGTTGAATTTTATAATAATTATAAAAATTTAATGAACTTAATATTATATGACGAATTAAAAAAAATTATTTAAAAATTATTTTTGTTTAGTTATGTCAAAAAATACCCAGTTTAATTCTTTATTTTTACTGTATTTTTTAAACCAAAAAGGTAAATATCTCTCAGCCAAATATGCATATAATCTTTGTTGGTCATAGCCAGCTAAATTTTTAAATCCAAATATTTTTTCACAATCAAATAACCACCTAAATAAATCCTTAAACCATTTATCTAATAATTTTTTTTTTGATATACACATGATGTGCGGATTAAATATTGAATTTTTTGAAACAAATGTCCTAAAATCTTCTCTATCTCTAATATTCATACAGTCTATAGCTTTATCTAAAATTCCATATCCATGATGCATATCAAAATGTAATTTTATAGTTTGTTTTTTTTTTATGAAGAAAATACTCGGATCTTTCATGATATTTCTCAATCCTCTTTTAATCATTTTCATTTTTTTTGGGTTATTCACGTTAATTGGTTTGCATAATATAGCATCATACTTATTTAATTTTGGTGATATCTTTGTAATTATTTTTTTTTTAAGAATTTTAAAAGTTTGTACTTTATTATTTCCTTTTACCCAAAATCTTCTTTTTTGACAAAATCCTATCCAAATATTATTTTTAAATTTTGGAAGTAAATTTTTCCAAAACCAATAATGAAATGTTAATTCTGAATAATATTTTTCTTTTTTTTGAATATTTATTTTTGACTTACAATCTATATAATTTCGATTAAACTTTTTTTTACCAACACCTACGAGGGTATACGGCAATTGCTCTAATAATTTTGATTTTTCATTAGTTATACAATAGATAATTAAATTATTCATATATACTAAAGATAAATATACCTTTTAAAATTTATTAAAATCTTAAAATTAAAGAAAATAAACCTTTGACGCAAAAATATAAAAAACTCTCTAAAAACTAGCATTTTAAGTTATTATAAATTAAAAATTATCTTAATGTATAAATATCTAAAAAGTCTCCTTAGGGCAGAAGGTCTTGAGGCTATAAAAATTAAAAAAAAAAAATATCTAGAAAATATCTCTCCTAATAGAAAATATTCTTTTGGTAAAAAAAATAAAAAAATAAAATTTTATGTTATTAAAAGAAATTATAATTTTAATGGAATATTTTCTAATTTAATATTTGTTATTGACCATATTAAATATGCAAAACAAAATAAAATGATACCAGTGGTTGATATGGAAAATTTTGTGACTGTCTATAACGAAAAAAATAAAATAAATAATTCTTTCAATGCTTGGAACTATTACTTTAAAAATATTTCTAAGTATAAATTAAATGAAGTTTATAAAAGTAAAAATGTTTATTTTTCTAATGACAAGAGAATTAATAAAAAACAAATTAATGAGGATAAATCATTAATTAATATTTTTAAAAAATTTATTAGGATTAATCCTGTACATTTAAAATATTTTTCTAATGTCAAAAAAAAACACTTTGAATCCAAAAAAAAAATTTTAGGAGTTCATATTCGCGGGACATTAGAGAAAATAGTAAGAGGTCACTCTTTGCCTCCGAGGCCAGAAGATATTTTAAATGTATCAATTAAGATTTTTAAAGAACAAAAATGTACTAATGTTTTTTTAGTAACAGAGGATTTAAGTTATTTTGAAATTTTTAAAGATTATTTTAATGATAGATTAATATTTCTAGATACTCCAAGGTCTAAATGTTCTATGTTTGGAGACCATAACATTCATTTCAAAAAAAAAATTAGGAAAAATCATCGATATAAGTTAGGAAAAGAGTCTTTAATAGATGCGTTGATGCTTTCCTCAACCAATGTTCTGTTAATAACAACTTCAAACCTGTGGAGATTCTCAATAATAATGTCTAAAATTAAACAAATAAGATTTCAAATGCTTACAGAGTCAAAAAGCGTCAATAGGTACATTGCACGTTGGCAGTGGTATTGTAAATATTTATTTCCAAAAATATTTGGAGATATAAATTTTAAAATATTGCGTATAAAATGAAGATTATTCATTCAGAAAAAAAATTTAAAAAAGCGTTAACGAATATTATAAAAAAACCTTTTCCATACGTAATTATAGACAATTTTTTAAATAATAGTTTTGCTAGAAATATCTATAGTGAATTTCCAAATTATGAGGAAAACATTTGGCATTCGTATAATAACTTTTGTGAGAATAAGAAAACTTTAAATAACTGGAATTTTTTTAAACCATATACTTACCAACTATTTAGTTATTTAAATTCACAAGTATTTATTAACAAAATTCAAAAATATCTTACCAAAGAAACAATTTTTTCAGATGATGGTTTGCATGGTGCTGGTTTGAGCATAATGAAAAACAATTCAGGAAAATTAAATCCACATCTAGATAACAGTATACATCCCAAAAATGGTCTTTTAAGAAAATATAATTTAATTTTATTTATTAATAAAAAGTGGGGTAAAAATAATGGTGGTTGTCTTAATTTTTATAATACAAATAAAATAAACAAAAAATTAAATGGTGAACTAGTTAAGTCTATTGAACCTGTTTATAATCGATGTGTAATTTTTGACACATCAATGAATAGTTGGCACGGTGTTGGAAAAATTAGTAAAAATGTAAATTTATATAGAAAATCAATACAAATTTATTATTTTGTAAAAAAGACTCCTAAGAATAAAAGATTAAAAGTTTTATATGCTCCCCTTGCTAGCCAGAAAAAAAATAAAAAAATTCTTAATTTCATAAAAAAAAGGTCAAGTATGAAAAAATTTTCAAAAGTTTATGTTGTTAAGAAATAAAAAATATTTATTAATTATTTCATGAAAAAAAAAAGTAAAATAGTAGGATTATTAATTTCGTTTACTTTTATTGGACTAGTGATTTTTTATTTTCTAATTAATTCAATATTAGGCCAAGATAAATATAGAAATTTAAAATCATTACTAAGTAATGAACAAAAACTTTTAATAAAAAAATATATTTTTCCTTTTAAGTCTATTGATATTCAAACTCAGGAAATAAATAAACTTAAAAACATTGTCGATTTATTTTCTGAATATTCTCTTGATCTTGAATTACAATTTATTGCAAGTGGAAATGATATAAATATTTCAAAAGAAAAACAAATATTATCAGGTGATTTTGCTTTAAACAAATATCGTCTTCTTAAAGGTTTTTATTCTGGTATTAACAATTCTGTCCCAGGCAGTGGCTATATTGATTTTTATGATGATAATATGTTTATACTTTCTTCAAGAGGTGTTTTAGCTTACACAAATAATCTAAACGATGGAGAAATTTTTTACCAAATTAAAAACAACATAAATGAGTTCATAGACATTCGTCAATTTTCTAAAATCAGTAAATACGATAATTTGTGGTTTTCTTTAAAAGATTTACATATTTTCAAAGACCAAATTTTTATATCGTACACAGAAGAATTTAAAAAAGATTGCTGGAATACAAGTGTGATTTACGGAAATATAGATTATAAGGATATTATTTTCAAAAAATTATTCTCAGCAAAAAAATGTGTTCATTCTATTGACAACATAGATAAAGAATTTAATGCCCATCAGTCTGGTGGGCGTATAATTAATTTTGACAAAGATCATATTTTATTATCCATAGGTGATTATAGAAGTAGATTTCTTGCACAAGACAAAAAGAGTGTTAATGGTAAAATAATTAAAATTAATATTCTTAATTCTGAACATTCAATTATTTCAATGGGTCATAGAAATCCTCAAGGCTTGTTTTTTGATAAAGAAAATAACATTATATTAGAAACTGAACATGGGCCTCAAGGTGGTGATGAAATAAATATAATAGATATTAGTATGATTAATAAAAACAATATACCAAATTACGGTTGGGCAATAGCATCCGCTGGTGAACATTATAAAGGCAGAATAGAAATAAATAAGAAAAAATATGAGAAATACCCTCTATACAAGTCACATAAAAAACATGGTTTTGTTGAACCGCTTAAATCCTTTGTACCATCTATTGGTATTTCTGAGGTAGCTAAGGTTGAAAGAAATAAATATGTAGTAAGCTCAATGAGAGATAGATCGCTATATTTTTTTGAGATAGGTAATGGAAAAAAAATTGAAAACTTAAAAAGAGTAGAGGTTTTTGAAAGAGTTAGGGATTTGAAAGTTTACAAAAAAAAAATATATTTATTTTTAGAGGATACCGCCAGTATAGGTGTGATTAATTTAAAATAAATTCAAGCAATCCAATCAGAATACAATTTTAAGTTTGTAATTAAATATTTTGGAAAAGAAGAATCTAAAGTAATTTTTTTGAAGTTATCATTTCGACCAATAATATCTCTTTGATTGTCAATTTTTTCTCTAATAGAGTCCATATTTAAATATTTATCGTCAATTTTTTCTTTAAAATTTACGGGATCATTAGTCTCACATAAATTTTTATACTTATATAATAAGTTTTCAGGGGTTTTGAGATTGCAGAAATGCCATCCACCGTCATCGATTATATTATTTAATCTAAATTTATCTAACCTCCAAAATGGTCTTTTTTTGAATTTTAAGTTTCTTAACCATTGTGGCGATTTTAAATCTTTGAAATTACAAATTCTACTTCCATACCAAAATGGGTTATTTTCACTTTGCAAATTAAACTTATAATAAAAATGATTCTGTTTAAATACTGCATATTTCATATTTTTTTTAAACCTACTAATTTTTAAAGGATTTGGTATTTCATCTAAATCAGAAATAATAATTTTATCATCCGCTTTCGCATCAGATAGACCTCTCAATATACAATTTCTTTGATGATTTTCTCTTAAATAAGGGTCAATACCATCAGGCATATCTGTAACTTTCACATATATAATTTTCTCCTTAAACTTATTGAATTTTTTTATGTCAAATCTTGTTTCTTTTGAATTATTTTGCCATGTTTTATTACCCTCAACTATTACAAAAAAATCAACATATTCATTTAAAATATTCAATCTTAAATCAAGAAGTAAGTCTTCATCCCAGTAAGAAAAACAATCATATATCATATTAAATTTCTTTATTTATTTTTAGAACACCAATAAAAGCCTCCTGGGGAATTTCAACCTTGCCAAATTGTTTTGATCTAGCTTTTCCTTTTTTTTGTTTATCAAGAAGCTTTCTTTTTCTATCTCTAGCTCCACCTCCATGAATTTTGGTTAACACATCTTTCTTAAATCCTTTAATAGTTTCTCTGGCTATTATTTTGCCTCCTATAGCTGCTTGAATGGGTATCATAAAATTATGTCTTGGAATTAAATCTTTTAATTTTTCACATACATCTCTTCCGATAGACTGGGCAAAATCTTTATGAACCATCATGGCTAATGCATCAACAGGTTCAGAATTTACTAATATACCCATCTTGACTAAATCCCCTTCTTTATGACCAATTATTTCATAGTCGAAACTTGCATATCCACTTGTCATTGATTTAAGCCTATCGTTAAAATCAAATACAACTTCATTTAAAGGTATTTCATAATTAATAACTGCTCTGCTTCCTGAATAGCTAAGATTAGTTTGTACGCCTCTTTTATTTTGGCAAAGTTTCATTATAGATCCTAAATATTGATCAGGAGTAATAATTGTTGCTTTAATCCAGGGTTCTTCTATTAATTTAATAAACGTTGGGTCAGGTAAATTTGAGGGATTTTGTAGATTTATTATTTTCCCATCATTCATGTGAACTTTGTAGACAACACCTGGAGTTGTGGTCAATAAGTTTATGTCAAATTCTCTCTCAAGCCTTTCTGTTACGATTTCTAAATGAAGAAGTCCTAGAAAACCACATCTAAAACCTAGGCCCAGTGCCGAAGATGTTTCTGCCTCAAAAGTAAAACTTGCATCATTTAATTTTAATTTAGCAAGACCATCTTTAAGTTTTTGGTATTCGGAACTATCTACTGGAAAAAGCCCACAAAATACAACAGGTTTACTAGGTTTAAAACCTGGTAATGCATTATTTAAAGGATTTAATGAGTCGCAAATCGTGTCGCCCACTTTTGTTTCCGATAATTCTTTAATACCAGTAGTTATAAATCCTATCTCTCCTGCATTTAGCTCATCAATATCTTTTGCTTTAGGTGTAAAAACACCAACTTTTTCAACAAAATATTCTTTATTACTAGACATCATTTTTATTTTCATATTTTTTTTTAGTTTTCCATCTATAATTCTAACAAGAATTACAATACCTAAATAAGTATCGTACCAACTATCTACTAATAAGCATTTTAATTTTTCATTTTGATTTCCTTTCGGGCTTGGTAATAATTCAACTATTTTTTCAAGTATTTCATCAATTCCTTCACCAGTTTTACCTGAGCAGGGAACAGAATTTTTAGTATCAATCCCAATAACATCCTCAATTTGTTTATTAGATCTTTCTAAATCTGAAGCTGGCAAGTCTATCTTATTTAATATTGGAATTATTTCATGGTTTGAGTCAAGTGCTTGATACACGTTTGCTAATGTTTGTGCCTCCACTCCTTGAGTACTATCCACAATCAGAATTGATCCTTCGCATGCGTACAATGATCTACTAACCTCATAGCTAAAATCTACATGTCCGGGAGTATCTATGATATTTAAAGTATACTTTTTACCAGACTTTGATTTATAATTTA
>MDSW01129052.1_pt1 | contig 12614 bp, 9 predicted proteins | sample 811171 | NCBI WGS metagenome assembly MDSW01 (sample SAMN05326641, study PRJNA326480) | marine metagenome | isolation source: seawater | place: Atlantic Ocean: North West | collected 2012
ACCAAGGGAAATTTTAAATCTATGCTCAATAAAACGTTGATCGCCATAGGCGCCGGCGTTATTTGTGCCATTGCCGCGACAGCATATATTAACAAAATACCAGGCGCTATTATTTTAGTATACATAGCAAACCTGCCTTTATTTCTAACTGGTTTTGCCTTCGGCCCTCAAAGCGCTCTAATCGGAGGTGCTGCAGGTTTCTTTACAGTCGGTTTGCTTGGTGGTGGTGTAACAGCAGGAGTTTTTGGACTTTTGCAGGTTATTCCAACCTTGTTAGTAATTAACCTAATGTTATTGCGACGTCCAACAGATACTGCAGGGGCTATTTTCGCTTCTAATAACAGTAAAAAAAATATTGACTGGTATCCTGCTGGAGATATGGTGTGTTGGCTTTCTTTGTTAGTAGCAGGAATACTTTTAATTGCTACATTAGTTAGTTTAAATAGCGGGCATGAGAGTCTGTCGACTTTAATTTCAGACAGTTTAGATAAAATTCTTCAAAGTATGGTACCCGATTGGGACCCAAGTAAACGAAGCCAAATAGTTGATCTTATGGTGCCTATGTTTCCTGGTGCTGTGGGAGTATCCTGGTTAATAATGATAATTATTAATGGTGTTCTTGCACAAAATATTTTGTGTAAATTAAACAAAGCTATTCGACCTACCCCATCATATGTAGATTTGACCCTTCCATCATGGATTTCTTGGCCTTTAATTGCATCTTGCGCATTAGCGTTGTTTGGAACAGGAGAAGGAGAGTATACAGGGCGTAATCTTGCAATGATCTTGTCGTTACCATTATTCTTTTTAGGCCTTGCAGTGATTCATACTTGGGCTAGAAGCCTGCAAAATGGTAGTGGCATATTGCTAGTGTTTTTTTATTTTATTTTGATATTATCAAATTGGACTGCGCTCATAGTTGCCGGAATAGGTCTTGTAGAATTATGGAATGGAATTCGTTGCCGTATTGGAGAATACCCTCGAATTAATAATTAATTTTAATACATAGTCTTTCGAGCAAAGCTCGAAAAATTGGAGTGAAAAATGGAAATTATTTTGTTGGAAAAAATTGATAAACTTGGCCAAATGGGTGATTTAGTTCATGTTAAATCTGGTTATGCACGTAATTTTCTTTTACCTCAGGGTAAGGCCCTAAGAGCATCTGAGACAAATAAAAAACATTTTGATAAACAAAGAGCACAGCTTGAAGCTGATAACTTAAAAACTCGTTCAGAAGCTGAAAAATTAGGAAAAAAATTAAAAGGACTTTCCGTTGCCATAGTCCGTCAAGCAGGAGAGGCAGGACAACTGTATGGTTCAGTAAATGCCCGAGATATAGCTAGTTGTATAACAGAATCAGGGTTTACAATAAACCGCCAACAAGTAGAGCTTCCTCACCCAATTAAAGCGCTGGGTCTATACAATATTCTGATAACTCTTCATCCTGAAATTTCTGTTTCAGTTTCTGCTAATATTGCTCGTTCAGTTGAAGAAGCAGAGATTCAAGCCAAAACAGGGGTTGCTGTTATTAGTTCAGTAGAAGAGGAAAATCAGACTAATGAAGAAAATATAGATGCTTCTATGCACGCTATTAAAGAACAAGCTGAAGAGATTTTCGAGGAAGGGTCTGCACCTCAATTAGAAGAATTTGAAAACGATGAAAATAAAGATAGTGAAGAAAAACTAGACTAATGCCACTTAAGATTCATTGTCAATTGAGTCTTATGCACAGAAATCGTTCTTTATCCCCGCTATTCCCAGTATCCTGAAAAGGACATATTGCATAGTTTTATCGGTATGGTTTTATCAACTCAAACTTCTCCGAATGGGCTTCCCCCAGATCCTAGCGATAATAGCTATATAGAGAATCCATCCGACAATAAAACAACTTCGACGTTTAGGACGATGCCACACAATTTGGAGGCAGAAAAAAGTCTTCTTGGTGCTATTTTCATTAACAATAGGGCTTATGAGGCAGTATCGGAATTCCTCAGTCCTGAACATTTTGCCTATCCTCAGCATGGAAGAATATATGAGGCTTGTACAAAATTAATAGAACGTGGACAGATTGCAGACCCAATCGTTTTGAAACGTTATTTTGAAGCAGATGAAGATTTATCTGATGTTGGTGGTCCAGCTTATTTAGCCGAATTAGCAGCAAGTGCTGTAACAGTCATCAATGCTGGTGAATACGGTAATTTGATTTATGATTTATTTTTAAAACGTGAATTAATATCATTAGGAGAAGATGTAGTTAATGAAGCCTATGGTAGCGGTATTGAAGAGACCGCTACTAACCAAATTGAGAAAGCCGAGCAGAGCTTATATGACTTAGCTACTTCAGGAGACTATGAAGGGGGGTTCAAAGAATTTAAGGAGTCGGTAATTTCAGCAATTCAGATTGCTACTGTTGCGCACAATCGCCAAGGTGGTTTGGCTGGAGTAAGTACGGGATTTAAAGACATGGACTCACTTCTTGGTGGAATGCACTCTTCAGACCTACTAATTCTTGCAGGGCGGCCTTCAATGGGAAAAACAGCGCTAGCAACTAATATCGCATATAATGCTGCAAAAGATTACTACGAAACAGAGGGTCGTGAAGGAGCTGTAGTTGGATTTTTTTCTTTAGAGATGTCCGCAGAGCAATTAGCCAGTCGAATTTTATCAGAACAATCTAATATCTCTTCGGATCGAATGCGGAAGGGAGAATTAGCTACTGAAGAATTCAACCGGCTATCAGCTGCGTCAACAGCATTACATCAAATACCAATCTTTATAGATGATACTCCAGCTTTAACAGTAAGTGCATTAAGGACCCGAGCTCGGAGGCTAAAGCGCCAACATAAATTAGGTTTGATAATAGTAGATTATCTACAACTAATTGCTGGAGCAAGCACATCTAGAAATGATGGCAGGGTTCAAGAAGTATCTGAAATAACCCGTGGTTTAAAAACTCTAGCTAAAGAACTTGAAGTCCCAGTTGTAGCATTATCGCAGCTATCTCGTGCCGTTGAACAACGTGAACCAGCACGTCCGCAACTATCAGATTTGCGTGAATCTGGATCCATCGAACAAGATTCTGATGTAGTAATGTTTATTTACCGCGAGGAATATTATTTAGAGCGAAAGAAGCCCAGCCATCGCGGAGATGAAGATGATATTGATTTTCAACGTCGTTATGAAAAATGGGAAGATACAAAAATGAAAGTAGCTAACTTAGCCGACGTTATTGTCGCTAAGCAACGTCATGGCCCCATAGCAGATATCAAACTTCATTTTAATGGGGCATTTACTAGGTTTAGCGATTTAGATTTTCAGCATGAACCAGACCAACATTAGTAATTAACTAACTTCATGCCTAGACAAATAATTTCCAAAAGCTCTATTTTTTCCGAAACTGTGACGAGCTCATTTGCTGGGGCTGTTTTAAGTATCAACCTTGATGCTTTAACTCAAAATTACCAATTACTCACAAAAAAGTTATGCGGTAATAAGCCATCCGCCGTTGTTAAAGCTGATGGATACGGCTTAGGTGCTCTTCCTATATCAATTACTTTAGCAAATGCTGGCTGCCGGATATTCTTTGTCGCTAATTTAGAAGAGGGTTGTAGATTACGTGATGGTATCTCAAATACTGGAATAGATGAATTTACTGATATTGAGATACATGTTTTGAGCGGTTTAATGCCAAATACAGAAGAAGAATATAAATCAAGTAAACTTATCCCAGTTCTTAATAGTTTAGATCAAATAAATAATTGGCAGCTTTACTGTCAAAACATTAGACAATATCTTCCTTGTGATATTCATATAGATACCGGTATGAATCGTCTCGGTTTGCCACCGAATGAACTAGCTAAGCTTAAAAAAGAAAAAAAACGTATAAAAAATTTGAATATAAGTTTAATTATGAGTCACTTAGCTTGCGCTGATAACCCCAATCATACAAAAAATAAAGAACAATTGAATTTATTTAAAAATACCAGAAGAATTTTACCTCAGGGACGTGCAAGCCTAGCTAATTCATCTGGTATTTTCCTAGGGTCTGATTATCACTTTGATTTAGCCCGCCCAGGAGCCGCTCTCTACGGCCTAGAACCCTTTCCTGGTCAAGCTAACCCAATGGAACAAGTTGTTAAATTACAAGGGAAAATTGCGCAAATCCGGGACATTGACACCCCACAAACCGTTGGCTATGGTGCAACTCATATTACTAAAGGCCCAGCAAGAGTCGCTACAGTATCAGCGGGGTATGCAGATGGATATTTTAGATATCTTAGTGGCAAAGGAACTGGTTTTATAAAGGGTTATCCGGTTCCAATTGTGGGGCGTATTTCCATGGATTTAATCACATTTGATATCACTTCTGTACCACCAGATTTATGCCCAATTGGAACTCTAGTTGATCTTATTGGACCCGAAAATCCTATTGATATTATTGCCAGAGATGCTGGTACCATAGGCTATGAAATACTAACTAGTCTAGGCAACCGATTTCATCGACGCTACTTGAGCATAAACCAAATAGGGAAACAACTATGATAAATTGGTTGGTGCAATTATATGATGGAATTGTCTTAAAAAAACCAAAACTAATTCTTTTTACACTGCTCTCAATTTTAGTTTTTTTTGGCTATCACACAAAGAATTTCAAATTAGACGCATCTGCAGACTCTCTTATGCTTGAGGATGACCAAGACCTCAAATTATTCCAAAAAATTCATGAACGATATCCAAGTAACGATCTACTTATTGTTACATTTTCTCCTAAAAAAGACCTTTTTTCAGATCAATCTTTACAAGACATAGGAGAGCTCACTGAAAAACTTAAAAAAGTTCAAAGTGTAGAGACAATATTTTCTTTACTCGATGCTCCACTATTTGAAAATTCTGAAAAATCTATAACGGAATTAATCAGTGATCTGCCAAGTCTGAAGACACCTGGAATAAATCTCAAAAAGGCCAAGAATGAGCTTCTTAATAGCCCTATTTTTAAACAACTCATCATTAGTGAAGATAGTCGCACCACGGCTTTATTATTGGGATTAGTTGAAAATAAAAAATATAATAGCTTACTTAAATCAAGAAATGAGTTGCGAGAAAAAAGGCGAAAGTTTGGACTCTCTATAGATGAAGAGAAAAAACTTAAAAATATTAATTTTGAATACGATCAGGTTCATGATGCATTAAATAAACAACGTGATGCCGACGTTGAGCATATTAGGGATATTATCAAGCATTATAGTCCAAAAGGTGATTTATATCTTGGTGGTGTTCCAATGATCACGGTAGATATGATTAAATTTATTCGTAGTGATCTAATCTTCTTTGGCGGAGGGGTACTCCTTTTTCTCATAATTGTTCTCACAATAATTTTTCGTGAATTTCGCTGGGTCGCACTTCCTCTTGTAAATTGCTTTTACGCAGGACTAGTTATGATAGGCCTACTAGGTTTAATAGGTTGGAAGGTAACCGTAATTTCATCTAATTTTTTAGCACTAATGCTAATTATAACGATATCCATGAATATTCATTTAATCGTGCGCTATAGACAGCTCCATAAAGATCGTCCTAATGATGATCAAATAACGCTGGTTAAAAACACAATTCATAAGATGGTCAAGCCATGTTTTTATACAGCTTTAACAACTATCATGGGCTTTAGTTCATTGGTAGTAAGTGAGATTAAACCAGTAATAGATTTTGGATTGATGATGAGTGCTGGATTATCTGTAACATTTATCACCTCATTTCTTTTATTTCCAATATTATTACTAGTTTTGGGCAAAACTATTAGTGCTGATACTTTCCAGAATGAACGATTTATCTTACCGACTTACTTGGCTCGACTTACCGAGACGCAAGGAAACAAGATAATAGTGGTAGCTGTATTGTTAACTATCATCAGTATAATCGGTATAACTCAGCTTCGAGTTGAAAACAGTTTCATTAATTACTTCAGTGATAAGACAGAAATATACCAGGGACTAAAGCTAATTGATGAAAAACTTGGAGGAACTACTCCATTAGAAATATTGATTAAATTCGAAGATAACCTAGAGGATGTTTTAAAACCAGAAGATCTAGAAGGCTTATCTCCAGAAGAAATACAAATGGAGCGTGAGTATATGGAAACGCTCGCAAGCTCACCCGAGTTATGGTTTAACGCTTCAAAAGTCCAGCGTATAAAGAAAATTCACGACTATCTTAAAGAGCGGCCAGAGATAGGAAAGGTTTTGTCTCTGGCTTCATCAGTAAGGGTGGCAGAAAATTATGCTAAAAAAGAATTAGATGGTTTGGAATTAGCAATCCTATATACAAAATTGCCAAAAGAAATAAAAAATATTCTCCTTGATCCATTTGTATCTATTAAGGACAACGAAGCTCGTATAATGGCACGTGTATTAGATTCAAAACCAGACTTACGAAGAAATGAACTTCTTATAACAGTTCAAGATGATTTAGTGAATAAACTAAAATTTGATGAAAAGGATATAACCGTTAGTGGTTTACTTGTCCTATACAACAATATGCTGCAAAGCTTATTTAAATCTCAAATTAAAACGATTGGTGTTGTGATGCTAGGTATTGCGATAATGTTTATGGTTTTGTTTAGATCCATAAAATTATCTATAATTGGTATATTACCCAACCTTCTTGGAGCAGGCGTAGTACTGGGTGTAATGGGATTAGCTAAAATTCCAATGGATATGATGACCATAACAATTGCAGCTATTACTATTGGTATAGCTGTAGATAATGGAATTCATTATATCTATAGATTTAGAGAGGAATTCGCGCTCAGTAATAGTTATGTTGATACACTTCATGTCTGTCATTCTAATATTGGCAAAGCAGTATTTTATACTACGATGACTATAATATTTGGATTTTCTATTTTGATGATTTCCAATTTTATTCCTACTATTTATTTTGGTGTCTTAACTGCAGCAGCAATGTTAATTGCCTTATTAGCTGCACTAACATTGCTTCCAAAGCTTATTTTACTTTGGAAACCATTTGGTTGATAACAAGTCTAAATTTGGCCTAGTTATCACTGAATATTTATAGCCCCTTTCCATGCTTAAAGAAAAAACTAACCTAGGCATCTTATTGATGGTTGCCGCAGTAGCCTCGTTTACACTCATGAATGTGTTTGTGAAATTAATAGGGCCTGATTTTCATGCAATACAACTTACATTCATTCGTAATTTTGTTGCTACCTTGGTACTTTTGCCACTTTTACTTCGATCTGGCGGGATAACTATTTTAAAGACTAAACGATTTAGTACACATTTCTATCGGTGTGTTTTAGGAGTTGCAGGAAATACTCTTTACTTTTTCTCATTCCAAGTTTTATCAGTAAGTGACGTAATTGTTATTTCTCAAGCTGTGCCTATATTTGTAACGGTAATGGCAGTTATATTTTTGGGAGAAATCGTAGGCTTTAGACGATATTTAGCTATAGTGGTTGGTTTTATTGGTGTGTTGATCGCTGTAAATCCAACTGGTTCAATTGAATTTTCTTCTTTAGTTGCAGTTTTAGCAACAATACTCTGGGCCGCCACTATTCTTATAGTAAGAAGTCTAACAAATACAGAAAACCCTCTTACTATTGCTATCTATTTCATGGTAATTGGTGCAATATTGACTGGCGCAATACAACCTTGGTATTGGCAACCTATACCATCAGAAATGATTTTATTATTTATTGGCGTAGGTGTTGCTGGGGCAAGTGGCCAACTTTTAATGGCCTACGCTCTCAAGTTTGCTGAGGCTTCTACAGTAAGCCCTTTCAACTATACTGCCATAATCTGGGCTATTGCTTTTGATGGTTTGCTTTGGGGTATATTTCCAACTTGGACAACTCTTTTAGGTGCCGCCATTATAACTGTTACTGGTATATATATTTTCCGCCGTGAAGCTATTGTAAAAAAAGAAATAAATTATCCAATTTCTAGCTCAACCTAAAAGAATTTTTTAGTTTAAAATGAGAATCGACTATGTAAATTCTTACAAAACATGCATATTGATTTTAATTCCAACGTGAATCTTAAGACCTTTTCTAATTTAAAACGATAAAAATTAATAATAATCAAAGCGTTAGCTTTGCAAAGCACCTAACTATATACTGACTTCTTGTTTTACTAAGACAAATCCCGTAAACGCAATTTATATATATCCACTTTTTTGGAGAATATTTTTTGGTCCGCAAATCCGTAATTTACGTCTGTCAGGAATGCGGTACATCATCGTCCAAATGGCTTGGGCAATGCGAAGTCTGTAGCAACTGGAATACCTTTGTTGAGGAGGCCGCTCCTATTATTACGCCTAAAGGACTGACCTCAAAAAAAGGCCACAAATTAAATTTTCAAAGTCTTCGCGGTGAAACTGAGCACCCGCCCCGTCAAATATGTAATATAAAAGAGTTTGACAGAGTTACCGGTGGCGGCATGGTACAAGGCTCAGCACTCCTGGTCGGCGGTGACCCAGGTATTGGTAAATCTACATTATTAATGCAAGTCGCAGCACAACTCTCCTCAAATTTAAAAACGGTATATATATCTGGCGAAGAGGCTATAGATCAGCTCCGCCTTCGAGCAGATAGGCTCGGAGTAGCAGATGCTAATATAGGGCTTGCTGCAGCAACCTCTGTTCGGAATATTGTAGCATCTTTAGATGATACTAATCGACATGACCTTGTGATTATTGACTCAATACAAACTATGTTTGTTGATAACATAGAATCAGCTCCTGGTTCAGTAGCTCAAGTTAGGACCTCAGCTCAAGAATTGATTAGGCTTGCAAAAAGCAAAGGTTTTGCTCTTATCCTCGTTGGCCATGTAACCAAAGAAGGACAAATTGCTGGACCACGAATACTTGAACACATGGTTGATACTGTACTCTATTTTGAAGGAGATCGAAGTCACCAGTTTCGAATACTTCGTAGCGTTAAAAATCGTTTCGGTGCAACTGATGAAATTGGTGTGTTTGAGATGACTGGCAAAGGATTAGTAGAAGTTACAAATCCTTCTACACTATTCCTTGGAAATCGCGAAGAAGACGTTCCTGGTTCCGTTGTCTTTGCGGGAATGGAGGGCTCACGTCCACTATTGGTAGAAATACAATCGCTAAATACTCCTTCTTCACTAGGCACCCCTCGTCGTTCTGTTGTCGGCTGGGATTCTTCACGCCTTGCCATGATTATAGCAGTGCTTGAAGCACGATGTGGTCTAAGCTTAGCTAATATGGATGTATTCTTTAATGTTGCGGGAGGTTTAAAAATCAATGAACCTGCTGCTGATTTGTCTGTAGCAGCTGCTCTGATATCATCTGTGAGTAAATTCGCTTTACCTTCAGAAACTATAGTTTTTGGTGAAATTGGCTTATCTGGAGAGATAAGAAGTGTTCCGCAAGTAAATGCGCGCCTAAAAGAAGCTTCTAAGCTTGGTTTTCTCCACGCTATTATTCCAACACTAAAGCGGTCTCATAAAAATCACAACAAAGAGAGCACAACACTGAAAGTTTATGGCCTTAAAGTAACCGAGATATCCAAATTAGAGGATCTGTTAGTTCTCTTCACACAGCCGAGCGAAAAAAAAATTAAAACAAAAGAAAATTTAGAATTTTTGGAACAAAAACATGGATAATCTAGTAACTGAGGTTGTACCTTCTACATCGGGTGTAACCCCACTAGATATAGGAATTGGGATACTGTTACTTATTTCCGGACTCCTGGCTTATACAAGGGGCCTTGTCCAAGAAAGTCTCTCAATCGCAGGCTGGGTAGGCGCAGTTTTTATAACAATATATGGTTTTCCTTACCTTATACCCTATGCGCAAGAATTAATAACCATTGAAATTGTTGCTAATTTTACCGCTGGTATAGTAATTTTTGTTTCTTCACTTGTAATTTTATCATTGTGTACTCGAAGATTATCAAAAATTGTAAAAAGTAGTGCGCTAAATGCTATAGATAGTTCATTGGGCTTATTATTTGGCCTTGTACGTGGAGCACTTATTATTGTCATTGCCTATATAGGTATTAGAACGATATATCCTAATGGTGAACAGCCTAATTGGATAGAAAATTCTCGTTCACTAGGTTTAATAGAACTTGGAGCAGAAATATTAGTAGCATTGATTCCTGAAAATCTAAATGCCATAACGAATAATAATAAAATTAAAATTGATAAATTAACTACAAAAGATATTAACGAACCAGAAGGTTCGAATAAGGCAATAAAAAATTTGATGCTCCCTCGCCCAAAAAATAATGAAAGTCTTAATACTATTACTGGTGGTTACGGAAAAAAAGAACGCCTACAAATGGAACGACTGAATGATAGCATCCAAAGCAAGTAAAGATGAAATTCCACTATTAAATATCAACGATTTAGAAGTACCCGAAGAAGAATGTGGTCTATTTGGTATTTATGGAATGAAAGATGCTGCCACACTCACGGCTTTAGGTCTTCATGCTCTACAACATCGAGGACAAGAGGCTGCTGGCATTGTTGCATATGATGGGGAACAATTTCATAGCCACCGAGCTCTTGGCCTAGTTGGAGATAATTTTAGTTCATCTGAAACCATGACCCAACTTATTGGTAATTTATCTGTTGGTCACGTTCGCTATTCAACCACCGGTGGTACGGTAATGAGAAATATACAACCCCTTTTTGCTGACTTTAAATTTGGTGGGTTAGCAGTTGCACACAACGGGAATCTGACAAACTCATACAAAATCCGTCAAGAATTAGTGCAAAGAGGATGTATATTCCAATCTACTAGTGATACAGAGACTATTATTCACCTTATTGCCATTAGCGAATATGGTCGTGTCGTCGATCGTATTACCGACGCTCTTAGCCAGATTACAGGAGCATATTCTTTAATAGCCATCACCCAGAAAAAGATGATTGGAGTTCGTGACCCATATGGAGTACGCCCTCTAGTATTGGGTCGTCTAGGCGACGCATGGGTGTTATCATCAGAGACTTGTGCACTTGATATTATCGGTGCTCATTTTGTTCGCGATGTAGAGCCAGGCGAGATAGTAATAATAGACGAAAAAGGGTTACATAGTATTAAACCCTTTTCAAAAAAACCGAATCGTTTCTGTATATTTGAATATATTTATTTCGCTAGGCCCGACAGTGTGATGGAAGGTAGAAATGTTTATGACGTGAGAAAGGGCATAGGAGCAGAGCTAGCAAGAGAGAGCCATGTTGAAAGTGATTTAATAGTGCCTGTTCCAGACTCTGGTGTACCTGCTGCAATTGGCTACTCACAAGAATCCAGTATCCCATTTGAATTAGGAATTATTCGTAATCATTATGTTGGAAGAACTTTTATTGAGCCAAGCGATCATATTCGACATCTTGGAGTTCGTCTAAAACATAATGCTAATGCTACTCATCTCAAAAATAAGCGAGTTGTACTTGTTGATGACTCTATTGTTCGAGGTACCACAAGCATTAAAATTGTAGAAATGGTACGTAATGCAGGTGCTAAAGAAGTTCATATGAGAATATCCAGTCCACCCACAGCTCACCCGTGCTTTTACGGAATAGATACACCAAAACAAAGTGAATTACTGGCAGCACAGTACGACCTTGATGCAATGGCCAAATATATTGGTGTAGATACCTTAGCCTTTATCTCTGTAGATGGTCTTTATCGGGCCTTAGGGCTTAATGGCCGCAATATTGAAATGCCTCAGTACTGCGATGCTTGTTTTAGTGGGGACTATCCTATCCAATTAACTGATCACGAAAACAATCCGGCACAACAGCAACTATCGTTGCTTGACGAACATAGCTAGAGTAAGGACTAAATATGCGTCTTGATGGTCGAATTGCTCTAGTTACTGGTGCTTCACGTGGAATTGGTGCCGCCGTGGCCCTTCGTTTTGCCCAAGAAGGCGCACACCTTATTTTATCTGCCAGGACAAGTGGAGCACTAGAAGAAATTGATGATAAAATCCAAAATTTGACGGGCAAGCCGGCTACTCTAGTTCCAATTGACTTAACTGACTTTAATGAAATTGACAAATTAGGGGCCGCTATATTTAATCGTTTTAAAAAGTTAGATATTCTTATTGGCAACGCAGGGCAACTTGGAACTCTCAGCCCATTAGGACATATTGACCCTAAAGTCTGGGAAAACGTAATGGCTGTAAATGTCACTGCAAATTGGAGATTAATAAGATCTATGGATCCTTTATTGCGATCAAGTGATGCAGGACGAGCAGTTTTTGTGTCATCTGGAGTTGGGCGTAATGCCCGTGCATATTGGGGGGCCTACGCAGTATCAAAAGCAGCACTTGAAATGACTGCCATGATATATGCAGCTGAAATGAAAAAAACTAACGTCCGAGTAAACATAATTAATCCTGGTGCAACGCGAACTGTAATGCGAGCTCAAGCATTTCCGGGAGAAGACCCTAACACACTTAAACCTCCTGAAGACTTAACTGAAACCTTTGTAGAATTATCTGAGGTATCGTGCATGCTTAATGGAGAATGTCGACAACCTATTAATTAATAAAGAGATTTAATAAGTTTCATTAACTAAGTTGATAAGATTTAATAATCTATATGAAATATAGA
>MDSW01008767.1_pt1 | contig 12613 bp, 11 predicted proteins | sample 811171 | NCBI WGS metagenome assembly MDSW01 (sample SAMN05326641, study PRJNA326480) | marine metagenome | isolation source: seawater | place: Atlantic Ocean: North West | collected 2012
CGCTGAGATAATCCATATAGTATATTATATTAAAAGGTTTTTAAATAAAAAAATATCAAATTTAATTAATTATTACAAATTAAGGTAATTAATTCCTCCTTTTTAACATTTATTTTACCAGTTTTACCAGCTTTTCTGATATTTATGTTTTTCATTTTAGCATAATTTTGAAGCATATCTAATTTATGCTTACTTAGTTCAATTTCGTTGAATTTGGTATTAACACCAAGTTTATCTTGAATCAAGTCTCCTCTAATAAATCTATCTTTCGACATTAGCAACTCTACATCTTTTATATTTTCTTGTATAACTATTGTAGCATTTTTAGGATTAAATTTAGTTATAAAATTAGTAAATTTATCTTTTCTTAAAACAAGATTAACATTAAATATATCTCCATAGATTTTAAGCATTTTATCAGAAACATGTTGATTAGTTGTAAATACATTGTCAGCATCAGATTTCTTGAAGTATCTAATAGAATAATCATAGTTCTTATAAAAGTCTTCTTTATTAAATTTAGTAATTATATCTAATTTTATATTTTTAAGCATTTCATCTTTAACATGTGCTGGTGCTACATTAAATATGTTAGATAAATATGAAAATATAGCTTTGCTAAAATAATCATCACTTTTTACAAGACGTTGAATAAATAGCTTACTACTACTTTTACTTATATTTTCTATAAAATCTTCTTCATGTGCCGATGATTTTAATATACTAGTTACAGATACAGGTTCAGCTTCAGGCTTTTTCTGTGGCGATGACCTTAAAGTAGCTTGTTTTAACTTTTGAGGTTCTGGAACTTTAATTTCGAAAAATTGTTTATTAGGTTTGTCAATGCTGAATTGACTCCTTTTAACTTCTTTAAGATTTTTTCCATTACAGAATTCTTTGAATAATCTACAATCGTTAAATTTACCAGTTCTTTTAGACTGGTTATTTATAACTGATGAGGTTTGTAATAATTCTTTAATTTGTTTTGATATTTCTACTGTTTCTATATTTCTAAAAACATTATCCACAAGATCCTTAAATTTATTGTTATGAAGCATTAATAATATTGATAAATAATCAATAAATATTTATCAAATTTACTTAAAAGTTATTAAATTCTGATATATCACTCATTGAGTCCAATTCATTATCAATATTGCTTATTAATTTTTCTATATTAGTTTTTTCATCTGAGTGTAATTTTTCTTTTTCTTTTTCTTTTTGTTCTTCCTTTTCCTCTTTTTCTTCATCATTATCATCATTATTTATACTTAAATCATCTGATTCGATATCATCGGTAGGTATAAATGGTAGATCTGTTCCAGTCTTATTAACATCTCTACATTTTTTCATTAGCCTTGCTTTAACTCCATCTAAATTAATTTTAGAATGCTTTAATTGGGGAAAAACCATTTTTTCACCTTCTTCATCTTTTGAAAATTGTTTTATATTAGATATAGACAATTTATCGAGAAAATTCTGAAATACAAAATTTTCATTTTTCTTTTCCTTAAGTCTTAGTAACTCTTTTTCTATTGTATCTTTAGTAAGAGTAATTCTTGTAGAATTATCTGAGGAATCGGAATTTGTATCTTTAAGACTATTTTTTTTATTTGATTCTGGCTTTTCTAATTTATTTTTCTGCATTTTAGTGTATTTAATAAAGTTTATAATTTTTTCTATAGTTAGTATATCAAGAAATTTTAGGTTAATATAGACCCCTCGTGAATTCTCTGAATATTTAGCATCAGCATTTTGTTTTATTATATTAAAAATTTCATGGTATTCATTTTTATTTAGTTTAGGTATTTCTTTTTGTAAGAATTTTTTTTTAGAATGAGATAATTTTATTGAAGCTTTAGATTCTAAAGACATTTATTATAAACTTAAAAAATTATTTAATTGTTTAAATTTATCAACTTAAAGAGTTGCTCTTGCGGATGGATGTTCACTCGCAAGTTTTTTGTGCCAACAGCTTGGGCGTTCAAGCATTACTTTTTCAAGAACAAGTTTTCCTCTTTTAGAGTAAGTATATTTGATTTTTCCATCAAGTCTGCGAGAACCACGGGTTTGGCATCTTGAGTGAACATTGGCGGATTTTTCAATTTGGAAAGTGATAGTTCCATTACGCATTAAGAAATCATATAATACACCACGGAATAAGAGTTTAAGGTTAGGGAAATCAATAAATCCTGAACCATCGCCATGCATAAGAGCTTCTTCAAAAGCTTCTTGTTCAGGTTCAGTAGGTGATCCTTCTCCTGCTAAAAATGTGAGTTGATCTTTAGTTTTATTTTGAGTATTAGCTTGTAATACTTCAGCCATTTTAGCTGAGTTTAAGGCGATTGGGTAAACTGGACCTACACGATCACCTTTTTGAATACCTTGATCACGCTCAGCACGTGTTCCTCTGGCGCGAGGGCGAAGATTTGCTGCGACAGGTTCTACTACATTAAGAGCGATAGCAGATACATTAGGGCGGCGACCTGGTAAATCATCATGGTCATGATTACTAGCAGCACGGTGAGCAACTGATCTGTCATCACCTAATCTTGTTCTACTGGCATCACGAATAGCTGGTGTTATACGACTAGAACCTCTTCTTCCACGTCTTACTCCCATATGAGGTGTTGTATCTCCTCCACTTTGTTCATTGGCAACATATTTGTTAATTATAGTTTGGCCAGTTTTACCATATATGGAAACTTTACGACCTGTGACTGGATTAGTTATCTTATCCATTTTTCTATATATATACTTGAGAAATTATAAATTTATCAATAATATAATTACTTAAAGTGAAATTTTTGAGACGGGGTTTTCACTTCCAAGTTTTTTAGGCCAGCAGTTAGGACGTTCAAGGTCTACTTTTGTAAGAACTAATTTGCCTCCTTTAGTCTTGTTGTAATGAATTACACCATCAAGACGACGAGTGCCACGAGATTGGCATCTTGAGTGAACATCGCCGGGTTTTTGGATTTGGAAGATGATTCTACCATCACGCATTAAGAAATCATATAATACACCACGGAATAAGAGTTTAAGACCTGGGAAATCAATGAAGCCTGAGCCATCACCTAAACGAAGAGCTTCTTCAAGAGCATCTCTTTCGCCTTGTGATACGACACCTCCTTCTGATAAAAAGTTAATTTGATCTTTAGTTTTGTTGCTTGTGTTAGTTTGAAGAACTTCAGCCATTTTTGGTGAATCAAATACTACAGGCCATGCAGGACCCATACGAGTGCCTTTTTCAATTCCTTCATCACGTTCAGCACGAGTTCCTCTTGCTCTGGGGCGTAAGTTGTCAGCAATAGGTGCTACAAGGCTAAGTTCTACAGATGAAACGGCGTATTGGGGTTCACCACCTACATCTTGCATAGCTTGACCTGCGTGTCCGTGTAATGCTGCTGCTCTGTTAGTTACAGTTGTTCCGCGACCTGAACCACTGCGTAGCTGGGCTTCACTGGCATCTCTTATAGCTTGAGTAATACCTTGAGTTCTTCTTGCTGGGCGGGCACCCATATGTGGGGTAGCGTCTCCGCCAGTTTGACCTCTTTGAAGATATTTAGAAATTATTGCTTGTCCGGTTTTACCATTTACTGATACTTTACGTCCAGTAACAGGGTTTGTGATTTTTTCGTATCCTTTCATTTATATATATACATGAGAAATTATAAATTTATCATAAATAAAAATTATTTACTTAATAATTTAGAGAGAAATTCTTGAGACTGGGTTTTCACGACCAAGTCTTTTAGGCCAGCAGTTAGGGCGTTCAAGTTCTACTTTGGTGAGAACTAATTTTCCTGCTTTAGATTTAGTGTAACGGATTACACCATCAAGACGGCGGGAGCCACGGGATTGGCATCTTGAGTGAACATCGTTATTTTTTTCTAATTGGAAAATGATGCGACCATCACGCATTAAGAAATCATATAATACACCACGGAATAAAAGTTTGAGACCTGGGAAGTCAACGAAACCTGAACCATCACCAAGGCGGAGTGCTTCTTCAAGAGCATCCTTTTCGCCTTGTGATACTTCACCTTCTTCAGATAAGAAGTTAATTTGGTCTTTAGTTTTGTTAGTAGTGTTGCTTTGTAAAACTTCTGCCATTCTTGGTGAGTCAAATCCTTCAGGCCAGAATGGTCCGATAGGAGTGCCTTTTTCAATTCCGTTGTCACGTTCAGCACGGGTGCCTCTTGCGCGGGGGCGAAGATTTTTGGCGACTGGACCTACTAAACTAAGTTCTACAGCTGATACTGCGTGGATTGGGGCAGGGCCACCTTCATGTCCATGAGGGGTTGCGGCGCTGTTCATGACTGCTGTGCCTGAACCTTGTGGAGAGGCAAGTTGGGCGCGTGATGCGTCCATGATTTCTTGAGTAATTCTTTGAGTTCTTCTGGCTGGACGGGCACCCATATGTGGGGTTGCGTCGCCGCCTTCTTGAGCGTGATTAATGTAACTGCTGATGATCGATTGACCAGTTTTGCCGTATACTGAAACTTTGCGACCAGTTACAGGATTTGTGATTTTTTCGTATCCTTTCATTGTATATTATATATATGAGAAAAAATATATATAAGACATAAACTATTTATTTTATATTTTTTTAATAAATTTACCAATAACTTGTATATTATCAGAGTTCAGTTTAAATTGAAAATTAATTATTTCTACTTCTATTTTATCATCTGCTTTTATTTCTTGGAAAATAGATGTATTTTCTTCATGAGCAGTTGCCACAATAACTTGTACCGGTTCTGAAACAGCAAATATGCCAATTTTATTAACTCCAATGACTTTACAAATAATATTATTTCCTTCAGTTGGATTACAAATATTTGCTTGGACATAAACATTAAAATGCATATCGCCATTAAAATGACTTGTATTAATTGAACCAGCAGAACGACTAATTAGAGAAATAGTATCCTTATTTACATATCCAAATTTATTACACTTATTTCCAATTCTATCCTTAATTTTTTTTAATAGTAGTGAATTAATACTTTGATCATAGTCCTCAGTATCAATGTCATTAAGTTCATTTGGATGAACAGTTTCTTTAACTGTAAAAGCCTGTCTCATAAATAGTGATTGTACACGTTCGTCCATTTAATATATATTATTATTAATTTATAAATATTTAATATCAAATATTTATACACGTTTTCTTATTTTTTATTTAAATACTTGTTGTAGTAATCTTTCTTCATAATTGTAAAATAATCTATTATTTCTTTCAGTTTTTTCTGAAAAAAAATTTAAATATCTCAAAATGAGCTGAATTTCTAAACATAAAGCTTCCTTATCTAATTTAGCTTCTTTTTTTATTTTTAAAGAATCCGAAGTTAGTGATTTTTTTTCCATCGTCTTAGAATGTTCAAAAAAACCCTTAAATAATTCAATATTTTCTAATATTAGTTCAATTATAAAATTGATTAAATCCGGAATACTTCTCGCTCCTTCTACTTGACCACATATACCCCCCTTCTTTTCATGTTTTTTTCCCTTCAATTTCTTTTTATCTGTTTCCTTATTATAGTATAAAAATAATTTAGTTGTTGGATTTGACTCCCCCTTTTTTTTCTTATTTTCTAACCATCCATATTGTGATGATATATTACTTGAAATATCTGTTAATTTGAATAAATAATCACCATATGATGACGTCATATCTTTTAATTTTTCTTCACTATTGTCGTATAAGTATATATGTTGATTAATACCGTTATTATCTGTTAAAAATCTGAAACCTTTTATATCACCAGGGCTATCATAACTTGGTAGATCATCTGAAGTCAAAATAAATTTGACTGGATTATTATTATAGTAATCAAAAATTAGTGACTCGTAATCATAGAGGTCTTCTGCTTGTTTTACACTTCTTTTGTTTATTTTGGTTTCTACAATATATTTTAATATCATCATCCTTTCTCTTGATGACCAATTTAAATTTTTTACAGATGATAAATTGCTTTCAAAATGTTCGAGTATATTCATTTTATAAAGGTTATCTATGAGAATGCCATTTTTTGACGAATCTGTCAAATGAAATATTAAACTATTTCTAAGCAATGTAACTTTTCTCACAATATTATTGAAATGTTTTTTAAAATCGTTCCATTTTTGAACTATATTAATAGATTTACTAAGTATTTTAGGTCTTTTAAGTTTGATTGAACTTAGTTTTTTAGGTGCTTTTTCTATTATTTTAGGAATATTTGCTTTATCTGCTAAAATTAGATTAGGTATATATCTATACAACATAGGAATATGCACATTTTCTAGCTCAAATGGCTGAAATATATATATATTTTTTCTATTAATTATGAAACCACTTCTTCCATAAATATCTTTTGTTGGTGTTCTGTTTTTAACTATATTATCAAGAGCAATATAAATGATATCTTTTTTAATATCTGTTGTTCCTGAACTGACAAATTGTTCCAATACAGATGATATAATTTCCTCTTCATATACCGCAAATGTTTCCTTGAATAAATTAAGTATAAATTCCTCTGCAAATTCTATGTCATATGTAAAAAAATCATAAGAATAAGTATCAGAGTTATTTTCTATTTCTATTGGCGTATCATCATCTTTATATGAAAAACAGGTATAGTCGCATTTTTGAAAGTCGCAATTAACATCCCCGTCTTTATCATATAGTGTAATAATTCTGCTTTTACCCTTTGAATCTAATATTATTTGTTCTTTTAAAGGATTTATCGACGAATCGATGTCTTTATAAAACTCTTCTAAATATATATTACCGAATTTGTTAAAACTACAGTCTACAGCATTCTGCTTTATTAATCTTTCAACTTTAGCCATATTTAATTTTTTATTAAAAGCTTTTCTATAAATTCTTTCATCAGGTGTTTCTATACCTGCATCTTTTACAGATACTTGTTTAGGTAGGCATGAAATATGTAAATGTATTGTGACGTTTCTTTTATTTTCAGGTAATTTAATATGAGATTTATTTCTTACAGCACGACCTGTTGCTTGAGCCATTTGATTAAGATGATGCCATGGGTCAATTATATGAACTTCTCTAACACGATGTAATGATAAACCTTGTTCAGTTACACGAGAACCAATTATAATTTTAATATGTTCGCCTTCCATATTAGGATCATCGAGTTCTCCTCGACATTCTTTTATAAGTTGATTTAAAAGAGGTTTAGATACAGACCCATCTAATAATATATATCTGGCTTGAACAAAATCTTTTTTTTGACTTTCTGAAAGTTCCTCATAAAACTTCAAATGTCTGGCACAAAATCTTTTTTCTTTTGGTAATTCTGGTTTTAAAAGATTTTTTTCTACTCCATTCCCCATATATCTGACAAATCCATTTTGTTCAAGTGCCAATGCCATAATAGTTGTTCCTGATTTCAGGTATTGGGAAAAAATAAATCCGATACCCTTATTAGTTAAAGATGATTTAACGATATTATTCATTTTTCTTGAATATTGTGCTAAATTGTCTCTGTGGAGAAAACTATTGGTATTTTTATTATTAATATTTTTGGCAAAATCTGCCATTTCAAATTTTTGGTCGGAGCTATCATATGAAAAACATCCGTCAAAACCTATATCTCCTTCAATTCCTCCAGCATGAGTGGGTTGACTTTTATTAACTTCCATATAACTGGGAAATATAATGTTTGAAGCACGAATAGGAACTTGAGAAAATCCAGATGATGGCTGTGTTCCTTCATCACTATAAAGTATTAATTTCTTAAGATGTCTCCACTGCCAAGGACTCATATTATTTTTAAAAAATTTCATATTTTGTATAGGTATATCTAGAGTTGTTTCATCTATAGGCTGAGTTGTTCCAGAGACAATTTCTCTAGTAGGATTAGGTGTATAGGTATTTGTATCAGGCTCTAATCTTATAGGAAAATTAATAGGGTTGCTTCCTCTTACATACGAAATGTAACCTCTTGTTTTTTTTACTAGAAACTCGAGTGAAGTTTTTTCAGAACCGTCATCATCTAATTTAATTCTTATACCGTCTCTTTGAAATATATCAGATTCACGTAAAGGAGCTCTTTTATCATTTAAAAGTAATATATTCATTAGCCATACGATTTCACTTGAAATGTTATACATAGGTGTCGCGGTTAATAACACTATTTTAGTATTTTCTGCGTATCTTGCTATTAATTCGATATATTGAACCGCCATTTTATGTGTAGATGATTCGTCTGATTCACGAGTTACATGAACTTCGTCCATAATAATCAATCTATTTGAATATTCATTTCGAATATAATCTATAATTGCCTTTTGTTTGTTAATTTTATTCCAAGATTGTTGCTTTACATTCATTTCTACGAGTTTAGCAAGTTTATTGTAACTTAATAATTGATAAAATTGACCGATATATTTTTTTGATTGTCTTTTTAATTGTATAAAATTGTCTTCAGTGACATTGGCAAATTTAGATGAATATGTTGTTCCAGTACATTGAACATTTGCTGGTTCTTCAGATGATCTATTATTTAATTCTTTTTCAATATTAAAAATTTCATCGGTCCAATTTTGCTGTAAGGTTTCAGAAGGTGTTAAAATTAATATTTTTTTACTATTGGCACGCATTTTTGCTCTAAAATTTTCAGCAATACTTATACCAGCACATGTTTTTCCTACACCTACTTCATGCCATAATAATATACCATTATAAGGTGTGCTTTCTGATATAAAATTTTTGGCAAATCTTTGAGCATTAGATAATCTAAAATTTTTGTTTGTTTTATTTTCTTTAAGAATGAGAGGTAATTTAGTGCTCTGAAATTCTGTTTTGCTTGAAAGTTTTTTATTAAAATAGGGGTCTTGTATATCTGGATAATAATTATATGCGTCAGTATCAATAGCATCCATCTGATTATTCATAAACGCTTCTATTAATTCTCTAATAACATCAATATTTATTTCACAAACTTGTCTGTCGGTAATAGAACTTATAGTATCAACAAATTTTTCTGTATTCAAAATATTATTAAAAAGGTACCCTAATTGATTATCTTCACTATATTTTAATAAATTACTCTCATGGTGTGCTTTTAGTTCTTCATAAATATTGCTTTTAGGAAACTGTGCTTTACTACCATGTTTTTTACTTGACAAAAAATCTTCAACAATTACTTTTACAGGTTCTAAAGGTGTATTCATTATTAATATATAATGTTTTTTTTAAATATCTAATAACATCTCGATATTAAATAATTATTTATTTATTAGATTTTGGTTAATTTGATTTATAAGTCGTTTCTTTTCTACGTCATAATCTCGTAATTTATCCATTACACTATTTATTGAAAAAAAATCTACATTACTTATTTCTGTGAATTGTTCGTGCTTTGATTTATCAATTGTGAAATTACCATCTCCAATATATTCCGCAAGATAATAGATATTTTGATACTGTATGTTATCATAACTAATATAAACTTCGCTGTAATTATCTGATTCTGGAGAACATATTATATCTTTTTTTTTAATATTTGTTTCTTCTATAAATTCTCTTATAGCAGCGTTATAGTTATTTTCATTAAAATTTCTTCGACCTTTGGGAAATCCCCATTCTTGTTCTATATAAAACTTATCTTTTTTTTCAATGAAATATTCAATAGATATCTTATTTTCTCCATAACCTTGCTTTATCTTTTTAAATTTTTCAAATGCAGCGTCATAATCTCTCTTAACTTTTTGACTTGTTTTATTAAATCTCTTATCCATCCATAAAAATTCCCATAAATATGGAAAGTCCTTATCTGTAATAAGTTGTATTTCATTTTCTGTCATAACATTAAATAATTGAAGTATATATGTTTTATCATTTATAGCATATTTACCACGTATAAATTCAACAAATCCTATAGTATTTTTTCTTCTCACTAAAAGATACTTTAAGCCTTCTTTGTCTCTGTTATACAAAACAATACCTAAACTGGTAATAGGATTATTACAATTTCTGATGTGATGACCTTTAATCCCACAATTTTGACAAATATTATTATTATAGTTTTTATTGCCACTCATTTATTCTAAATATAGTTCTCATGTTTGTTTTAAGTAGAAAATTTTTCTTTAAAAGAATTATTAAATGCTTGTTTTTTGAAATCTTGCATATTGTTATTTATATATTCAGGATGTTGAACCCTTGACTCCATTTCATTTAGATATGATGTATTATTTTCTTGTGACCTTACTATTAAAAATTTTTTCTTATTAAAATCTGATACTACTTTATCTATATTATTAGGATGAATAAAAAAACTTCTTATTTGTATTCCATTATTTTTAACAAAACTGGCTTCTAAACGGACATGTCCTTTAATATTTGTTTCTTCCAATATTTTTAATGTATTAGTATAGTTTTTAGCTTGACTAATTTTTCTGTAGTCAGTCATGCTTGTTCCTTCTCCTATCGAAGAATACATATATTAATATTTAACAATTAATATTAATATATCAACCTTACTTTATTATTTACAATATACCATATAATTTAAGAAAATGCATTATAATTGTATTACTTTGTCTTATTCTAATATGCATGGGTTGTACATTTTTTTGACCAGTTGTTTCTACTAGCATATATTTTTTTTTATTTACCATGGCAAGTTCTCTTAAACTGTGAGGAACTTCTAATTTTATGTCATTAACAAGCCATTTTTTTGTAGGATCTTTAATCTTACTATTAAGTTTATTAATTATCTTATACTTTTCTTTGAAGGGTATATTAAGATATGTTATAGAAGAACCTATGGAGCCTTCTTTCCTTATCATATATCCCCAACCTTCATGAAAATCAATAATAAAGTCAGACTTGGGAACAATTTCTTCAATCTTACGATTAATTGGAAATCCTTTTCCATACATTCTATTAAGATCCATTTTTTTTCCAATAACACTGTAATATCTGTTATCAAAACATAATCCACATGGGTTAACATTATGAATGATAGTTATTTTACCTTTTTTTAATTTAAAAATTCCTTTTTTTATAAGATTTTGTAAAATTAATAGAGCATAACTACCAGCAGGTTCATCTCCATGAGTACCTCCTATTAATAATATATGCTTACCTGGTTTACCGCTGTCAAATGTATTTATATCAAGTGGAATATGACAAGTAAAAAATAAAAATATTCCCGATATTATAATTGTTAAAAATACGATTATTTGCCAAAGCATTAGAGTTATTATATAAGGATATTAAAATCATTTTCTAATCTGTAATAAAGGCATAATTTTAATTATTGGGTAAATAATGGCTATAATCGCTAAAATATATGTTACTAAAAATAGTATAAGTTTAGGTTTTCTAATCATCTAAAATATATAGATATTATTTATAAAATTTATCAAAAGTGATTTTAAAAGTTAAATCTTAATATATATAAATGGATGCTATTGAAAAATTAGCTAAGCCTAATTCTAATATTATAAATATTCCTAATAAAGCATTGAAACGTTCTTACTCAGCATTTTTCAAGGGAGGTAATAAAATTACTAATATGGTTACCGATAATTTAAAATCCCCATATGTAAAATATGGTTTAATAGGTTTTGCTGTTATAATTGTAATTTACTTTATTTATAAAATTTATCAAAATAAGAAATATAATAAAGCTAATCCGGTTTTTATTAAGGGTGGACATGACGGAAAAAAATATAAAAAATTTTCCCAGAAAGATATACCCAATTCATTAGGCGGTAATGAATTAACTACATTTTGTTGGTTACATATAAATGACCTAAAATATAGGTATTCTAAAATTAAACATATTTTTACTAAAGGAGACCCCTATTTACAAAGAAAAAGTCAATGTCCGTCAATCTGGATTGATAGTAAAACTAATGATATTCTTATTTATATTTCTAATAAACATTTTAATGATATAGTTAGAGTAAAAGATATTCCTATGCAAAAATGGTTCTCAATTGGTATAGTTATAAAAGATAATACAACAAATATTTACATGGACGGTGACCTTGTTGTATCAAAATCGTTAAGGGCACCAGCTAAGATAAATAATGGTGATTTACATATTGGTAAAAATGGAGGGTTTAATGGAAGAATATCTTCAATGGGCATGTATTCAGAAGCCCTTGACGTTGCCAGAATAAAAAAACTTCATTCGATGGGTTACAATAGATCACCATACTATCAAAGAATATGGGATACTATAAAGGGTTTATTTGGTAAAATTAAAGGAAGTGTAAAAATAGATGTTAGTGTTGATACTAAAACTGAGTAAATAATTAGTGATAATCCATTATTTTAATATAATTATGTCTAATTATATTAAATGATAAATACTAAGGTTTTAATTGTTATAGCGATAATTGCTATAAGCATTGTATTATATTACATTGACCGTATTCAATATGGAGATAGAAATATAGTAACTACAAAATCTCAATATATGATAAAGAAAAAATCGTTTGAACCTAATAAGTATATTTTTTCAAAAGACCATAATGGTATTGCTTCAACACTTTCATTTTGGTTGTATGTGAAAGATTGGAATTACAAATTTATGGAATACAAAAATATTTTGAGAAAAGGAAAGTTAGATATTTA
>MDSW01133104.1_pt1 | contig 12613 bp, 9 predicted proteins | sample 811171 | NCBI WGS metagenome assembly MDSW01 (sample SAMN05326641, study PRJNA326480) | marine metagenome | isolation source: seawater | place: Atlantic Ocean: North West | collected 2012
GTTTGAGAAAACAATCGTAAGCAAAACTGATAAGAACAAAATGAAAATGATCATTAGTCTTTTTGATATATTTTTAAAATTAAATATTAAAATAGTAATTAAACTGGCTATAGTGCCTACAAAAAATGTAGTAGATGACTTTATAAAACATATCACTAGAAAAAAACAAAACAAAAAAATCTTAAGTTTATTATAATTTTTGTTATAAATTTGGGCTATTGAATACAAAACCACTCCTGGAGCAATAAATCCAAGATGAGAATTTTCAATAAAAAGTAAGTGTCTGAAGGAAAGTCTAAATTCTCTAAAATTTCTCTCAGGGTCTAAATTTAATCCTAGTGAGTTATTTAAAAAATTGGGAATTCCTCCACAAAAATATGGTGTATCATTATGGAAATTAAATACACTATAAACTGTTGTTACTAAAAAAATAATTAAAAAAATAAATAATATTTTTGAAATATTTTCCATAATTTCATTGTAGTAAAAATAAGAAATCGTATACAAAGCCAAAGTAAATAATAGGCTACCCAATAAATTGTTAGATAATTCTTTTTCCTCGTATAAAATATTTGCATATAAGTGGACAAACAATATTAAAAAAATAATAAAAAAATATTTGATAAAATTAAATTGTCCTTTTTTTATTTCTTTAAGTATTTTAAAAAATGCTGGGCCAATAAGGATTAAAATTAAATATCTTAAATTTATATCAAAAAATTTATTTTCAAAAAAAATTGGTAAGCTTTTGTGTAAATCCCATAAAAAAATAAAACTTCCTACAATTATTGGTAAATATAAGTTTTTAAATAAATTAAATATATTATTTTTGTTCATTCATTTTTTCTTTTATAAATAAATAAAATACCAAAGGAAAAAAACTACAAATATTTAGCCAATTATTAAAAAAATTTCCAGAGGTTGTTAGTGGCCACAATATAATAAAAAAATTTGCCAATAAACAGATTTCAAAATCGCTTAATTTTCTCTGATTAAAGAAGTAAATGTTTACAAAATTTTTTGATAAAACAAATAATAAATAAACAAATAATGAGAATACTACAGCAAAACCAATAAAACCTGTCTCGGACAAGAGTTGCACATAAGTATTGTGTGGATGTGTATTGCATGCATTTGGAGTAATCACAACATTTTCAGGAGATTTTAAAGGTTTTATCTCAGCAAAAACGTTATTATTTACATACCTTTCTCTAAAATGTATTTTTTTTATAATTCCTTCTTTTTTTGAAACATAATCGAAAATTTCATTTCCAGTTTCGCCATTACTAATAAAGTAATATGAAAATATCTTAGTTCCTTTATCAACATAATCGCCAACTTTAATATATAGATCATGAACTCTATAATTTTTGTAAACCTTCCATCCAAAATTAGGTTTTATTACAGTGTTATCTATAATTTGTTCTCTATCATGGTAGTAATTCACATATTTTTCTTTTGAACAATAATATCTATATGCTTTGGGTCCAAATCCTAATATAGGCCTATCAATAAACATTTTATATGAAGTGCTGAACATTGGAGAATAATATCTTAGCAATTTTCCCTCGAAAACATGAAGCTTCAACTGAGTGACATATCTATCTTTTAAAACTTGATTTGAAAATAACATCGCAAACAAAGGAAAAATAATTACAGCAAATAATATAATTATATAACTTTTTTTTAAATTTATTTGAGGAATAATTACAAATAAAAACAATATTAGTAAAAAAAAGGAAGCTCTTTCACCAGAAAGAAAAATTAGAAGACAAGTAACAATTGTTAATATCTGGTTGATATAAAAGAAATATTTAAGTCTATTTTTTAGATAGAAAGTAAGACCAATAAAAATTGGCAAAATTCTAAGCAAGTAACTTCCAATTACTAGATCATCGTTAAAAAAACCAGATATTCGGTCAGGTCTATATTTTGGATAACCTAATATATTCTCTCCATTAAAAAATTGTAAATAACCATCACTTACAACAATTAATATTGTAATCGACAAACAAATATAAAAAAATTTAATATATAATTCATTTTTTTTGAGTAATTCGCAAGCTGCAAATGCAAATAAAAAAAACCTAAAATAAGAAAAAACATTTAATGCAGACTCTGAAAAAATTTCAGAATTAATTAAGGATATTATTAATAATATGTAAAAGAAGGAAAAAATATAAAATATTCTATTTTTTAACTTATCAAAATTTTTTTTGATAATAATATCAAATATAAAAAAAATTGAGATTATATTAATAATAATCTCCGCAACTAGTGGGCCAGCAACTAAGGCGCTCGGTAAAAAAGAAAATAACAATATTTGAAAATTATTTAAGTTTTTATTTAAAATATTATTCATTGCTTTTTTTGGGTTTTTTAAATATTTGATTTATTCTATTAATAAACTTACAAAAAATAAAATAGCAAATTTTCAAAGGTTTATTTTGTATTTCTAAAACTTTTAGTATTACAATATTTTGCTTAATGATACCCCAAAAGCTTTTATTTGATGCACCTCCATAATTCATAGCTACGAATATTTCTTTTATATATTTTGAACTAACTTTGTTTTTTTCAAGCAACCTATGCATAAGCTCAATGTCAGCTGAATTTCCAAGTTCTCCCTTATAATATCCAAATTTCATATAAATTTCCTTTTTCACAAAGAAGCCTGGATGAGGTGGACTCCATCCTTTTTGAAAACTGCCTTTTTTAAAGTCACACGATTCCCAGTATCTAAAAATTTTATTTTTATTTTTTAAATAAATAATATCCCCAAATATAATTTCAGAATCATATTGTTGAAAATTTTGTGATACAATTTCTAGCGAATTATAATTAAAGTAAAAATCATCAGAATGTAAAATTGAAATTATATCACCAGTTGATTTTTTTATTCCTTTATTTAAAGCATCATAAATACCTTTATCATTTTCAGAAAAAACACTTATTCTTGAATCGTTAAAATTTTTTATTATTTCTATAGTTTTGTCTGTCGAGCAGTTGTCAATTATTATTTGTTCCCAATTTTCAAAATTCTGTTTAATTACCGATTTAATATTTGCCTCGATTGTGTTTTGGCTATTAAATGTTGGTGTGATAATTGAAATTTTCAAAGTGTTTTCTTGTCCTCAGTTGTAATAAATAAATAATTATTTTTTTCGTATATAAAGTATTTTTGCTTAAGCTTATTTATACAAATTTTTTTAAAATCTCCACATAACCAATTTTGACTTTTGTAAATTTCAAAATTATTTGTCTCATAAACTTTATAAATATTAGAGTAATCATATGTCTTTTCAAAAGGTTCGAATAAATGATCAATTTTAAAATTATTAAAACTCTTAAATATCATCAGGAAACATAAAATTATTATTAAATTTGAGAACAGTTTAAGATTTATTTTTTTTGATATTTTTTGTTGAATTAAAAATAGAGAAAAGAACGCACATGGGAAAAAAATCAGTATTCCCCAACCAAATCTTATTTCGGGTGCTTGAAACCAAATATATAAATTAATTAAGAAAAGTGGGAGCAAAAATGATAAATAATTTTTAATATCGATTTTTTTTTTTAGAAAATAAGTAAATATGCATCCTAAAACTGAAAAAAAAAATAATAAAAAACTAATTTTTAAGAAAGCATCATTAAGAAAATATTCTTTAAACCAAGGTGAAAACCAATTAAAAGTTTCTATGGTATGGTCAAAATCCATATATTTAGATCTTAAAGGTGTATCTCTAGAAAAACTTTTTGTTTGATTTAGATAAAATAATACCTGTTTATCACTTAAAGCCCAAGGTGTATCAATACAAGTAAATTTCACTGGAAATACTAAACATGAATTTAAAATAAAATTTCTAATAGACCAAAAAATTGAAGTAAGAGCAGAAATAAAGATAAGTTTTTTTGGTAAAAGATTTATATTAAGTTTAATATAAAATATAGCAGTTAATGGAAAAATTAAACTGCCTATATAAGTAAGTTTTATTAGTGGACAAATTAATGAAAAAATAATTAAAAGATAAAAATCATCTAGTTTTTTACCTTCTATATATCTTAAGAAAATAAATCCAGTAAATATAAAAAAAACCATTCCAATAGTGTCAACTTCTGGATTGCCTAAATGATTTAAAATTATTCCATTATTGAATGGATGAATAAAACTAAAAAAAAGAAAAAAAAATGATGAAAAAAATAGTGCTAAATAACTTAATTTAAAAAACTTTTTTAAATCAAGAGCTTCAGATAATAAAAAAGCAAAAGGAATAAAATTTATAATATATAAAGTGTTGAAATTTCCAATTTTATAACTCTGGCTGGCTAAGAATATATGCCATACCGAATTAAGTGCATAATGCCAATCTAGAATAGCTAATCCAAAAGTAATTTTATAATTGTGTATCCAGTTTATAGTTTGAATATGGTAAATTGGAGAGTCTGCATTATCGCCATTCCAATAAGTAAAAAATGAAAATACCCCAATAAAAAATATTAACCTTAGGTGATTTATATGATTTTTTTTTTTTAATATTGATTTAAAAAAATAAAAAATACCTATAATAAAAATTATAAATTTTACGTTTTTTAAAGGAAAAAAAAAATTTAAAAAGATTGCAAATAAAATTATAAAAAAAATACCATAAACAAAATCTAAATTTTTAAGATAATGACTTTTTTTATCAAAAAAAATTATTTTAAAAAAAAATGAATATCCAAGGATTACAAAAGTTATAATAATATTTGAAACAAAAGATATCAGCATATAAAATTATTTAAGTGCTTTTCCTTGTAAAATCTTAATATCTCTTTCTGATTGCCCATAAACCCAACATTGAATTTTTTTTCTACTTTTTAAGAACTTATAATAAAAACCACTTTCAATACTAAATTTAATATCTGCAGAAATTGCATTTTTTGGTAAACATATATCTTTTTCTGCATGCGTAATTTTAAGTGGGTTTATAAAAATAATCCATGAAATCAAATTACATAAACATAATATATAGAAAAACTTACTATTATCTAAAACATAAAATATAAAAAAAAGTATTACTAAAAATAATTGTACATATGAAAATTCTGCGGGTATCCATAAAAAAATTAATAAATTTGACATTCCCAAAAGGGATAAAACTTTAAAATTATGAATTTTTAATAAATTAGATCTTTCTTTTAAAAAAATATAAAAAAACAAAAAAGTTGAAATATAACCAACAGATACATATAATTTATATGTAAATCTTGCAAATAATCCATATATTCCCTGATCTGTCGGTCTTGCAGCAGTAAGCCAAGATAAATTGAAACTATTATCAAACCAAACAGGCAGATAAAATAAACCTCCAATTACAAATGCAGAAAAGAATAAACCCAACCTTCTATACAATGAAACCTTATCTTCAAATTGATAAAATAATATTGTTATAAGTACAAATAGGACATAATTTATTCTAACCCCAATAGAAATTGCAAAAAAGAGTACCGAGAGTTCAAATATTTTTTTATTAAATAAAAAAATCCCTAAAGAATAAAAAAAAAGTGCCCAAGAATAATCAACTGGCTCTAAATTATCAAAGAATATAATTGGATTTGTTAAACATAAAAATAAAAAAAAATAAATATTTTTTGTAGTTTTTTTTTTTTCAAAAGATAAATAAAAAAAAATTATACCTAACAATAACAAAATATATGTAACTGAGTTTGCTGCCCAACTTCCCAAAAAATGAGATAAAAATCCTATGCCTAATTCTGCTACTGGATTTCCAGTAAATCTAGATGAAACAAATCTTCCATCACCTAACTTTGCTTCAAACGCATGTATCATCGGCAAAGTGTCTTCGTCCGATCCATATCCTCCAATAAAGCAAAGATAAAAACCAAGAACTATAATTATAAATAGAAATGAATATAAAATATTTTTTTCATTTTTTATGAGAAAATTCATTTAATTAGTTTCTTATTTTTTTATAATTTTTATTCAAATCTTGATATGTTTCTTTTATAGCGGTATCAAAATTTATTTTAGGTAGCCATCCATAACTTCGAGCAATGCCTGTGTCCAGAACCTTGCTTTTCATTCCATCTAAATTTTTATTATTATCAAATTTTATTTTAAGTTTTATTTTTAAAATTTTAAGAATTAATTTAATGTAATCTTTTATTTTTTTTTCTTTTGAAGTTCCAATATTAATCAAGGAATGTTTAACTTTTTTATTCATAAAATAAATTACTGAATTTGCTAAATCATCTACATAGATAACTTCTCTATTTGCCATTCCCGTACCCCACAAGCTTATGAAAGATTTGTTTTCTTTTTTAGCTAAATAAATTTTTCTTAGAATTGCTGGTATGAAGTGTGAGCTTTGAAGATTGTAATTATCACCTGGCCCAAAAGTATTTGTTGGCATCAAACATATATAATTGGTATTATATTGTTTATTATAACTTTCACACATTTTAATGCCTGCTATTTTTGCAACAGCATATGGCTCATTAGTAGGTTCTAATTTTCCAGATAGTAAGTATTTTTCCTTAATTGGTCTTTTACAATTAACTGGGTAAACACAGCTAGAACCTAAAAATATAATATTTTTAATTTTATTGATAAAACATCCATGAATTAAATTACTCTGAATATCTATATTTTCTCTTATAAAGTCTGCTCTAAAAGAATTATTTGCTTTAATTCCTCCAACTCTTGCAGCTGCTATAATTACAATTTTTGGTTTATTTTTTTTTAAAAAATTAAAAACTTTTGATTGATTTAGTAAATTTAGTTTTTTTTTGGGTTCTGTAATAATTTTCTTATAACCCTTTTTTTTTAACAATCTTAAAATTGCTGAACCAACTAAACCTTGGTGGCCAGCTAAAAAAATTTTATCTTTTTTTTTATCATTATTTAAAAGTAGTTTTAAATCTTCATTAACCATCTCATTTACAAGTTGTTTAATATTTATCTTGGGTTTCCATTTTAGATATTTTTTTGCTTTATTTGGATTTCCAAGCAAAGTGTCAACTTCGGAGGGTCGGAAATATTTTTTACTACACTCAATTATTATATTTCCATTTTTATCATATGCTTTTTCTTTAATTCCTCTACCTCTCCATTTTATTTTTATCTGTAATTTTTGACAAGTGTAATTTATAAATTGCTTAACGCTAAATTGTTTACCTGTAGCTATTACATAATCATCAGGTTTTTTTTGTTGCATTATTAACCATTGGGCTTCTACAAAATCTCTTGCGTGTCCCCAGTCTCTTTTTGAATTTAAATTTCCTAAAATTAATTTTTTTTGCAGGCCTAATTTAATTTTACACAGTCCTAGAGTAATTTTTCTGGTAACAAAAGTTTCACCTCGTCTTGAACTTTCATGATTGAATAAAATACCATTACAAGCAAAAATGTTATAAGACTCTCTATAATTTTTAGCTATCCAGTGAGCAAAAACTTTTGAAACAGCGTATGGACTTCTTGGATAAAAAGGAGTTTTTTCAGTCTGCGGTATCTCTTGAACCTTTCCAAACATCTCGGAAGTTCCTGCTTGATAAAATTTTGTTTTCTTTCCTAAATTTAGAAAACGGATACATTCTAAAATTCTCAATGTGCCTAATGCATCAACATTTGATGTATATTCTGGTAAATTAAACGACACTGCTACATGAGATTGCGCTGCTAGATTGTAAATTTCATCTGGTTTTACTTTACTTATTATATTTTGAATAGAAAGTGAGTCGGTCAAATCACCATAATGTAAATGAAAATTTTTTATTTTATTATTTTCATACAAATGATCAACTCTATGAGTATTAAGTGATGAAGATTTTCTTTTTACGCCATGTACTTCATACTTCTTTTTTAAAAGAAACTCAGCTAAATACGATCCATCTTGCCCTGTTATTCCAAAAATTAAAGCCTTTTTCATTATCAATATCCTTACAATAAATTTTTATATAAATAAAATTATTATTTTAAAGATTTGTATACTATTTATTATGATATTTAGTCTTTAAAATGGATTAAAATATTTCTGAAAATGTGTTTATTATTTATTATACCTTTTTTTTTATCTCTATTTAAAAAATTAAACTTTTTGTAAAACAAATCTCCTTCTCTTAAATGTCTACTAGTAGATTTCATATATATTATATTAGAAAAGATAATTTTTAATAAATTGTTACTTTGAATGTTTTTTGTTTTTTTTACTATTTTGGGCTTTTGAAAATATTTTTTATAATTACTTATGTTAATTGTGTTTATATCATCAATAATTTTATAGGATACTAATGAAAATTTAAAAAAAATTTTATTTTTTTTATTAAAATTTTGAATTTCAAACAAAGGATAATCATAAATTGATATGCTTTTTAAGAAATTGATAGTTTTTATTTTATCTTTTGCATCTTTAAAAAAAACAGTTGCCCCTGTGGTCATATTCGGCTTTATATTTTTATATCTAAGATTAAAAAGACTCAAAAAAAATTGAGGATCTTTTGCTCTGAGATGATATTCGGTTTTAATTTTTCTTTGAGAAAATCCATTAAATACTATAGATGAATTATATATTTTCTCCATATTGTTAAATACTTTTATCATCTCGTTTAAATACCAAAAATAAATATGTTCATATTTTTTTTCATCCCAAAAGTTATGCTGATAGTGAGCAAAAGAATTTAATGATATAATCACAAAGTCAGATTTACTTTTTTTAATATTTTTTTGAATAATTAGTAAAGAAATTAAATCTAAGAAAAAATATAGATTAAAACTTTTTATACCAACTTTTAAAAATATTTTAAAAAAAGAAAAAAAATTTTTTATTAAATAAAAAAATATTCTTGAAAAAAATATTTTTACTAGAAAAATAAAACAATAATAAATTAATTTAGTTTTTTTTACTGAGGGGTAATTTTGAGCATAATAACTGGGCAATTTTAAATAAGAGTTAAAATTTTTAGGAAATGCTTTCTCAGAAAAGCTCCAAGGGTCTGGATAAAATAAGTCAATATTTTTTTTCTTCCTTAATGTGGAGTTGAATGCACCCCAGATTGTACTTTTGAAATTGAGATCTGCAAGCATCTCCCATATTTGCTTTACAGAACTACTTAAAGTTTGACCTATTCTATAAACTTTATGTTGGTTTGAAGTTTTTCCTGTATGCACAGATACCCATTGTACCCATGGATCAAGATTATATCCTTCTTGCTTATCCTTAGTATAAGTTTTTAATTTTTTTTTATTTTTAAAAAAGTCAATTATTTCAAAAAAATTAAATTTTTTTGCACCCTTTAAAAAATATTTAAGATCAAACTCATTAATTTCTAATAATAAAAGTTTTTTTTTCATTTTTATTAAATATTTTTTTAAATTTTAAAATCAATATTGCTAATATCATTAAATTAAAAATATAAAATCCTGATAAATAATTATATCTTATAATTTGAAAATAGTTAAAAAATCCATCTTGTTTAATATTTACAAAAATATAAACAAAATCTAATAAGAAAGATAAGGGCGAAGCAAAGAATAGTATTTTTGATAATTTATCGTCCAAGATGCATGTAATTAAAAAAATTATAGATAAAAAAACCATAATAAAATATCCATGATAGAAAACTCTAAAAAAATTATTACCAACATTATGGTAAAGAAATATTGAAAATGACAACGGTATTGCTGCAAAAATTAAAATTGCCAAATAATCCTTTAAAAAATTTAAAAAATTTATTGAAAATAAAAGAATTATAAATGGAAAAAATAAAAAGATGTTTTTTTCAAAAAATAGGCCTCTAATTGCTGAATTTATAAATAAGTTTACATCATTAAAATAAGATTTAATTAAAAAAATAAGATCATCATCATTAATTTTGTCATTATAATAATTTAAAGATGCAAATTTATTATGTACTAAAAAAATAATCAGAATTAAAATTAATAAAAAAATATTTTTTGTTGTTTTGTTGTTATAAATATATTTTCCATAAATTGTAAATACTAAAACAAGCAAGTACTCCTTTGTAAAAATAGATATTAAACTTATTAAAAAAAGCAAAATATGATTTTTATTTCTCAGTAATTCTATAAAATAAATAATTAATATATAAGTTATTAAATCAACTAGTTGATAATAATTAAATACAGAATATATAATAGAATGATTTGAATATATAATTATAGCTACTGCTGAAAGCGCTAAATAATTTTTAATATTATAAGATTTAATCAATAAAAATAATTTTATATTTAAAAAAATAAAAGAAAAATAAGCAAGAATCTTAAAGCTTATATCTATATCAATACCCATTTTATTTAAAAAGAATGCAAGTAAAGATGGAAAAATTCTCAGAGCATCTTGGTGGGGAACGTTAAAATAATTTTTTAAATCTTTGGCTAAAAGGATATAATTTGAAGAGTCTTGTGTGGATAATAAAATCTCATAATTATATATAAGATTAGAAAGAAAAATTGTTATTAAACTTACAATTAATAATATTAAAATCGAATATCTATCATTAAAAAAATTATTTATCTCTTTTTCCATCCAATTATTTATTTGGATTATTAAAATTATCTAAAATTAAAAAAAACATTAAAGATAAAAACATCAATAATAAAGATATGGAACTTAAAACAACCACACCTGTAGGAGCAAATTTATCGATATAGCTGTAATAAAAATAATTATATCCTCCATAAAAAATTGTAAAAGATCCTGTGAATAAAAAAACTATTAAAAATAAGCTTGCAAGTGTAAAATTATTTGAAAAATAATTAATTTTTATTCTTTTAAAGAATCTTGAAATATTCTTTATGAAAAAATTCTTAGATTCTTTTACAACATTCATATTTTGAATTTGATCTTTAAAGTATTTTATTTCAACCGGAACGTCTTTAACTTTACTTCTGTGATTGTAAAGATTAAATAACATATCAGTCTCAAAAAAATACCCATTGTCAATTTTAGCAAGATCTAATTTTTTAAGACAATCTTTTGTTATTGCAGTATATCCATTAATTGGATCAAATATATTCCAATAACCACTGGACAATTTTGACATGAATGAAAGAAAAATATTTCCATAAAATCTTGAGACGGGATAATTGGGTATTTCATTTTTTTCTAAAAACCTATTGCCTTTTGCGTAATCATAATTTTCTATTAATGGTTCTATTAATTTTTCAATTTGTTTTGGATTCATTTGATTGTCTCCATCAATTTTAACAATTATATCAATTTCATTTTTTAAACTTTCTAAGTATCCAATTTTGACTGCTCCACCTACACCTAAATTTTTATCATTAAATAAAATCTGCAGATTTTTAAATTGATTTAAATTTTCTTCTACGATTTTACCAGTTCTTAAAGGACATTTATCATCAACCAAATAAATTTTATCAACATAATCTGGAATATTTCTTAAAAAATCTAAAATTTTTTCTCCAATATTATAAACTGGTATAACAACTGATATTTTTTTATCTGATATCATTTAAAAATGTTTTACTTTTATGATTGAATTTTTCAAATGTACAGGAATTTCTTTTTTCATAAAGTAAAATATTTTTGTGAGGTCTTTTGATAAAAAGATTAGAATTTAAGTTTTCAATAAAATTATAACCTTTAAATAAATAATGATAAATTATGAATGGATATAGTCCAATCCATGTTTTAATTTGACTTTTATAATTAAATAAAAGCAGAATTAAAAACAATCTTACCTTTAAATTTGTTTTATATTTTTTACCCTTCTTTTTTATTGGATTAAATACTCTATAATAAAAGAAAGAAGTCTTGTAAGAATTGTATAAAGAAAATTGGAAACTTTTATCCAATATTCTAAATTTATTTGCAACTTTCCTTGCTATCAAGTTACATGCATCATGATCTTCATGACCGCCTTCCCAAGAGTGAGAAATAATTGCATTAGGTTTTCCAATTTTATTTATCTTATGCATAAGTTTTTCAAAAATATAATTTAAATTTAAGTAAAGTTTATTATGATCTATTTGCAATTCTCTTCCTAAAAAAAATACATTTTTTTTATTTAATCCAATCTTTACTAATGACTTTAAACTCTCTTTATCTCTAATTGTAGGTTTTAATTTATTTACTTTTTTGTTAGTCCCTTTTGTTAAATAAAAAACATAAGTATCATATTTTTTAATATCTTCTTTTAGTTTTATAAATACACCAAACTCATCATCTTGGTGGGCAAATAAATAGAAAACTTTTTTTTTCATTAAAACGCATCAAAATCTAAAAAAGTAAAAAATACTTTTTCAGAATCTAACACCTCACTTGATTGAATAAATTTATATAAAAAGTTAAGAGGAGAAGGTTTCAATATTTCTGGAAATCTAAATAAAAATTTTTTATTCATATTCTTTGTTGATCCAATAAAAATTACCGGTTTAAATGTTTTTTTTTTAATTTTTGTAAGTTCAATATTATCATCATAAAAAATCAAAGGTGAGTAGACTTCTATAAAAGAATAGTTAGTTTTACTATAAACAGATTTAATACTATTTGAATTAATAAAAAAAGTTTCATTACTTGGATTATTTAATCTCCAATTAAGTTTTTCATTATTCCAAGTGGAATAAAAATTA